>ERZ651776.2232-NODE-2232-length-21465-cov-4.566579_pt1 | contig 21465 bp, 18 predicted proteins | sample MGYA00514761_ERZ651776 | MGnify/ENA metagenome assembly ERZ651776 | reverse complement strand
CACACACACACACACACCTGCCCTATGTGCCTCCCGCTGTGCCGCCGCCGACGCCGCCAGCTCTGCCCTCACCACCTCCGCTGCCTCCTGCAGGCACTTGCGCGCACCCCACAGCGTCCTCACCCCCACAAGAGCAAATTCCAGCACCCACGAAGGCCGAGGGAGGGAGGGAGAGAGGGGGAGGGAGGGAGGGAGTGAGGGAGGGAGGGAGGGAGGGAGGGAGTGAATGTTTTGTGAGCTTACACCGACGTCGCGAACTTGCACTCACGCACACACATTTGTCGTCACTAAATTCCAATCCAAGAACTTTGAGATGATTCCAAATTTAGTGAGCAAGAATGAGTACCTAGCGATCTGGAAATCTTGCAAGGCGAGAAGGGGTCGGCGCAGCCATGATTACCTAGAGACTGACAACATCAATGAGCTCGACTTTTTGGGGTTTTTAGAAGTTTTGGTGTGTGCGGCCTTGGTCGCCTTTAGTAAGCCGGGGATGTGTGAGGATCAAGACATTCTTTCCGCCCCCATATGTGTTGAACGCCTCGTCAAATTTTTGAACCTCACCGACACGAGGCATACTGCAAACATCATCAACACTAAGGGCACAGAAACGCTGGCCAAATTGAATAATCGCAGCAAGGGCGAGGTAGATGTTAATCGAGGAAAAGAGCTGATGGCGGAGCGCGACGTGTCCAGGGCAGCTAGTTTAATCCTCAATGCACCGAGCAAAATAAAAATTGATAATGATAATGGCGTGAGAAATGACAAAAGCACCTACATAGTAGATGACACAAGAGCTGTTTGGGAGCGTGCGAGAATGCAATCGAGTGTTCCCTCGACAGAGAATAACAACAACTTCAATGCGAGCCAGAGCTTTGCATCCTTTGGCAACGGCACCTTTGGCACAGCTAAGAGCACCCACTCGGTGGCCACCAGCAACAGTACTTACTGGGGTACGGGTTCCTCCCTCTTTCCCTCGACTTCTACCGCTGCAAAAGCGCAGAATGCGGTAAACGATGCGTTGTCTCTCTACTCCGATGACTTGTTAGATATGCTTTGGGGCTTTAAGTACAGCGAAAAGGGAAGCACGAGCTGGAAGGAGTTCTCGGGACCTTATTGCGATTTTGGTACCCTCCGTTGTGGTATTAAGTCAAAGGTTTATAGGGGCCTCCTAAAAATCACGAATAATAGCAAGGACCCAATCCTTATTTCCCCTTGCGTCGACGGGGTAAGCGAGGAAACTCTCGGGCTGCAGTTTTGCGTGAAACCTCTCCCCCCAGGGCTGACGCTCTACGTCAAGTTGTATTTGCAACCTGGTACTTTAGCTTCCGATGCGGAAGTTGCATGCGGTGTCCGGCTAGAAATATCTAACTTGCCCCGAAAGCAGGGAAACAACGAACGAACAACGATAAACAGCATTCGAAATTCAAACCCGGAGGAGGGTCTGGTGGATGAAGTTGTCGTACACGTTCCTATTTACTTCAAGTTGAATTCTAGCAATGGCGCCGCCGATTGCGTCGGGAATTACAAGATGGGAGTCACTTTGACTGAGAATGAAGTGGTGAAGCGTGCGGGATTCAAGATTAGAAAGAAGTCAGAGAAGAGGAAAAAAGAAAAGGATATCAATGCCGTAGTTGCGAATCAGATGAAGTTAGGGAGGTGAGTTTAGTGATAATGACGATGAGCGCCGCGTAGGTCATTTCAATTCCGCCCCATTTCCTGAAGCTCAAATCCCAAACGACGCTCGCTCGATATGCAGAGGTGCGACGGCAAAGTCACAGAGCCGCATGTATCTTGGCTCTTCCCATCTCACTCAAAGTTTGTACGGATTTTACGGAGCGAATAAGTGATTTCCTCGCCCCGTCGTCGAGCGTCGAGAGAGTCGAGAGTCGAGAGCCGAGAGTCGAGAGTCGAGAGATGAGATTGGTATCTAAAAAGTGATTTACTTAATGTGGCAATTTGTGAATTTTTAGCAAGGAAACATGAACTCCGTTTTTTTCATCGCCGCCCACTGTCTCTCGGCGGCGTTATATGCATGCTATATGGATATTATGTAGTACACACAGTTTACCATTCAAGTTCAAAAATTTTGCAGTTGAGTACGTACGAACGACGTCATGGGGGCAACAATTGGTCCTGCCCAAGACGGTGTGCCCAATCCCCGAAAGCCTCTTTGCCCTCTCTCGTGTCCCTCCACTTCCCGAACAACCCCCCCAGCAGAGTATCCATTTCTTCTTCCTTGACCTTGTCCTTCAAAACGAACCCGGTGCGACCCTCGAGGACGGGGCTACCACCCACCCACACTTGGTAGCTCTTCCCTGAGTCACCTACAAATGCGAGCTCTGCCATGTAAGGCCGAGCGCAGCCGTTCGGACACCCAGTCATACGGATCATGATTTCCTGCGACCGAATTTATTTTTTTTGGTGCGACCCGAGTTTGTGTTGTTGGGTTAATGTAATGTCCTAAAAGTCGCTGCGCTGTTTGCGCTGCCATTTGCTGCTCGCTAATGCCCTTACCTCGTCAGGAAGCTCAGCTTTCACTAGCAAGCCCCTTATCTTCTCGATGTATTCGGGGAACCTTCGCTCTGCCTCCGTGACCGCAAGACCACAAAGCGGCAAGGCGGGGCACGCCATACCGAGACGCTGAAGACTATCGATCTCCTCCAGTTTTAAGACGCCGTGCTGGTGCAATATTTCTTCAATGTCGTCTTTCCATTCTGGCTTGATGTCCTTTAAGATCAGCGACTGTGTGGGCGACATAACTATGTCGAGGTCGTATTTGTCCACGAGCTTTCTCATTACAGTCTTGAGCTGAGGCCCATCTTCGAAGTCCTTGACGCGCCCGCAGTCTACATGGAGACCATAAAATAGTTTGCCGTCGCCCTGTTCCCACCATCCCATCCAATCGCTGTATTTCCAGGCGCTCACGTCTCTCCATTCCTCGACTTCCTCGCCGAAATAACTCTCAACGAGCCTCTTGAAGTTGTCGATACCAAGAGTGTGAACGAGGTATTTCATTCTCGCGTTGGCTCGGACATCGCGGTTGCCGTGGTCACGCTGGGCAGCAAGGATGGACTTCAAAAGCTCGGGGGCCTTGGAGAAGGGCACATAGCCCATGTGGTCCGCTACGCGGGCGAATGTCTCCTCTTTCCTGTGAGTGCGGCCCATGCCCCCCCCGACCATTACATTGAAACCGATTGGGTTCCCATTGCCGTCGCTGACAACTACCAATCCAATGTCGTTCGTGTACAGATCGAGGCTGTTGTCACCCGGGACAGTGATGCCAACTTTGAACTTACGGGGGAGGTAGCGGTCCCCATAAAGTGGCTCCACATGGTCGTCCAAAACAATTCCAGTGCCCCTGTCATGTCTCATCATCTTGTCAACGTCAATCCCTTCTGCCTCGACCTCCCTAGCCCAACTCTCAACCGTAGCTGCTTTTTCGCCATCGAGCCAAACGGTACTAAACGCACCTGTCATGGGACGAAAGAGTTGAGCAATTATCTTGCCCCACTTCCTGGCAGCTACGTAGCTCGGAGAGACGAACGGTGCGGGGGTTACCATGACATTCCTTGACACGTCACCGCAGGCACCGACAGTTGACGATCCAATGTCGAGCAGTGACGACACAACAGTCTTCAAGGTAGCCTTGCGGACTCCGTGCAGCTGGAAGCACTGTCTCGTGGTCGCCCGAAGATCCCCCTGGCCGTACTTCGCACTGAGGTCGTCCAACAGGCGGTAAACCTCGCTCTTGAGCTCACCGCAAGGTTGCTTTAGCCTGAGCATGAACTGATAATCCTTCACTCCCTTGAGCTCCCTGTTGGTTTGCTGGTAGCTGCTCAAGTTGTGTGGGTGGTGGGGTGGGTGTATATTGTGAATATTTTATTTCAAATTGGAATTCAATCTTGTGTTAGACCAGTGTTGTTTCTTTTCATCCTCATCCAGTCATTGACTGGAATCCAAAACCCCTCGAAAGCCGAGACCCATGCATAATGCGCGCACAAAACTCACCTCCCATGGTACTTCAAAATCTGCATCGCATTTGGAGTCACACTCAGCGTCTCCTCCGTCCTTATCTCTGAGTCAAGAGGCTGTGTCAAATAACCAGATTCAGTTTTCAGCGTCTCGAGCTTGCTCAACTTTGCGCCCGTCCCGGTTTCAGTCGCACTACTACAGAGAGGCCAGCAGGCCTTGCGGGGAGACTGGTGGAGGACTCCATTGGAGAGGAAACTTTTTGCAGATGGAGCGATGCCCAATCCACCACTTAGTTGAAAAGTTTTTGCGCCAGTCAATGCTGATAGAAGGATCAAAATCCGCATTGCGTCGCCCGAGGAGAATAATTTTAATGTTTTTTCGCTTTTACAGGCACTTATCGTGAAAATGGTGGTTTCCACGTCTTCACGTCTGAGAAAAGTTGACGCCCGCTTACTACTACCCCTGTGGTCCCCCTTTTCCCAATATATCGCCAAGCTATTCTGTTCACCCAAGAAAGCACATCTTGTGGATGCGATTGACGGCGTTCTCCTCAAAGTTCACCCCCACATCAGCTGTTGCTCTGATGTTGTCAGCGATGGTCCTTCTGTTCAGTGCCTCCAGGGCTTTTAATCCGAGCCAGACGGTGCGTCGAGTTTCTCGTCAAGGTCGTGCCGTCTCTTCGACGCGCGCGCGTGCACTATATTCCTCGTCGGCTAAGAATGAGAAGAATCCATGGAGCGACAGTATTACCCTCCCCAAGACGACCTTTGACCTGAGGGCAAATGCAATCAAGACGGATAAAGTCTTTCACGCGAAGTGGCAGAATACGGACTTCAGAAGCGTGCTGGAAGGTAGAGAAAAGACATGGACCCTTCACGATGGGCCTCCCTATGCTAATGGTCCCCTCCACATTGGGCATGCAATGAACAAGATTTTGAAAGACTTTATCAACAGGAACAAGCTGCTTCAGGGGTACAATGTGCGGTACATACCAGGTTGGGACTGTCACGGTCTGCCGATCGAACTGAAAGTTTTGCAAGAGGTCGAGAAGGAGAACAAGAAGAATAAAAACAAAGAGAGACTCTCCAGCACTGAATTAAGATTGAAGGCAAGGGAATTTGCAGATCGGGCCATTCAAACGCAGAAAGAGGGATTTGTCCGATACGGAATATTTGGTGATTTCGATTCGGTTTACTATCGTACGATGGACACGGATTTCGAAGTGGAGCAGCTCAATGTCTTTAAGGCTATGTGGAAAAAGGGGAGTATTTATCGCGGTGAGAAGCCAGTGAATTGGAGCCCTAGCAGCCGTACTGCCTTGGCTGAGGCTGAATTGGAGTATCCTGAGGGCGGACATAACTCGCGCAGTGTTTATGTAGGCTTCGTTGTTGACAGCATTAGTGGTGAAAGCCCACTTGCTTCGTTTTTGCGGGAGAAAATTGGCTCTCTGAGACTCGCGATTTGGACGACGACGCCATGGACACTGCCTGCGAATCTTGCGGTTGCAGTCAATGCTGATATTATTTATGCGCTTGTCAGCATCGAAGGTCACCCCGGTGATTGCTTGTACGTCGTGGCGTCAGACCTGGTAGAGAGCTTGGCGGAGAAGATTGGAGCCTCAGGAACGACAACCTTGAAAACGTTTTCGGGCCGTGATCTCGTTGACTCTGGCATAAGCTACGAGCACCCAACCCGGACTTCTTTCGTATGCAACTTGCTAGAGGGGGGCGATTACATCACGACCGACTCTGGGACCGGTCTAGTGCACACAGCTCCCGGTCACGGAGCTGAGGATTACCTCCTTGGACAGAAACAGGATCCCCCCTTGCCTCCCTTTTCTCCAGTGGATGACGCGGGGAAATTCAACGAGCTGGCGGAGCCAAAGGAGCTGGTTGGCTTGCCTGTTTTGACGACGGGATCTCAGGCCGTGATAGACCTCATCGGAGGCGGTGACTCTCCTCTACTGCTAAAGGAGGAGAATTACAACCACAAGTACCCCTATGACTGGCGGACCAAAAAGCCGACCATCTTTCGGAGTACACCTCAGTGGTTCTGCGGAATTGAGGGGTTCCGGGGAGAGGCACTCAGCTCGATCGAGGAAGTCAAGTGGATTCCAGAGATGGGGGAGAGGAGGATGAGAAGCTTTGTGGAGAGCAGGGGCGATTGGTGCATTTCACGACAGCGATCGTGGGGCGTCCCCATTCCTGTTTTTTACGACACGAGCGACTCCACAAAGGTTTTGCTGGATGAAGAGGTTATCGATCACGTGATTGGCATCGTCGCCTCTCATCCTCGGGGTACTGATGCCTGGTTTGAGCTTGATGAGGTTGATCTTCTCCCTGAAAAGTATAAGCAGGAGGCGAAGGACGGAAAGTGGAGGAAGGGAACTGACACTATGGATGTTTGGTTCGATTCCGGAACGAGTTGGAGCGGCGTCCTGGGGGGTAAGAGCGACAATGAGGTCAAGGCCGACATGTACCTGGAGGGCAGCGACCAGCACCGTGGCTGGTTCCAATCTTCCCTCTTGACCTCGGTCGCCAGCCGAGGAATCCCTCCTTACAAGACTGTACTCACGCACGGCTTTGTTTTGGACGAAAAAGGATTTAAGATGAGCAAGAGTCTGGGAAATGTCGTCGATCCCATGAGTGTCATTGAGGGTGGTAACGACAAGAAGAAGGACCCCGCCTACGGGGCAGATGTTTTGCGGCTCTGGGTCGCTTCGGTGGACTATACCGGTGACGTCTGCATCGGCTCGAATGTCATGAAGCAAACGTTCGAGAGCTACAGGCGGATTCGGAACGTGGCGCGATATCTGCTCGGGAACCTCTTCGATTTTCAACAAGAGGACAGGGTTCCATACGCGGACCTGCCATCGCTTGACAAGTGGATTTTGGGCAGGCTCAGCGTCTTGCTTCGAGACGTTCGGTCAAGCTACGATGAATACCAGTTCAACAAGGCCGTCAATGCTTTGCTCAAGTTCGTGACGGCTGATTTGAGCAATTTTTACTTGGACATAGCAAAGGACAGGCTCTACATCAGCGGCACCGACGACTTCCGTCGTCGCTCATGTCAGACCGTTCTTGTGGACGTCCTGGAGGGTTTGACAAAGTGCGTCGCCCCACTTTTACCGCACATGGCTGAGGACATCCACAGCTCCGGGGGGAAGGAGCGCAGCGTTTTTGAGGAAGTTTGGCCGGCGCACCTTGAGGAGTTTGAGGGCTTTGGGGAGGACGAGTGGAAGAGGGTGAGAGAAGTGAGGGAGGACGTCAACAAGGCCCTAGAAATTGCCAGGAATGACAAAGCCATCGGGGCAAGCCTGGATGCAAGGGCTGTAATTTACGTTGATGACGACGATCACGATACTGAACGTATTCTGAGGGGATTGATGGGAATTCCTGTGGATTCGGAGAGCGAGGTGGATGACTTGAAATACGTTTTGATGCTGAGTCAGGTGGAGGTTGTCAAGGGTGGTGGACAAGATATTGGTGAAGGGTCTGGGGGTTATTTCCTTTCCAAAGATGCGGGCGTAAGCGGATGTGCTGTTAGGGTCGACAAGGCCGAAGGGAAGAAATGTGAGCGGTGTTGGTTCTTTGATGAGACCGTCGGATCGGACAAAGAGAATAATCTCTGCAAACGTTGCAACGAAGTGATAGCTAAAAAAGGAGCGATGGTTTGAAAGGGTATCGTCGAAGAAATTTTTGTTCATCGTAAAGGCTGTTGTTGTTTGTTGTTACTGCTTCAATCCGTCCGCTTTGTCTCTCTCTCTCTCTCTCTCTCTCTTCACACAGGCAGTATTCGCTGTGGCAGATATTTTGTCTTAGAGGTCGATTCGAATTACTGGGACATTTGGTGGGAACATGTTGACAGTATTTTGTGGGGCTGGAGGTAATGGAAGCGGTCGTTTTATCCGTTTTCCCTGGATCAACACATTTGAACATCCGTCCAAAGGACTCTTGCTACGCCCGCCCACAGTACCCTTCGTGCTCCTCGCCGAATTGCTTCTACTCCCACCCACCACTATAACACTCGATACGCTGCCTTTTCTCCCTTTCCCTTTCCCCCTCCAACCCCCTACGACTTTTCTCCCGTTATCATCGTACTCGACCGCTTTTCTCACTTTCTTCCTTGCTTTCTTCCTCTTCTTCTTGATAACGTCAACATCAGCGTCAACGAATCTTTGCATCCCAAAATCCTCGGGACTGCTGCAACGGAGATATTCCATGGGCTCGCGTGCGAGTATAGAAAAGCCAACTCCGGTGTCTCCCTTGATGTCGCTCTTTGCGCTCTTCTGACTCTCGCTCTCAATGCGAACCTCAAGAACTGACTGATCATATATGAGGGCAGGGTCCTTAATTTCCCTCAATTTTTTTCTCGTTGACCCACTGGGAGTCCCCGTCAATGAACCAAGAACGGGGCCCATCAGCTTGAAAGGAAGGTTTGGAATGTTAGCAACCCTACGAATGGCTGACATTATATTCCACATCGGCATTTTTGTATCAACGTAGCAAGTAAATTCCTTCGGCTTTGTTGAGGTGCAAGAACTGCTCGATCTGCCTACAATTCGAAGCGTGACATGCTTCCGATTGAGGTTGGTGCTACGCCGCTTACTGTTCTTGAACTTTGGGTTTTCTGTGGCTTCAATCGAACTTGGGGAGGAAGAAGGGGTGGAGGAAGGGGCGGAGGATGGTCTTGGGCGCGATTTCGTCGCTTTAAATTTCTTTCTCCCCACAAAAGACCCAATGTGCATTTTCTCCCAGCCGCAAGCCTCGCCCTTGAAGCTTCCAAACTGCCGTTGCGAGCTATGGAGCTTGTGTCTCATGTTGGATGTTTGAAAACCCACCATCGATTTTTCGTCTTGCCTCCCGCATGATCTCCACTCAAGGGATTCTCTAACATTAAGGTGCCGGGCAGAGCGGAGAGCATGGATGCGGATTTCACGCCATTCCTCGGAGACTTGGACGTTACGCCACCATTCTTCAGCAGTTTTGGGGCTAGACTGTTGCTGTGGTTTGTCTTGCGGCCCTTCGGTTTTTGCTTTGATGTTGTTTTCTTCGTAGGTCCCCGGGAAGGAGTACCCACGTCTAAAGACATTGCAAATGTCATTGCCATTAATGTTGGGATCGTTTGCCGCGATATATTCCTGACTGCGCCTTATGTATGCGTCGTTTACGACACCGAGTCGTCCCTCTCCACCGTACCCAAAGATCGCGGAGAAGCGAGGAGTGATGTGGTATTTGTTGAAGAACGGATGGTCTGTTTTATCCATTACTTGGGGTTGATTCTTGTTGAAATTCTTATTGGATTTCGATGTATTCACTTGGCTTTGAGCGGCAGAGAGTTCTTCTGCGAGAGATTTAGCAACCTTCGGACAGTCGCTGTCGTTATCTCCTACATCGTTATCCTCGATGCTGTTGCTGGCCCTAATCGAGCTCCAAACCTTGCCTCCCCCGCTTCCACTGACAGCGCATCCAGTCAGCGGATCGACTCCTTGGGGGTGCAAAAGAGGCTGTTTCTTGCCCGGTGTGGTTGTCATATTAATTGCCTTTGAAATTGTTGTTGTTGTCGTTGATGCTGATGCTGATGCTGCTTCTGTTATCGCAGTTGTTCCTGCTGTCTGGGGAGACTCCACCAAGGAGAGTCCAGGTGAGGAAGGTGGATCCGGTAAATGGGGCTGCTCAAGGGGAGGCGACGAATCATGCTCCGCGTTAATGCTGTCTTCGTCAAAACTATTCATAATTGTCTTCTTCCCCGATTTTTTCTTCCTTCTGTTCTTCTTTCCTCCTCCCCCCCTGATGATAACAGGTGTATTACTGTCAGTTTTTGAGAGTTCAAGTTCAGATTGCAAGTTTTTGAGGTCATCGACAGCATTCTCAAGATCAAACTGAGCAGACATAGCCTTTTTTCGGAAACTGTAATATCTCTATTAGATTAAAACAGATTTAGCAAGTGAGAGTGTGGAGTATTTCGCTGAAGAAAGATATGAAAAGGTTTCCTTAAAATTTACTAGTGGTTTTTTGCCAATCGTCGCCCTGCTCTCATTTCTACCTTGTTCGTGTTAGTCGTCTTTAATGTCTGATGATGATGAATGCAAGTCATCGGATCCCTCCTCTCCCTTGAGTGGAAAATCCTTAATCAAAGCAGTGGGGAAGTTCTTCTACGAAGATGATGACTTCGCCGCAGTTTTTGAGAGGTTCGTGGAAGAAAATGCGCACGTGATTGACGAAGAGGAGATCTCTAAGACAGGCACAATGAAGGTGGAATACACTGAGGTCTATGAGCAATTTCAGCAGCTATTCGAGTCACACATAGAGGGGCATATCACTGAAAAGCTCAATAGCAGCGTGAGCGAGTTTTACAAAGCTCTAGAAGAGTCTGTCGAAAAGGACCCTGACGGAGAAGATGCTATCTTTGGCCAGATTATGTTGGCAACAGCCGATTTTGACGTATTTATGATAATGATGAGGGAGGCAGCAGTGCAGAATGCGGGGAGAAAGTGACAGAGTAGTTTTGCCAAATAGCAACATTGTTAAGCATACATTCGCACTCGTTCATTAATACATCTTCCCCTCTCTTTCGGTGAATCTATCAACCGAGGGAAGACCATCCAAAATCACCAACGAAATCCCTTCTTTTGGTCACTTTTCCAATCGAGTAAAAAGCTAAATTCATCTGGGTAATCCTCCCCATCTTCATCTTCATCTCCCTCTCTGTGTTGTGTAGGACTTGCCGCCTTGTAGAAAACCGTCTTGCGAAATAAGCTGAGGTCGGGGCTCTCTCTACCCCCGTCGTCGTCTTCTCCTTCCCCCTCACTCTTCTCTTCCTTGAGCTGCTCCTCCATTGCCATGAGGCTGATGCTCCCCCTCCTGACACTTGCGACAAGGAGGTTCTTCCTGTCGTCTTTTTTCTTGGCACTCTGTTTTTTTCTTGCGTCGTTGAGCTCCTTCTCGCGAATCCCGTTAAGAATTGCCTCTCGTTTTGCCACAACTTCAGGATCCTCTGCTTTGGCTAGTCCCTCCATGACACGAATCCCCCTTGTAACTCCCGCCTTGGCTAAGAAGTTGTGTCGTAAACTAGCATTTCTTGGCATCATGTCGTTCGTTGGTACCAATTTTACATCGGGGCAGGGCATATTCTTGAGTCTCCTGGCCCTAGCATGTGGATCCTCAAACTCAAGCAGGGGATTTTCTTTCTCAGGTTCCTCGTCGCGGAGAAATTGCATACGAGAGTGGTACAAGCACGCATGAGCGGAAGCAAGTGACTCGCTCGTTTGAGATTGTCGCAATAACTTCACGACATCGGCCATTATCCGTTCACTTTCTCTCTCTCCTGTTAAACGGGACAGTCAAAGCCTCTCGAGAGGGGAGAGCACAAAGGCTGCAGCTGATAAATTGATAATTTATTTCGTGTTTTTCTGTGCTTTGCGCACACAGTTTACGTCCTTAACATCCTTGCAAACCAAAAAATATCATTTAAACTTTACTTCTACCTTGTGGTAAAAAACATGCAACATAATCTGGGCACGCTCAGGTACAAAATTGGTAGATTAAAAACTGGGACTAAATCGCTTCTACCCCCGAATAATCGCACAAGTCAGTCACAACGTTCAAAATACAACGCCTTCCTCATGAAGACTTAGTGCCTATCTTCCTCCTACACCGACAATGAACCCCCCAACAAAAACAACAACATTCCTCTTCTCCCTTGTTCTCCTCTCCCAACCAAGCTTGACTCACAACTCCAATTGGTCCCAATTATGTGGTCCCCGCAAACAGAACATTGCTACTCCTTACATTCCCGAAAAAAACTACAAGCTTGCATCTGAGTCTGCCCGCCCAATGTGGTCTGCTCGTTGGGGACACACAGCGGTAGTATACAATGACACCGCCCCACGTGACGACTTTCCGATGGAGTCGCCGCTTTCTAACCCTGACGCCCCGTCCAACAGCAAAAGGTTGGAGGACATGAGTTCCTACTTGCTGGTTATGGGGGGAGATGATCGGGTGTTGGATGGGCATGGGTTTGATGAAGAAGAGGCTAAGATGGGGCAATTTGGGAAAGTCCAGGCAGATGGGGCAGTGGGTGGGCCTACAGCCCACGGTACCTTCCTGAATGACGTTTGGTGGAGTGAACCACCCGTTGGAAGTCAGGCTCAATGTAAGTAAATTTGTTTGAGATTGATGATGATGATGATGATGATGATGATGATGATGATGATGATGATGATGATGATGAGAGTAATTAATTTTTGCCACGTTGCGAAGCTGGTGTATTTGAGTTGGGCTCATTTTAGCGTATTTGTACTCGCAATAACCCTAATTCATGTACTCTCTCGTATTTTGTAGGGGATGTGTATCCAGAGTATCTTAACAAGTACAGCAGCGAAGATTCGGTAGACAAACCCTACCACAATAGCTATGCGGAAGTTATCCGGTCCCAAATGTCCTGGACCCTTTCTAACCCTGGCCGAATCGCCCCTGCAACCTGGAAGAAGCCATTCGACTTCAAGGGAGAAATGAAAGTAACGGGCCAGCAGATGTCATACGATGAGTGGATCATTTGTCAAGATTACTGGACTGACACAATTCCTACTGAATATCAACAAATGTGTGACCAGAACTACCCTTTAGAGTGTTTGGACGAGGAAGGTGGGCTGTGGATGGAAGATGAGTGTTCTCCCCCGGCGACTTGGAAGAAAGATAATATGTGGAGTCCTCGTCGGGGTCACCAATCACTTGTTCACCGCAAGTATGGGGAGGGGGGTGAGTACCGCGTGGGCAACCTCTATGTTCTAGGCGGTCGGGCTAGGGAATACGCTCGTATAGACGACAGCCGTATTGTTGGAGGAATCAAGGGAAGCAAGGTGGCCACAGATCTTGAGCACGTCACAATCCGGGAGGAGACGCTCTTGAAGAATGATATCTGGGTTAGTGAAGATGGTTTGGGGGTCCACTGGGAGCTCGTTACACCCGGGTGCAAGGATCCGCAACTTGATATTCTTCAGCAGTTTGAGGTTTGGAGTCCGAGGGATGAAACCTTAGATATAAAGAATGTCGGGGCGAAGCCTATACCCTCCCCATGCGAGGATGACTCTGACTGCTATGGCCAAGCGAGATGTCTTGATCTTCAGGGAACCCACAAAACCTGTGTCTGCCCTATGTGGTCACCGCGAGAAAACCACGCTACATCTGTCCAACACGTCTTTAGTAAGGTCGAAGAGGGAAACATGAATGTTGCAGAACACTCAGAGGACTACATGTACGTCGTCGGAGGGTTCGTATCTGTTCGTCGCAGCTTTTGTGGAGAATTGCTACGAACTGATGGACAACCCTCGACCGGTCACAGCTGCGGAAGCAGCAACAGTTACAGGTACTACATCGATGATGCATGGGTTAGCAACGACGCAGTAAATTGGGTTCAATTTAAGCCAGCTTTCGATGCGAAAGCTTCATTCACTGGTCGTGGTGCCCATGCAATGAGTCTCATCAGTCGTTCCATTTTCAAGGACTTGGGGGATGACTGCGTCACGGGAATCGAGTGTGAGAAGTACCAGGAACTGTGGATTTTCGGAGGCGAGACGGGAAACAATGAAGACCAGCGTTTTTTAAACGACGGCTGGTACGTGGAGTTACCTAGCGAACCCTGTTGTGCTCGTAATGGGGATTGTGGAGAGGAAGGAGCGTATTTGAAATTGACGGACCTTAACGATTGCCTGCCAAAAGGCAGAGACTGGAAGATGGCATTTGAAAACGCAGCTTGGGAGCCCAGGAGCGGTCACACGGTTGTTGTTGAGCCACCTAATAGTAAGAATACGCAACTGCAACGTCTATTCCTCGTAGGAGGTAATGACGGAGAGCAAGTCTTTGATGATGTCTGGAGCTGGGGGGACGACCAACATGCCCCAGTCGGCGAACACGGAGACTTCAAGGGAACACTTCCATGGCTAAAGGACTACAGTTCTACGATGTGGTATCGTCAGGGCGCCGGGGACCTTCTTTATTTCGGCCCTGAGAATGCTAACCACCCAGAAGGACCGAAGCAGCCTGCTCCTCAGCAATACTACTTGTACGAAAAATCTGACATCAGAACCCTCCAGCGCATATATCTACCGGGGAGTCAGGAGAATCTGAAGTTGAATACGGATTGGCAACAAGGGGGTATTTTTGAGGAAGTGCCAGAACGTGTGACACTCATGACAGACGACGAGATGGCCCAAATCCGAAGCGTAGGAATCAACACATTAGAGGACCTGGTGAATGCCGAGACTCTGACGATTGTGCGGCTGCGAGGATATGACTACCCGCAGGTGGAGGAAAAGGACTTGCTTTCTGTCCACCACATATGTGATTTGAAGGCACTGGCAGCTGCGGTACTTGACAAGTGCAGTTTGGTGCAGCTTCCGAATTACGAAGGGGAGGAGCAGATGCCTTGGAATTTAGACCCGACATACGGTGGTCCGCTGCTCTCCGAGGAGGATCCCAACGCAAAGTGGCACGGGAAGTTGTACAATGTCGTCGAGGAGGAATGCGACGTTGAGTGTCAGGTGGATAATTGGGATGGTTGTGACATCATAGATGGCCTCGAATCGTCCAGCATCGACATAGAGGGCATTGGGAAGGTTGAATTGGTCGAAGAAATTCGAGATCCCTCCGGAGAATTACAGGAGCTCAAGTGTAGGCAATCACCTATGAGCAGGACCAAGGCTGCCGGGGTGTTACTTCAAGACAATGTCATCATTCTGGGTGGAAAGGAGACACTGAACAACGGGCCCTTCCTAAGGGACGTTTGGATGCGAGATGACCATCTCCCCCGGGCTGTTTTAAAGGGTGAGAAACCTGGAGATGAAACAGACGAGACGCTGTTTGAATTCGACAGTAATGAGGCTGCTGCCCACATCTTTGAGTATAAAGTCTTTGACAGTGGTGAGAGGAGGGAGGCTTTGGGATGGACAATCACCACGGGTGGCTTCCCCCCTGACGGAGGCGCTGATTTGAGCTGGCTTGACAGCCGTGGTGGTGGACCGGGCGGAGGGACGTATATTCTGTACGTTCGGGCTATCGATCCCGCAGGAAATGTCGACTCCGTGTTTGGTTATGACAACATGCACGCATGGGTCTATGTTCCCCCGCTGCCTTGGGACCTGATCATCGCCGCTATTTGCGGTTTTCTTGTGCTCGTTATGGGTCTTTATTTCAACTACAGGCGGCTGAAGAAGAAGAGGGCCATGGAACGGTACGCCATCAAACGTATGCGTCGAAAGTTCAAGGGACAGGCAAAGGGTGATGATAAAAAGGGCCAGGATTGGAGGCAGCTTGCCGCTGACGATGAAAAGGGGGATAAGAAGAAGAAGAAGAAGAAGAAGAAGAAGAAAGACAAGGACAAAAAGAAGAAAAAGGGCCTCAAAGACCGGCAGGAGGATAAGAAGAAGGACAAGAAGAAGAAGAAGAAGAAGGACAAGGATGGAAAATCCAAGGACAAGGACAAGAAGAAGAAGGACAAGGACAAGAAGAAGAAGAAGGACAAGGATGGGAAATTCAAGGACAAGGACAAGAAGAAGAAGAGCTCCAAAGAGAAGGATAAGAATAAGAAAAGCTCCAAGGAGAAGGATAAGGATAAGAAAAGCTCCAAGGAGAAGGACAAGGAAAAGAAGCACACCAAAGAGGGGGACAAGGAGAGGAAGAAGGAAAAGTGAACACGCACAATGAAGAAGGAATGAAGGAATGAAGGAATGAATGAATTAATTTTGTATAAATGTGGTGATTGTGGCATTGCTAATAAACCTACTTTTGTCAGTCAGTTGTTTAGCTAATATCATTACACAGCTCCCATCTTCTTGCTGAACTCAAGTGCCTCATTGACCTTGAAAAGCAGATCCTTAACCTGGCTAAGCTTGCACTCGACTATTTCGGTGCGCTCGTCGCCGTTGCCATTCTTTAGTACGAAACTTATTATGAAAACTGACCGCTCTCCCATAGTCGCGCAGCTCCTTACCCGGTAATCGATCCGATAGTCCACCCCCACCAAGTAGTCCTCCGACTTATTGAATGGTTGTTGGGAGGATGTGGAGGAAGCAGGAGCATTCAGAAAGGAAAGTTTTGATAGCAGCTCGTAGTCATCTCCACAGTCGTCTGACTGCACGGACGGCCCACCAGTACCCAATAAATTTTCCCTGATAACAGCCCTTGTGTTATTTTTTCCGTAACAAGTGGTAATAGCCTTCACAATCTCGGGGTTCAAACCCACGTCATCAAGACTGTTGCTCAACTGCGACGAGCTTGCGTTCACTTTGGCGTGCTCGAGTACAACCACGCACAGGGCACTGTGCACAGACTCATTGCCTGCGGGAGCAGAGATCTTCACGGGGTTCTGGAGTTGGCTGAAGACAGAAGACACTGTTTGCTCCAGCTCGCTGCCTGAGAGATCATTCGCTCCGCGTAGGAGGGACAGTATTGACTGTGCAACAGTTGTCATGATGTTTAATCGTCCTCAATCTCGGTTATTGGACTTTACCAAAATTGGACACCGCGGGCTGCGGGCTTAAAAAAACTTTTCCCTAAGCTCAATCTCCCATTTTTGTGAATATTCCCCTCTTCTTTCGAATAGGACCAAGTAGGGCGAGCGCCAGCAGATTATTTTAATTAATCTGCAACAGGGCCAATAAAATTAAGTCCCACAGACGAAATGAGAACGCAGTTTTTCACACTTCTCTTGCTCAGCAATTCACCCGTTTACCCATTTCGACTCCCTGGTTTCGGTCTCGGTCTACCGCCCCTGAAAAGCGATCGCAAATTGCTTTCGGTTGCCAAAAATGATGACTTAGCATACAAGGCGGTAACTTTTGTGAAGGAGTCTGTATTTGACACACTCCTCCCCCTTCCCCCCTCGTCACACTCCAATTCAAGAGATTTGCTTCCGCACCTAACGCGATTTTACGCCCTTGAGACGATTGCGCGTACGCCTTATTTTTCCTACCTTTCAATTTTGCACCTTTTGGAGTCCTTGGGGATTCAGCGCCGACTTGGTTCAGATGGGAAGGGGGGGAATTTGGAGCTCATGCGTCTGCACTTCGCGGAAGGAGTGAACGAAAGCGTCCACCTCGCGACGATTAAACACTGCGTTGAAAATTTGTGCAGTGCTGCCGCTGTCGAGGGTACCGAAAATGATGAAAATGATGAAAATAATTATCTCGGTGATGTCCTCTGCTCTGTCTCGGAACTTCCCTGGGAGAGCCTCGTGCTTGCTCGAACTGTTTCGGTTGTTTGGTACTGGATAGTATGCTTCGTGTTCTTGGTGGCGCCGTCCACGGCGTACTCGATCAACCATGCAGTTGAGCGTCACGCGTACGAGACCTATGACTCTTTTGTTGGTGAGTTTGGGGTGGACCTAGCAAAGCATCCCGCTCCAGAATTCGCTGTCGAATACTATGCGGGCAAGGGCGGGTGCGATGGCTTGTTCAGGGATATTTTTGGGTACGATAATCTGTCTTCGTCATCGCCGTCGAAAACAGCGAAAGTAGAAAATTTGAGGGACTTATTTTGTAGGATAAGAGATGATGAAAGCGAGCACGTCTCAGCCATGGAAACGCTGCAGAAACCTTCTTAATGGGAAACAACATTTATATTAATTCTTGCGTTATTAATCTTTCTTGCTGCTGTTGTTCAAGCGCCGCGTTGACCGCCTGTGCGCCTGTGGCGACGCAGTCTTGGATGCCCCCGAGACTTGGTTACAGCCACTCTTCTTATTCGTCGACACATCTTCATAATCTTCGTCACCTATCTCTCCGCCCGAACCCTCTCCGGCTATGATACTCCTGTACATTATTCTATTGAAAAGCGCCCACCAAAAACAGTGCAAGCAGAACAATACTGCCAATCCAGCAGACCGCATCCAGATCCATGACGGTACACGGATGATGTTGAAACTTGGATCCTCTAAATCGGTGCAATTTATCTGGTAATTGAAGAATTGGGACAAGATGATAAACCTGGGGAAGACATAAAGCCTCAGATACGGCCAAACAGCGTAGGTAGAGGAGAAAAATATTACTTCCGTACTATGACGATCGAGGGAGGTCCAGATAATAGAGGTCCAGATTGAGAGCGATTAATTAGATTAGCAAGCGTGAAGTGAAGTGAAGGCATGAATGAAGGTTTTGAGCAACATTTATTTACGCGCACAACTTTTCACTCACCAGAAATACCCGTGTCTCTCCTCCATCTTCATGTAGTTGCTCATCTTCAAAATATCAATCCAAACGTCACTAATGTCGTGGACAACCAGGGTGAGAAGCGCAAAGCCGTGTTCCCCATGCTGAATTGCTGTGATGATCAACCAGCAGGTGATACAGTGATGGATCATCATTTCTATGTAGTCTTTCCGCCGCTCCTCAAAAAACTTACACGAGAGACCTGTCACTAACCATATGGTGTTCTGCAGCAATAAAAAGTGTCTAAGCTCGGGGGGAATCTCGTATTCACCGGGACAGCCGACCGTTTGTGGGTCTTTCCACCAGCCTTCAGCAATCTTAGGGTCTCGGATCATTCGTAATTCCCAAATTGACATTGCGACATGTATCGTCAGTTGCCAAGATTGGTCCTCCCACTGCGTGGTGAGTGGGGGAAGGGAGGAGGGGGGAGGGGGGAGGGTTAGTGCAACTGACTCGAGGATGACTTTGAGGTCATTTATAACTTACTTTCTTCAACACCACGTCAGAGCTCAAGGGGTCTCGGTCCTTCTTCGGTATTGACCTCTTGGTCCTGAAGGAGCTCAATTTTTTTCCTATTGTGCCGAACAGCCTTTTGCTGGCGAGTATGCCCACCACAGTGACGAGCAAGCATTGCAGAAGAAGGGGGAGTTCACTTGCAGAGTAGCTAACATACGTTGTTTTAGCAAATAACGCAAGAATAACGAAGCCAAGACCGTGGTCTATGAGTGGCGACGTTGGTTTTCCCATTTTATTTGTTTTTTGTTCTTCGTTCGGAGATAAATGTAATAGAAAGGAAGGGCAACAATTGGTTCTTGATTGCTCAAAAGGTCATAGATAGATCTTAAATATCTTCCCATCGTATATCTTCTTCCGACATCATATTATCGTCGGTGGCAGGAATAAATTCCCATATCGTTACCATGAAAGCTAATGTGACTGCTTTCATCCGCTCTTCTTGTCACTCTTGGCCCTCATCACTACAAGCTAAGACCTATCCCCCCTACCTAGACAAAGGCACGCCGACCGATCCAAACCATTTAAGTACCGTGAACAGTATTAACGACATCGTTCGTCACAAACATGCGACTCATGGGGGTGCCTATGTTGTTGGCTGCTACTTTGGTGACTGACACGGGTGTGTCACTCAAGCGACTCAGCTGTCGTTGCTTACGACGAGGATGACAGAGGAGGAGTTGGGTGACACGAAATTTTTGGCCGTTGTGATCAACAACCGAGATCCCATGAGCTGCATGATGGGTAGTTGCACTGAGGAAGAAAGGCTGTATGAAAATTGGCAGCAGCCACTTCGAGAGGGTGCCGGGAACTTGACAGTCATTCAAGATGGCGTGAGAAACAATGCCTGGAACATGTTTGGGTGTGGACACGACGACCTCCTGGTGTACGATAAAGAGGGGAGACTCTTTCGGTGGCTACCCAGCAGAGGGTCAGCCGGCAATGTGGATGGGTATGATTTTGACAATTTCATGGAGCAGAATCTGATGTTGAAAGAAGGCCGTGACAATCTTGAGCGGACGCTGAGGGATGCCGCCGCTTTTGAACCCAAAAGGTGCTACGACGAAAGCCACGAGAAATTCCATCAGGTGGCAGAGGAGCGAACAGCTTTCATAATGAAGGGGGAATATGTGTACGGAACTGCTCTACTAATATTCTGCTTCGGCGTCATGTATTTGGGGTACAAGTACAGTGAGAAACTCACAACCGCATTTAATAATAGAAGTGGTGGTGGTGGTGTCAAGTTCATGCGCTTGAATAGCGAGGAGGAGGGGGAGGACGATTATACTAGGCAAAGAGGGAAGAAGAAAAAGAGGGGGAGACACAAATATAAACGGAAGAAAAGTACAGGGATCGAGCTGCCTGTCATCACCGAAGACGATGTCTATCTTGACAGCAAGGTGGACAACGCACAAATTGAGGACATCAAATTAAACGAGCTGAGGGAGGGTATGAAAGACCTGGGATTAGACATATAGCAGGCAGGAGGCGGCAGGGACACATAACGACCGATGGGTTGTTGAGATAGGGTTAGATCCTGCTATCCTGGGGGGAGTGAGTGAGTGAGTGTGTGAGTGAGTGAGTGAGAGTGGGAGTGAGTGAGAGTGGGAGTGAGAGTGAGAGAGTGAGAGTGAGAGTGGGAGTGAGAGTGTGAGTGAGTGAGTGAGTGAGTGAGTGAGAGTGGGAGTGAGAGTGAGAGTGAGAGTGTGAGAGAGAGATTGCCTGAATGATGCATTATTACCTGTGAGTGTTTGAATGACCGGGGTAAGCTCGCGAGAAAACGTCACATTTCAAGTGCAGCATTCGGGGGGGGCAATAAAGTAGGGAAAATTATGTTTAGTGGCAGAAGGCACAGGCAAAAGCAGAAGTGACCTTATTTTTGTGTTTATTCCCGCTAATGGCAGGCTTTTCTCCTCCTCGTCGTCCTAGTGCTCCTTTTTGTCCTCCTCCTCGTCGTCGTCCTCCTCATCGTCGTCCTCCTTATCCTCCTCGTCGTCGTCCTCCTCATCGTCGTCGTACTCCTCCGGTTTGCGGAAGCAGTAGCATTTATCAGGCGGCAAGCAGAAAACGTTCTCGTCATACTTGCCCTCGTCGTCGTACACCCAATAGTGCGACATCGGCTATTAGCGATTTAGGCGAGTATCAGAGAAATTAACCCAAATCTGCCCTAATATATGGGAAGGTAGCCAAGCCAATCGACGTGGCGGCGATTTGTCAAAAACAGCTCAGAGCAGGAAAGGGTTTCCTCCGCCTGACACTTCGACCTCTTGAAGAAATTTTTGTGATACATTTTACTTTTATTATATTATTTAAGTATTATGTAATCATTTTGAAAAAAATAAATTTCAAATACTTTTTTATAAATAATAATACATTTATTAATATAAATATTTCAAATTTTATAACTTAATTAAAGATATAATTTATATAATTATTTTTTATTACTAAAAAATATCAATTTTAATAAAATAAATTAATAAAGTATAAATTGTACTTTTGAATATAATATAATGAAATTTAGTGTCTTGGTATCTTTCTTTCAAGGAGAGGAAAATTTGTTAGGTTTTCGTTAATGTTTTCAGTTCATTTATAAATGAAAATTCCTCTTTCCTGCTCTGAGCTGTTTTGACAAAAAATTCCCCTTCCTGCTCTGAGCTGTTTTTGACAACTCAGAGCAGGAGGGTATTTCCCCATACTCTCAAACATTTGTATTTCCCCATACTCTTATTATCTAACAGGGGGGTGTGTGGTTATTGTTACATTATTATCTAACATTT
>ERZ651776.2231-NODE-2231-length-21477-cov-4.893785_pt1 | contig 21477 bp, 12 predicted proteins | sample MGYA00514761_ERZ651776 | MGnify/ENA metagenome assembly ERZ651776 | reverse complement strand
GAATTAGCCCGATATTAAACTCACATGTGACAAGAAGAAACGACTACTACCACCCCTCACCATGATTCTAAGTTGTCTTCCTCTTTTGGTTCTTTTCTTCTCCACTGCTGGCAGCAATTCAAGTTACATAGCAGGTGCCTCAAATTCGTACAACTCACTTGTTGTATCTGCTTTGACGACAACAGACTTGAGCGAATCTACAAAACAATTGATTGATATCGAAAAGTACCACAAGGCTTCTGTAATGGATGACTTCGTTGTTCTGCAAAGAATAGCTTCAAGCTATTTGGAGATGAGCAAGAGGTTTATCAGCAATGGAATGGACGATATCGCCGAGAAAATACTTGAGAGTACTGTCGACTATTTCCGTAGGGGCGAGGTTGCTTTCGAGCGGAGACAACAAGAGGCAACTGTAGATGTAATCGCAAAAGCAATTGAGGTGAACACAAACGGAGATTACCCACAGGAATCATTCAAACAGTCTCGCCCTAATATTCTACGTCAATGGGGCGACGCGCTTTCGCTCCTAACGCTCGAATCAGAAGCACGGAGGACATGTACGTTTTCAGCGATTCTTATGACATACCATTTATAAATATAACCGACTTGGAGAGAGCGATTTCAGACGCGATTTCGGACGGCTTGAAAGAGGAAATAAGCTCAGGTCTCAAGAGTAGAGGAATTTCTAGTGCTGATGGCTGGGTCCAATTGCAGAACGGTCTGACTAAAAATAGTGACGACTGGCACCAACTTCCCCTCGTTGTTGATGGAGTCCTAAAAACAAAACAATGCTTAGCTATGCCCAAGCTCTGCAAACTGTTAACCACCTTCACAAGAAGAGCCGGCAGCTTATCGAAAGTAGGGCAGGTAAAGCTGAGCGCCATGAGAGGAACTGTTGTGAATACACACGCTGGACCGACAAATAATAGACTTCGAATGCACTGTACGATCAGCAACCCATTTGACCGCAAGAGATCTTTCATGACTGTTGGCACTGAGAAGGTCCATTGGGAGGAAGAGGCATCGTGCATTGTCTTCGATGAGTCGTGTCAGCATAATGTGAGAATCGTTCACAAGGATGACGAGGATACTGATACACTGAGGATCATCTTGATATGGGATTTGCCGAATCCATTTCTCTGGCCCTTTGAGCGCTTTCTGGATGCTGTGGGAGGGGAGATTGGAGACAGACATTCATTGGATTCAGCCCTTCGAGAGGAATATTTACGATTTCACAAAGTAATAAATGCGAAAAAGAACGCTACTCTTTCGTAAAAATTGGGACTGGGTCCAATAGGCTAAACGTACAGAATACCTTTTTTCTAGTGCATCTCATGATCAAGATCGTTACGTTGCCTCCCAAATATAGCAAAATCACCGTAGCTTGCCCGAGAGAAATAAAAACGCAGCCTGTAGTCGAAGCCCCATAGAGCTAGGAGGGGTAGTTTTCGTTGACAATGTTGTTGGCGGTACTTTCACTACTATTGCCTGCAACGACTCAATTGCGGACGGAAGTTCAACGTCAGCACAATTTTCATTGCACAATCATTATGAGTGAGGCTTCAGTTGTATATTCGTCTTCCACCCACACCCTCTCAACCAGGAAAAGGACAAAGATACCCAAAACCTTTGTTAGAACCAAAACAACACTCCCATCTAGGTGCTGATCATCAGTGTGTGTGAGGTATCGGGTGAGAACTGGATATATGCCCCAGACGAAGTGCAAGGAGCAGGGCAGAGGGCACAAATTTGTAAGTCATGTAATTAACCACGACGTTCCTCCATTTGACATGTACTCCCTGGCGATTGTTGTTGAGAGAACGGAGGTAGTTTTTTTGTAAGATAATGACATCATCATGACATCATGTACATACATAATAATATAGGAAGTAAGTAATGGAACCAAAGAAAGCTCACTTTACCTTGCCCCCATTTCCCCACTAATTACAGAAATGACTTCGCATACTCTAATACTATTCTTTTGTCTCTTAGGAAAAATTACTGCGTTGAGGAGGAACAAAAACAACTCCCCTCACTTCCTCAAATCAACTTCTTCGAAATCCGAAACTTCGGCCTCCCCAATGACTTACCAACAGATTACGAACCACTTTGACAGAGGCGACTCGTCGACATTCAACCAGAGATACTGGGTAGACGATTCTTCATTCGATTCTTCTTGCTCAGAAAAACCCACTGGATGTGCTGTTTTTGTAATGCTTGGGGGAGAGGGAGAGGCCAACCCACCTGGTGGGCATATGATGGACCTCGCTCAGGAATTCGGAGCTCTGGGGGTATCGGTCGAACATAGATTCTTTGGGGAGAGCATCATCCCTAACAATGAACCCGGGGGGAATTTCACCAACGATCACCTGAGGTTGCTTACAGTAAACCAGGCGTTGGCGGATTTCGCTATGTTTTTGGGGACGTTCATCGACAGTAATCCTGAAATTTCTCTGCCAGAGAAACGGACTAAATACTACACATTCGGCGGGAGTTACTCGGGAGAACTCGCTAGCTGGATGAGAATAAAATACCCCCATCTTGTTGCAGGGGCTGTTGCGAGTAGCGCGCCAGTAAAAGCGGAAACTGATTACTACGGCTATGACCCTATCGTGATTAAAGCATTGAGAGATGACCGCGTCGGGGGGAGCGAAGAATGCGGCGACAGTGTCGTGAATGCATTCCAGGACTTGGCTGCCAGGTTGTCTAATGATGTTGAATCTGTGCTTTCAGACTTCCACATCTGTCAGGGAGACGACCTCAGCACAGACATGGATAGGCGTGAGCTTCTAGACTTTGTCTCCGACGATTTTATGGCCGTTGTACAGTATAACAACGTAAACGATGAAACAAAAAACATCGGGCTAAGCTGTGGGGCGATGCTCAACAAAACAGTAGGCAAAACACCTTATGAACGCCTTGTATCAATGACTGTGAAGCGCCTTGCTCCGGGAGAGTGTCTCGGGGCAAATTATACCGATGCTGTGAGAGTTCAGTGCGACGGTACGTACGCTGAGAGGGCATGGCTGTGGCAAATGTGCGCAGACGGTAGTGGGCACGACCAAACATGCCGAAAGGTCGAGGGCTGTCCCTTCATTGAGGAGTATGCCACCTTCGGACAGTTCAGAGAATTTTGTAAAGATTGTTTTGGCGTTAGTGGTGAGGAGATGGATCTGGCCTCCTTGACGACCTCCATCAATTTTGGCGATAACTCAACGCTTGGTGGAAGCAACATTATCTATGTCAATGGTGACAATGACCCCTTCAGCTGGGGGGGCGTCAACAGCAATTCAAGTGAGGCATTGAGCAGGGAAGTATACGCATTTGTTGTAGATGCAGGCAGCCACTGCCAGGATATGAACCATGTGGGCGACAACGACAGTGAAAGCATGCGAATGGTCAAGGAAGGAAAAAAAGAAGTTCTAAAGGGTTGGATCAATGGTGTGGTGCTGGATTGACTTGAAGGCGGCTTAATGAAACGAAAACTGAATGACGTCTGCCTCAATGACGTCTGGATCAATGGTGTGGTGCTGGATTGACTTGAAGGCGGCTTAATGAAACGAAAACTGAATGACGTCTGCCTTCTTTCTCCCAAATTTCCTCGTTCTTTTCACTATCTTCCTTACTGTGCACAAATCCCCCGCCTGTCCTTTCCCAGACCACAAGAGCAGCTCAACCGTAAACATTCTTCCTCTCCCACTTTCTCTGCACTCTCTCCAGCCTCTTCCGAACCCTAGCCTGCGTAACCCTCCTCTTTCTCTCCTCCTGGGTGCTCTCAAAGTAACGACGGTGCCGCAACTCCATCAAATGACCAGATTTGGACACCTCGCGCTTGAAACGACGCAAATAAGACTCAGGCGATTCGCCGTCACCTGTACGAGAGTGTTAGTCGGGGTGGGTGATTTGTCAGGGGCTGACAGAGGATAGAGCAAAGCGCCCCTGTTAAAACAGAGGCTGACACAGAACGGGGAGTAAATAAGACTTGATACACTCACCAACGTCAATCTTCACACCGGTCAACTGCGTCGAAAAGGGCGCAGGAGAAGCAAGGGAAGGGAACATGAAGGCCATGGAGAGGCAGGGGAGAAGAGCAAAGAGGATAGCTGATGCGAGCTGCATTATGACACTAAATGGTGCAGTTTTTATTTCCTTTTCGTCTCAGAGATCACCTTAACACAATAAAACAAACGACGGCTGTGGTCAAAACAAGCGAAAACGTTTGTTTTCTTTGCAAAAATGTGGTGTCACTCATCTCTCAATCTTGATCAACAATCACGAAAACCAATTTATTACAGCCCCACGCGATGGACGATGAAGATGGCTCCGCCAAATAGCATTCCTAAGCAAAATTTAGCGCAGTAATACAATTTTTTTATTTAATCCAAATAGTCTTGCATGCATGCCTACACCCCTTTTCTCAATCTTTTCAGCTCTTCTCTCTGGGCCTCTACCGTGTTTTCTGCCATCCCTACCGCAAGTTCTGATTCGAGGACGTTGTATCGGAGCTGATATTCCCCCTCTTCAACCTGGTTCGCTCTCTCTTCGACAATTTTGGCACGCCTCTTGGATGCTTCCTCCCTTTCAGATGCGTCCTTGAGTCTTTCTTCTGCCTTGCTAAATTTTTCTCTTGCTGCCCGTTTTAACTCTGTGGATGCTTTCTCAGCCTCCTCAGCTGCTGTGAGCTTCGCCATCAAAGAACTTTGGAGCTCGCTTGCTCTGCTTTGTTCGTTGGCGAGCTTTAATTTGCTCGCTTGGACGAACTCTTTCTGCTTTTGGAGGGCTCCCTCCCTTTCCGCAAGCCTTTTGCTTAGAATTTCAGCGGCATGCTGCTGCTCTTGAACCTTCGACTTCTGTAAGGAAATCTGCGTTGACGTATTCTCCACTCGTTCGCTCTCTTTGGAAACACGCTTCTTTAACTCCAAGACGAACTCTCTCTCCCCTGCCAGCCTCTCTCTCTCTCGCTCCAGCTCCCTCTCCCCCATTTCGATCTCACGCCTGTAATTTTCAACCTCAGAACGCTCAAATTCCAATTCTTGCAGTTGTAAATTGTATCGCTGTTCCAAGTTTGCGACCTCGACACTTTTCATGTTTAGTGTGTCTCGAGCAGCCTCGACGCTCTTTTGTGTGTTCTTCACAGCTTCTACTACCCCCCGCTCGCGCTCCTCTACACTCTGCTCAAACTCTATTGCGGCAGCTTCCCGTTCGAACATCACTTCTTCTTTCCGTCTGATCTCAATTTCCAGTTGCTCCACAGCTCTAAAACGAGTCTCCATCAGAGCATCTTTCTCCTTAAACTCGCTGACAATGCGATCGCAGTTCATCTGTTCCTCTCTCAGGACAGACTCACTTTCCTCAAATTCGGCAACCCGAAGCTGCAGCAAGTCCTGCTCTCGCTGGAAATCAGCCTGCTTCTTAGTGAGCTCATTCTCAGAGATCTTCAAGCGACCCTCCTTTGCCGTCAGACGCTTTTCCATATCTTTCAATTCCAAAAGCGATGCCTTGTGTTCTGCCTCCTTTTTCTCAGAGGCACGTTCCTGCTTTCTCAAACCGTCTATTCGCTTCTCAACATCAGCCGCCTTCTTTTCCGCCAATTCCGTCGCCGAACTGATCCTCTCCTCGGCAGTTTTCACTGCAGTCTCTCTCGTCATCAAATTGCTCATCGAATTTTCGAACCCCAACTTGCCCTCCTCCAGTATCTTCTGCTCGTCTTCGATCTCCTTTCTTCTTCGTTCGCAGTCGTTCTTCGTCTCGGCTGCGATTCTGTCAATTTCACTTTTCTCTGCGTTAATCTTCATCCGATTTGTCTCTATAATCGCAAAGCCTTCTTCCAGGGCACTCTTTGCACTGACTTCCCTCTCGACGGTTTCCTTCAACAGTGCATGCTTGTACCAGCAGAAAAAAACACGACGAAGGGGACGTGCATAGGTCATCTCAGACCATTGTGCAAACAAACTCCTTACGCCTGCAACTTTCCCGAGCTCGACTAGCGAGCCGCCAAGCTCAACCTTGGCCGCCCCTTCCTCGACAAGGCGCTTCCCCTCGATGTTAGCAGCTATGAAGATAACCTTGCTCTTCCAACGCATCCAAGTCTCGCTAATGAGCTCCCTCCGCAGCTTCCAGTACCCGAAAACAATTGGAAGAACCCCTCTGACACACAGCTTAATTGCCAGCCTCGATTTTTCCAAATTTATCACATTCTGTTCCCGCACGCTTAGGTCCGCTTCCATAACTTTCGCGTTTGCCTCTCTATCTCTCAGCGATTCAATCATCCCATTGTCGTCCGAAAGTTGCTTTCTTGCAGCTGCCACCTCAATTTCGACTTGATCCTTCCCAACCTTTAAATCCCGGAGCTTGTCAACCAACTCCGAAAGTTCTTTTTTTCCGTCACTCACTTTTCCGTTGATCGATTTCATCATTTCGTTGAGCGCCTCTATTTCGCTCGCCTTGCGTTCCCTCTCCGCAATTTGCTCTTGTTCCCGCCTAATGCGCAAGGTAGAATCATTGAGATTGGACTCTCTCATCCTTAGTTGTCTTTCCCATTGTTCCAACTCCCCCTTGGTATTACTCAACTCAAGGACGGATTGTCCCAGCTCATTCTCGGCACTCTCTAGGACAATCTCTCGTTCGCTATTAGTATTGGACTTGATCTCCATCTCGGCCAGCTTGTTCTCTAAGTCAAAGCATCGCTTTCGCTCCGCCGCGAGTTCGTTCTCTGCTCGGACACGACGCTCCAGCAAATCCTCCTTGGTCTTTGCCAGAGAATTTTTTTCTCGATCAATATTTGCCCGCTCCCTTACCCGCTCTTCGTTCAAGATCGATTCCTCCAATTTGATTCGGCTAAACTCTTCCACAAGGCGGATCTTCTCTTCGCTAATCTCATCGGCGAGCTTAACCTTCTCCTCCTTGAGCTTGGTGACAACCGCCTCTTTTTCGTCGTTCGCTCTTTCAGCCGCCTCAAAGGCTTTCATTCTCTCCGCCTCAAGCTCCTCTTGAAGCGATTCCATACCTGCTTGGAGGGTATTCACGCGACTTTGCGCCTCTCGTCGAACCCTTTCCATTTCCTGCCGCGTCACCGCTTCGTTGGCTCCTTTCTCAGAATTAATTTTGCGGACAGCCTCATCAAGTTCATCCTTCAGCCTATTGTTCGTGGTCATCAAACGGTCGAGTTTGGCCCGCTCCTCGCTTTGTTTCCTATTTACTTCGTCAATTTCCTTGGCTCGACGAGTCAGTTGGTCTTTCATCGAGGTGAGTTCCTCCTCCTTTTTCTTGTTCTCCTTCACGACCTTTACAAGTTCGAGCTTTTCTTGGCGGGCACTTTCAAGTTCTGACGTGGCATCTCTCCTCATTTTGGCGGTTTCTTCCTCAATTCGTGCGACGACGTCCTTCCGTCGCACGACCTCTGCATCAATCTCTTTGGCCTCTGCCTTTGCCTCCGCGACTGCACTCTGGACTGTCTCTCTCATCAGCGACAATTTTTGCTCGCTATCCGCCCTGTATCGGTCCACCTCATTAATCATTTGCTGCCTTTCCACCACGATTTTTAGTTCTAAGTCCTTCTTCTCATCCCTCAGGTCCCTCTTTTCCCCCTCGAGTTGCGACCTCAGGCCAGAAATTCTTTGAGCTTCTTGCGATAGTGTCGTCCTCTCTAAATTCATCGCTTCATCAAATTTTCGGCGAATCGATTCCCTTTCCGAAGTCATATCTCTGGACGCTTTATCTGCCTCAGCAAGTAATCTGGCATGCTGTTGTTTGATCGCCTCGAATTTTTGTTTCTCAGCCGCCGCTTCCTCCGACGTGCGGTGGAGATCGCGGGATACGCTGGAGAGATCGGACGAAAGGCGGGACAGTTCGTCTTCTTTCGCCGCGATTGTCGCTTGCTTTTGCAGGGCGCATTTGTTCAGTTCCTCCTCAGCTTTCGACAATTTCTTTCTCTCCTCTTCGATATTTCCGCGAAGCGTCGCCAGACTGTGTTCTTCTGACGTCTTCTTCTCTTGAGCCTCGGCTGAGAATCTAGCCATATCCTCTTTCATCTTCTTGTACTCCGAGATCGTCATATCTCTCTCGTCGACAATCGCTTGCAACTCCTCGCGATGGGAATGGAGGAGGTCCTCACTCTCCTTCACCTCGTTTTGGATCCGCGACTCTTGCAATTTTAGGGACGACTCTGCGGCCGATAGACGGGCAATCTCAAATGCCGCAGATTGGCGAGCTTTTTCCGCGTCGGATTTCAGTGCCTCGAGAGCCCTGATATTGACGGCTTGCTTCTCCTCTGACTCCTTCTCTAATTTTTCCAGGTGAGCAACCGTGTTTTCTCTCTCCACCACTCTCTTCTCCCGCAAATCAATTTGCGCTTTCTGTTCACGAAGAGACGACGAAAGAATCTCGCATTCACTTTTTTTGCCTCCAATTTCGATGTCTTGTTTTTGGAGAGTAGCCATCCTTTCGTTTAGCACCTTTGTCGCCATTTTGAGTTCCTTTTCTTCCGCATCAACCTTGTTTTGACTGGCGGACAAACGGTCGATCAATTCTTTTCTATCCTCTTCGAGCCTACGACTATCACCTTCAAGGCGCAGTGAAAGGGCGTCCACTTCTCTCTCTTTCTCTGCAAAGGAAACCGACTTCTCACGGAGCGCCACAGTCGCGGTCTCGAGATCGGCGAATTTCGACCTGTAAGATTCTTCGGACAACAAGCGACGTTGTTCCATATCATCCTCCGCAGAGAAGAGCTCCTCCTCTCTACGACGGATTTCGCTTTCCTTCGCATTCAAGTCATCCAGTCGGCTTTGAATGTCCTCCTGCTCGCGGATGATCTCGCGTCGGGACTCTGCAGCGTTATTTTCGGCGACTAAGGCGCGTTGCTCCACCTCAGAGGCTTTTCTTACTCGAGCGTCGACATCAGCTTTCTCTCTATTGATAGCTTCCTCCTCCTCAGCGGTTCGCAACTCAAAATCCTTTTGTTTTCTCTCCAGCTCGTTGGCACGCTTGATACACGAGGAAACATCCAACTCGAGTTTTTTTTCCATGGAACTGAGCGCTTTTTCCCGACCCTCGACATCGGCTTCCCTCTCCATCAACCGGCCCTCGAATGCGACCAATTCATTCTGTCGGCTTTCGATCTTGTCGAAGAATTCCATATTCTTTCTATTTTTCTCCTCTGACTCCTCGCGGAAACGAGATTCTTCAGCACTGAGCTTAGCTTTGTCTGACTCAAGGGAAACGCGGAGGGACTCGAGTTCGTCTCTTTGTTTCAGCACGTCCTTTTCCAACGATTGAACAGACGAAAAGGCGACTTTGCATTTTTCTTGCATCCGAGCAATTTCATCAGTCTTTGCGGACTGCTCAGTTTTCATTTGTGCGGATTCTTTTTCGGCTGCCTGCTGTATTACCTTAAAAGATTCCTCTCCCCGAGCGAGGTCCCTTTCTCTCCCTGTGAGAGCAGACTCTCTCGCGGCGAGATTTTTCTGCTCTAAAGAAAGGGATGCCTGGAGATTCTTGAGCTCTTCTCTAGTTCTTTCGATCTCCTCCTCGCGGCGTGACAGCTCCGACTCCGACACACTTTTGAAGGCATTGAAGCGTTCCGTCGCGATCTCGAGCTGTTGTTGTGAGGTCGCAAAGGCGAGACGATCCGCTGCGATTGAATTTTCACGATCGCGAAGAGATGATTCGAATGAGCGATTTTCTTCCCACTGCGATTCTAATGCTTCTCCACGGGATACCTGAACGGCCAAAAGACGCTCTGCCTCCTCACGGTCTTTCTCTGATGACCTATAGTTGCCCTCAATCGAAGCGAGCTTCGAATGAACTTCGTCCCACTTTTGCTGGACTTCCGCTGTTCGCCGTTTGAGATTTTCCTCAACCTCCGTTTCCTTAGCGCGAAGATCTTCCAGTACCTCCTCCGCCTTCGCGATTTTTTCAGAAAGGTCGGAAGAGGACGATTCGAGCGACTCGAGTTTTCTTTCTGCCTCTTGTACCGACTTTTGAAGGGCCGCGTTATCGTCCGAAAAATTGTCTTTTTTGCTCTCAAGAGTGATGACATTGCGCTGAATTTGGTCCAGATGTTTGATTGCTTCCTCTTTAGCGAGCAAATAGTCGTCTAGGTCCCTCTTCGCCAATTCAACCTTCCCTTCCACAGTACCCCTTGATTTATTCACCTCCTCTGCTTCAGAAAGAATACATTTCAGATCTTCCTTCGCACCCTCGGTCCGCTTTTCTAACTCCCCCTTCTCCTCTTCTAGCGCATCGACCTCAGCGCACAACCGTGCTCGCTTCTCTTCCAGACCTTCCAGCGCTATTGCAGATTCGGCACGCTGTCTCTGAGACAGGCCGTCAGAGAGACCGGGAGTTGACGGCAAGGGTGTTGATTCCATTCGATCCAAGACTTTCTCGCGGCGACTGAGGTTAATCTCTTTCTCTTCCAGCGACGCACGAAGCGCGGCGACAGACGACTTCCTTTTCTCCAAAGCATCTTTTTCAGACTCTAGATCAGATTCTGAAGCCACCAGCGCATGGTTACGAGCGCTGAACTCCTCCCACTTTTTCTTGAGGTTGTTTTCTCCTTCCAATAATTTCTCCGATTTGCGGTCGAGCTCCGAACGGCGGTCTGCCAGCTCTCGAGATGCAAGCTCCGCTTCTTTCTCAAACTTTGCAGCCTTACGTTCGGAATCACCAACGGCACTTTTCATGGAGACTACAGCCTCATTACTCTCCAAGATCTCCGCCTCGAGGGCTTCTCTCCTTTCCTCGAAGCTGTTGACTGCTTTCTCGTGAGCGGCCTCTCGCTCTATCAACGAAGCGCGCAGTGAGTCTGCCTCCGCAATTTCCGACTTCGCGGTCGACATAAGAGACTCCGCGTCTTTTTTCATCCTCCTACAATCGAGGTTTGTTTGCTCTCGGGTGGAATTCAGATCGCGAGTGGACTGTGCGACAGCGGCGGCATCATCCGAATTCTTCTTCTCAGCTTGCAAGACTTCACTCTCCCTCCCTTCAAGCTGAGATATGCGATTGGCGTACTCACGTTTAGAAGTATCGAACACACTTAACCGCTCCTTAAAATCGAACTCTTCATCGTCTAATGCCTGCCGACCCGCGATCAGCTCGTTCTCCATTTTCTCGAGGGAGGCATTCTTCAACTCTATTTCGGTCTTTCGCTCCTCAAGAATCTTCCACTCCGTCTCATTTCGCTGCTCGTGTCGTTTCGCCTCATCTTCACGATCTTGGAGGGAAATCTCATGTGATCTTAGTTCTCCCTCCATGCTTTTCAGCTCGGCTTGTTTCGAACTTAATTCTACCGAGAGGCTTTCAAGGCGCGACGTTTCTTTCTTCGCCAAATCTAGCTGGAGCTCAGCTTCGACTATTTTCTGATCAGCGCACTCTTCTTTTTTGATCAAGACATCTTCACGAGTTTGGGCACGACTTTCCGTCTCCATTGCTCTTTCCATGACAACCTTGGCCTCTGAAGTGATTTTTTCTGCCGCCTCTTCCAACACCTTGGCTTCCGCGACCCTTCCTTCAACCTCGAGTTTGTCGTTTTCAAGTTCTACGGCGAGACTCTCTATTTCGCGCTTCTTGTCATTTGCAGCAGTTGTGACGTCTTTTGCGTGCGAAACCATCCGATCCGTCTCATCTCTAGTCGATGCCGCGTGATCCTTCAGCTCGCGCTCTCTCCGGGAAATATGCTCTTCTGACTTGATTCTTTTGCGTTCAGCATCATCTAGAATTGTACCGGCGCTTTCACGGTCTTTATTTGCAGAGGCTATTTTGGCCGCTGCCTCATCGAGAATTTGGCTTGCCTCCTCGCCTGCAGCATCCAGTTTCTGATTTGCGGCTGAACGAATTTCCGCGGCCTCGTTTTTCACTTTGGCGCAATATTTATCTGCCTGTGCAATCATTGCGTCGGACGTTTTCTTAATTTGTTCACTTGTAACTTTGGCCTCTTTCTCTTTTTCCTTCAGGGTCTTTAGGATCGACTCGACGTTGCGATTTGCTTTGGCGATTTTGTCTAGGCAACTCGCGTCCGTCTCGGCGACCTTACGATCGAGATCGCGCTCTTTCTCAATTGTTTCCGCCTTGACCGCCGCAAGTTTGGTGTAGGCGGCCTGCATCATTTCGTCACGCTCCTTCAACGCCGCCTCTTTTGCAACCGCGCTGCTCTCAAATACTTTCGCAGCGTCCGCCTTTAATTTGTTCGCCTCGGCGATAATTCTCTCACGCTCGGACTCAGCCGAGGAGACTATTTCGTCTTTCGACTGGACAGCATCCGAAAGCTGCTGTTCCGCGGTTATGATCTGTTTTTTCAGGGATTCGAATGTTGCGGAGGATGAAGCAATTTGCAACTTCAAGTTGTTCGACTTTTGCTGATCTGGCGACTTGAACGATTCTTCCTCTATTTCCCGTTTCATCGCTGTTAGCATCTCTCTCTCGACACGAAGCAGCTCTGTCTCTTCAGCCATCCGCGAGGAGCGCTGGTTACACTGGTCGATTTCTTTGTTTTTCTTTTCCATTTCTGCGCGGAATGCCCTTGATTTTTCCTCCATATCTTTGGCGGCTTCGGCAGATTGCTTCACGAGGAGGATCTTCTCTCGCTCTAAAAGCTTCTGATTCTCTCGCATCTTGCGCTCAAGGTCGTCAGCCTTCTTTCGGTAATTCTCTTCGCATTCAGTCTGCTTTGCGGCAAATTCTTCCTTTAGTGAGGAATGTGCCTCGGCCATCTCAAGCTGCTTCTGAGAATTTTGCTGCTCGTACAGATTGACTCGCTCGTCAAGTTCCAGTTGCATATCGTTTATTTTGTTCTGCTTTGCGTCGAACATCGCCTGGTGATCAGCCACTTTTTTCAAGAAGTCCTGTTGCTGGTTCTCGAAAGTTTGTAAATTCAGCTGCTCAGTTTCGTCGAGGTGACGCTGTCGTGCTTCGAGGGTCTCGGTATGCTGGTCGTGCTTGTGGCGCAATTCCTCCGATTTGCGCCTCAGCGCACTTTCATCCTTGGCCAACTCGTTTCGTTTCGATTTCATTTCTGTTTCAGTTTTCCCCCTTTCAAGAACTAACTCATGCTTCTCGTCCTGGGAGGGGAATAAAGGTGCGGGAGAATCTTAGCACGAACTACGGGTCAGCTTTGTAGGTTGTTTGGTGCATCTACACTTACCTCCAATTTCTGGTAGTCCTCATTTAGCTCGGCCTCACGTTTTTGGAGCCGACCATGGTCAGCAGCCACCATGGACGCGTGCTTCTCCTTCTCTGCTTTGAGAACTTTCTCCATGCTGGCATGGTGAGCCTCCATCTTGACGATTGCTTTGCGCTGGGCGTCTAATTTTACTGTTGACGACTTCAACGTCATCTCGAGGTGATTGAGCTCGCCCTGGCGCTCAACGAGCTCAGCGTCTTTGCGTTGGACCGCAGACAATTCTTCTTGCGCTCGGTGTTTAATTTCTTCGGTTCGCTCGAGCTCTTGGTTGTTCCGCTCCAGCACCTTAGCTGCGCTTTTTTCGATCCCTTCGGCTTCGAGAAACTTCCGCTCAGCAAGTTTAATATGGTTCGCGGCGTCTGCCATCCGTTTTGTGGCTTTATCTTCGGTCTCGTTTGCACGTCGCTCGATATCATTCGCCCGGTCTTTCGTATGCGCGACGTGGGCCTTCTCATCCTCTAGCCTTTTCTCCTGCCGATTAAGGTTATGCAACATATTCTCGCACTCGTGTTCTTTCGTTCTCGCTTCGTTGAGAGCATCAGCGGCTTCCTTTTGTAGTTTTGCGACGTGTTCCTTGTTTTCGGCGTCTCGCTTCTTGAGTAACGCCTCGCGTTGGTCGACAGCCAATTCTTTGGCGCTGGCAGCTTCGACCTCTCGCAATGCGTGCAGGTGTTTTTCATTGGCTGCATGTTCAGTGGCACGGAGCTGATTCTCGCGTTCTCGAATGTCCGCCTCGCGGTCGTCAAGCGATTTCCGGCCGTGATCGAGAACCAGCTCGGCATCCTTTAAGGACTGCAGCTCCCCCTTCATCGATTTCTCCGAATCCCTAAGAAGTGCTCGTTGCGATTCGAGGGAGTCCAGTTTTTGGACAAACTCATTTTTCCGGGCATTAGCCGCTTTGATATCGTCTTGAGCAGCTTGTTGCGCGAGTTTGAGACGCTCCTCAATCTTAACATGCTGCTCAAGTTGTAGACTTACTTTGCTGAGTTCGTTGGCCGCCTTCTTCTCCAGATCCGCCGCGTTAATGAGCTTAAGGCGAATTTCCTGATTCTTGTTTTCCTGACCGACTTTGATTTCGTTGACTTCCTCGTGTGCTGCCTTAACCGTTTCTTCCATCTGCTTGACCGCCACTGAACGCTTATCTAAGGAAGTTTGGAGGACGAGGATTTCATCACATTTGGCAGACTCAGACTTGTAAAACGCTCGGAGATCGTCGATAAATGTATGCAGTCTGGTCAAAAGTTGTTTCAGTTTTGCCGAGTCTCTTCGGACATTTTCAACTGCAGAAGCGGACTGTCTATTTCGTCTTTTCCGTGCACTAACGTTGCCCTCACCGTCACCGTCAACGGTAATTTCATCATTGTTATCGTCCTCCTCCTCATCATCACTCCCGGACGAGTAACTTATATCTAGAGCGTGTTGGAGGGTATGTTTGGTGTCATCATCAAAGAGACCGGGGGGGGGCTGAACTTTGCTATGGCGATTTTCCCGCAGGACCCTGCGCGCGAATTCTACAGTGTCCTTAATCATCGCTTCCACCTCCTCCTGCAATACGCTGGAAGAGTTTAGGAGAGCCACATTATTTTGAACCAGACTCTGGTGCTTGGCTAGGAGCTTTTCGTTTCTCGTTCGGGCAGTGGTCATCTCCTTTGAGTTGCTGTTAAGATTGTGCGCCATTGATTGGTAGAGTCCCTGTAATTCGATGCGAGCTTTGTTTGTCTCGAGGGAAACGTCCAAAAGAGGATTACAATTTTCGTCGTTATCGTCATCTTTTTCAGCGATGTTTTCATTTGGGATGGGGAGATAGTATTCATCTCGAGAAATCATTTTCGGTTTCTGTCGAGCGGCAGATGAGCGGCGAAAGATAACATTGGCAGCAGCTTTACTCCCGTTCAACTCAACTGAAGCAGTCACTGAAGAGGCTTGGCGGGAACTATTCTGCATTGACGAGGTTGTTGGTCGTGATGAGCTGCAAGAAGAATTGAGAAGAGACGTATTTCGACTCAATTTCCCCTTATTTGCAGGCAACATATTACGTTGGCGTTCTGAACTACCGGTCTCGCCGTCTAAGAGTAGTCATTAGCCGGATTTACGATCAAAGGGTGACAAAATAATTATGAATATATTTAACTTGCTTGTCCCGCCCGGAGAAAAAAAGTATACTTAAACCAGGTCCACGAGAATCGAACCCGAAAGTAAGTCTTCAACGGTACACCATTCTCACTTTTCTGTCTATTCTGTCCAAATTGAACGTGAAACGAGTATGCGTAGACGAAAAGAAAAGGAAATCCCTTCAAACGCCAACGATGATAATACAACAACAGGCAGCAGAGCAGCAAACACAAAGGAGAATGGAACTTTGCTATCAGAACCACCCTACGATGATTTGGATTTCCCGCGCTGGGGTTATCTAATCATACTGTGTGTTTTGCTCATAACATTCTCCCCTGTCATAATCCATTTCCTTTTGCTGTCTCCGCGGCTTGTATCGCAAGGTATATTCTTGAATTCTATTCTTAACTGGCCACTCCCATACGCAGGGTCTCTAACCAAACTTGGGGACACACTCTCCGGCGTTCAAAACGTACGGACTGAAGTCCCAGAGTCCAGAGGAGAATTCTTGAGAGGGTACAGAATAATTGCAGATGATGACTTCATCCCTCCTTCTGATACTGTTGAGCTGGTAGATAAGTGGTTTTTCCCAGCCGCTTTGCCGCTTCCACAAGCAAGCAAAACAGCCTCTCGATGTGCCATATTGTTCTTCCACGGAAATGGGTCGAACCGGGGGTTAGGATGGCGGATAAAGCATGCTCGAGCGTTGAGCTCGCTGAGCTTGCCTTGTGGAAATCTGGGAGCGAAAGAGGATGGCGAACATGACAATAACGTCGTATTTGCGTACGATGTGCGGTGTTTTGGAGATAGCTACTGTCCTAAAGGTGCGGTTCTAGACGAGGCCGGTGTGAGATCCGACGCATTAACAATTTACAAAGACATATCAAACGATTTCGATCAGGTGTATGTGTATGGGCACTCCCTTGGCACTGCGATAGGGAGCGCACTAGTAGCAGATGCATGCGAATTCATCGACGAATGTAAGATCAAGGGATTGATTCTTGACTCTCCTTTTACATCTCTGGATGTCGTGGCCACTGTTCACCCTTTCATGCTGCCCCTTCGTGCATTTGTTGGTGCGAGTTATTACGCGGAACGGATACAACATATCCAATTCAACACAAAAGAGACATTGGCGCGCTTTATTACGAAGAAATCTAGACGCCAAGATAATGTGAGTGTGCGCAGATCGTCGGGAGAATTTACAGGCGTGGTGTGTTGTTGGTGTTGTGTGTTGTGTGTTACTAAGATTTCTAACTTTAATTTAAACTCCTCGCAGCGAAACTTTCCCATCTTGATTATGCATGGGACGAAAGACTTGGAGATACCTTTTAAATCACCGGCAAGCGGCCGGCAACTTTTTGCCTCCCTAAAAGACGCCTGGATTCGGGGATACAGTTCGTACTCCATATATAATAATCACCAGGAGGAGATATTGCCACAGGTAGTATTTGAAAGCTTCGAGAGCGGGCACGAGTTCATACACAGAAGCGACCGTTTTTCGACTGTGATAAAGGAGTGGGCTTACAACATAAAGCAGTGAAGAACCTATTTGCTGTAAAGAACCTATTTGCTCTGCCCCCGTGAGAAACTCAGAAACAGGCGTTTGATAAACACAGAATAATAATTGAACTTGCAGAACCTTTTCTATGCACAGCATGTTTTCCATCACAAATAATCATGAGACATATGTCCTCTCCGCGTATTATCCTCTTGTCCGCCTACGGACAAGAGAATCGTGGTATGTACACACCATTCCCACAAGAAGAGGACAAGAAGGGGTAGCTGGAGGATGAAGAGGAGGCTAGCAGAGAGAGAGAGAAAGGTGGAATGGAGGTCTGACACAATTGATTCCTCGATCTTTATTCTTAAAGCATTTTACATTTTTCAATGAGTTCCTCGGATCTGATACTCAAGAAGTATCTCACGCGCCAATGCGCGCGTTTTCAAATCCTCTCCCCAAAATTTTGGAGGCAATAAGCCATAAAAACATCACGTCTTTGGTACATTGCCCACACAGTGTACCGCCAACATGGTCCGCACTTCATTTTCTCAGCCCAACCTCCCCCCAAGACACTATATGCAGTGACCATGAGTATGCAGTGACTTGGAAAGGGCCTTACCAGGGGGCTTCGGCGTGCGACCATAAATAAAATAAAAGCATTTTTGGTGCTCCATACATGAAATAAAGCGCTAGTCGCTTTGCCACACCATCTGGTGCAGCTTATTGTTGTTGTTGTTGTTGTTGTTGTGGTTGTGGTTGTGGTTGTGGTTATGGTTATGGTTGTGGTTGTGCTCGTCGGGCGAAAGGAAAGGGTCGCACAGGTATTTGATCAGGTTGGCGGTTTTCGACCATGTGGAGAAACACTAGGCGCATGTTGCGGGCAGCGTTAATGTCTCGGTTCCATTGCATTCTGCAGTTCGTGTGTGTGCACACCCGCACGCCATAGATAGGCCAATCGTTCCTTCTTCTTCTTGTTCTTACCAACCATTGGGTCGTCCCCCTCTCACCTACCTCCCACACTTGCTGCAGCACTTGCTTGTGCGAAATTCATCAAAGATAATCACCCTCGTACCCTTGAAGTGCTGGAGATGATGAATGAGTTCCTTGGTGGGCAGGGGATAGTGGCTTTTTTGGCCAGGCGATGATATGAGTTGGGACGCGGGCTATCCTGACCCTCTTGAGCCTCAGCCACAGCAGTCACAAAGTCTCTTGACCCAGGGTCAACACCACCAACAACCTTGGCAGGATCCACATTATGTGGAAATAGGTTTAACGGAGTCTAGGCGACCTCTCTCTCTGAAAAAACCAAAAAGTTTACGATTTATTGCACCTCTCAATCTCAACATTTTCTTTCGATAAGGGCCCCATACCCCCCCCCTAGGTATTTGAGACGTTTTAAGCAAAACCCCAGCCCAGAGGGTCTAGAAACTGACAAAAAAAAATCCAAAATGTTTCGCACTCCTCAATTGCTAGGCCTTCGGCAGAATGTTGTGTCCCAGCTATCGAAGAAGCTGGGCTTCCCTGCCAGCAATGCAACGGCACCAGTCTTATCAACTCCCACAATGCAACTGTTAACTTTGAAGGGGTCAATGGAGGATGTGAGTGAGATGTCCAGGAGAGTTCATGTTGCCAAGGTGTTCAGTCTATTTGTGTGCCAGCCAAAATTCAAAGCATACATAGGCCAACTTTCTCCAACGAGTCGGGAACGTGGTCTTTGGCATAGCATCTTCTTGAATACAGCGAATGAGCTGTGTAACGAAGCCCAGGGTAGAGATAAGCACCAAAGTGTTTCTGACAAGAATGAATCCACTGCTGACTGTTCCCAAAAGAATGAGGCTCTGGAAGATATGATTTCCCTTATCGCCGAGTCTGCCCGCCTGAATTTCCCTCTACCAATATCCAACTATTCTACGATAACGTCATTAATTGCTGCGAATGAGCGGTACACTGATGAGCTTATAAGTGTTCTCTCCTGTGCAGAGGAAACAGGTGTTGAAATTAGTGAAAAGATGATTTCAGAGGCAGTTGTGGAGTTGGCGGCGCAAGGAAAATTTTCATTGATCTTAGAAATCCTGAGCAAGAAGAAAGCGGAAATCAGCCCGTTGCTGGCTTTTGAAATGGTGGAGGTCATGTCGGAGGATGCGTCCGGTGTTCATCAAGATGCAGAAGGGGAGGAGGATGAAAGCGGATTTCTCGAGCTCCAAAAAATTCTCGAGGGGCGATTTTCAAATGTTAAAGATCCATTTTGGGATAGTCTAGACAATGACGGGTTGTTTGCGGTGGGCATCGACGCCGCGGGAGACGTGGACGAAGATTCGATTGGTGAGGTGATAGACATTGAGATTGTGGATGCTGACGACGACGATGACAATGACGATGGCGATGACAATTTTGATGGCGATGGAAATTACTGAGCTTCAAAGGGAGAGGTGGTTGGTTGTCGAAGTGACAGGGGTGTAGGCGAGAATTTGCGAGATAACAAGGATGACACCTGCTACACGGGACAACTTTATAACAAAAGGACGAGGTAAAAAAGTAGCAAGCGATAGAGAAAAACAGGTTTTGGAACGGCAGCGGGGTCCAATCTCAAAGAATCTCCCTTATACATAATAACCACGAAAGATCAACACTCAAATTTCTTCAGCATTATTGCTGCGTTGTGTCCGCCAAATCCCAAATTAGTACTCAGGCCTGCCTTGATCTCCATTGTCCGTTTGACATTGGCGACATTGTCGAGATCGCAGTCATCATCTGGGGTATTCAGGTTGATTGTTGGGGGGACAACGCCATCTTTAATTGCGCGCGCTAGCACGATAGTCTCAAGCCCCCCCGCGGCGCCAAGAGTATGCCCTGTCACGCCCTTTGTGCTGCTCACAACAAAGGTTCCATCTTTGTTTGTCGCGTGGTCTCCAAATACACTCTTGATTGCCATAGTCTCAAATTTGTCATTGTAGGCTGTGCTAGTCCCATGGCAATTAATGTAGCCGACATCCGTCTTTTCCACGCCACTCTGTCTCACGGCCCTTTCCATCGCGTCGGCTAGTCCGCTCCCACCAGGCGCAGGTGTCGTGATATGGTGGGCGTCGCAGCTCGCACCGTAGCCGCAAATCTCTGCATAAATTTCGGCACCCCGTTTCTTGGCGCTGGTAAGGGACTCGATCAAAATCACACCGGCCCCCTCCCCCATCACAAATCCCCCACGATCCTTATCAAATGGCCTAGAGCCCTTGGTTGGATCATCATTCGCGAAGGTAGCCATCGCTTTCATGGCGTTGAAACCGGCGAAGCAAAGAGGAGTGATAGCTGCCTCAGTTCCTCCGGCTAGCATTGCGTCGACCTCCCCGTCGCGGACCATCCCAAAGGCCTCACCAATCGAGTGCGTTCCGCTCGCACAAGCGCTTACGACACCGTAGTTTGGACCCTTTGCACCAGTCTCGATGCCAATTACTCCACTCGCAGTATTCCCAAGGAGAGCAGGGATCGTAAAAGGGGAGACCTTCGGTCGATCCAAATTGCTGTTGAGTTTAATTGTCTCACGTTCAAATGTCTCCACACCCCCAAAGGCACTCCCGACCATCACACCAATTCGCCCGGCTGATGACTCCTTCACTGTATACTTACCGTCAGAGAGGGCCAGTTTTGCAGCTGCAACGGCTAAGTGCGTGTAGCGGTCGTTCGACCGTATGCTCTTGACATTGGTGAAATAATCCTTTGGGTCAAATTCATCATCTGACACTTGACTGGCAATCTGGCAGGTCATCTTCCCGGCGTCGAAACGGGTCACCCGAGAAATTGACGATTTCCCGTTCACACAGCTGTCGAAAAACTCCTCGTGACCGATCCCGCACCCACTGACCACTCCCAAACCTGTCACAACTACTCGGCGACTGTCATCAATATGCTCCTCACCCCCCGTAGCACCCCAGAGCTTCACCAAGGGGAGCCCCCCAGGTTTCGAAGCACAGGGGACCTGAAATCCTGCAGAGAGAGCAGAGATCAACAAAAAGAGAAAAAAAGACAGGAAGAGATTGATGGAGTTCATCATGGGTCTTCTGCGACTGTGGCAACTCAAATTGACCCTGCTGGTGCTGCAAGAGAAATCAGGAGCACAGCGAGTCTTACAAAAGAAGCACGCTACCCGCAACAACGAGAGGGGGGGTAAAAAATTTGTGAAGAAGAGAGGGAATCAACAGGATTTGACAAATGTACCTTCAATTCATTTTCTCCTGCATTATATCACCTCACCGCTGGTAATTACTCACTTATTGTCTTTTCTCGACCCTCTTTCTTTCATACGTGACCCCAAGAGAGCTCTACGAGAGGGAAAGAAGTCAACGAGCTAATTTAATTCCCTAACACCCTTGTGTTTCAACACACACTTGCGATAATGAAATCCCTCGTTATATTGCTGCATTTCTTGAAGAGCAGCTGTTACCTCTTCCGTCCCCCCTTCTCCAAAAGGTTTTCTTTGTCCCTCAAATCGATGGCTGAAGGCAGGCTCGAAGGCAACACGGCCCAACTAGGCATCAGTCGTCACGGCGAGTCCTCATGCTTTCTCCCATTGCACCAATTTGACACCGATTACCTTGCTCCCCTCACCGTCCGAATAACAGGCACCTTCCCTGGATTGACATCCCTTGATCTTTCTCTCCCCGCCCCCCCCCCCCCCCCTCCTGAAGGAAAG
>ERZ651776.2228-NODE-2228-length-21496-cov-3.997899_pt1 | contig 21496 bp, 19 predicted proteins | sample MGYA00514761_ERZ651776 | MGnify/ENA metagenome assembly ERZ651776 | reverse complement strand
CATATCTTGCCGCTGATTTAACTTGCGGTATTTTGTTTTTTGTACTACCCATTGAGCTTAACTTGCCTTGTGGTAGCTCGTTAGTCGTTTTGGCTTCAGGGGTTTTGCCGCCGGCTATCTCATATTCAATTGATGATTCAGGAACTGATGCACTTGGATCTGCGTATATCTTACTTGCTTCTTTTTGTTCCTTAGTATCTGCTGGGTACTCCTCGTTATCTAATAATGGTGCTTCTTCTGCTTCAGCACCTTCGTTTTCTTCCCATCCATCAGCAAAATTTTGTGATACTATTTTTACTTGTGATTGAGGCTTACGTGTGCATGCTTCAATCATTTGAAATAGTTCTTGTTGACCTGCTGGATAATCTAATTCTATTTCAAAAATGCAAACTTCCATATTCTTAACACCTGGAAAGTCTAACGGATCTTCTGTTACTGGTGTTGTTTTTGGATCTGACATTTTAATCAAATCAAATTTTGCTAATTTGTCTTCTAGTTCTTTAAGACAATCTTTGTCACAGCCGCCGGCTACTTTAATTCGATATGAATAAGTTTGCTTTGACTCTGTTAAATATTCTGTAAATTTTTTCATTGTTATTTCCCCTAACTATGCGTATATTTATGCTACTTTATTCTTTTGTGTCTTTATTATTTAATAACTCTTTCAACATTTCGTTGCGATCTAACACGTATCCTTGTCCTGTTTCTATTTGTTCATTTCCTGCATTGTCTACTAATTTCTTTTGATCCTGTGCGGCTTTCTTTAATTGTAAATCAATCATTTTTAGCTTTTTATTAATCTTAGCTGTCTTAGCTGATATAGCGTGGTTTAGCATATTACTTGCTACTCCAAATATCTCACTGGCAAAGCGACTGTCTACATTCATGCCTAAGTCCATTAAATCTTTGTAACTGTCTTTAGCTAACTGTCCTAACTCATCCATCTCTTCGTCACTGGCTTCTAATCCTTTTACTGCAGGTAACGCTGTTTCTATTTTATCAATGTTTTTTAATGTTTCTTGTGGCAATTGAGGATCTTTTGTTTCTTCTTGTGGTAATGGTATAGAAACATCTGCGTCTTTGGCAGGCTCTGATGGTTCTAAATCAAATAACTCCTCTAACTTTTTAGTCATTATCTTGCTCCACTTCTAAATATGTCGTCTTCAGTGACTACTCTAAATGTAATACCATTTGCTTTACACCAACGCATAGCTTGATCCCATTTAGCGTGATTAATTGCTACAGTCTCTCTGGTAGCTCTGTTAGCATTTTTGCTTTCAATTATACTTTGCTTTTTAGGTTTAATTTCTACCAGCTCTGTTACTAATTTACCTCTTTTGTCTTGGTACTGGACTAAAAAGTCAGGAACGTAAGTTGTTTGTTTTCCAGTCATTGGGTGTTTGTAAGGAATACGTACACTCTCACTAGCCCATTTGACTACACTAGTGTGCTTGTCACAGAATTGCATAAATGCGTGTTCCCAACTTGATCTGTATCTAGGTGCTTTTTTACCTACATATTTGTCGGGATTCATTATTGAGTAAAGACCGTTTGCAAATCTGCTAGCCATTACTTGCTAACATTACGTGCCGCATATAAATTAGGTTGTTGTAATACGCTAACACCAAGTAATGTTGATTTTGATCTAAGACCGTTGAGATAGTATGCAATAACTTCATCCATTGCCAATGGATCGTCCAAACCTTTAAACTTTTTTAATAGTTCGTCTGTAGATATATTGTAGTTTTGTTGTATTCTAAAAAATACTGATGTAAAATCATCTGCTATGGCTGTATCGGCTGAATGCTTTAGAAAAAATGATCTCACTATGTCAAACTCGTCAGCATTAATGACCGTTTCTGTATCATAGAAATTATCAAAGATTTTAACTGTGGAATCTAAGTTATTTTTTGTAATGTTTACTGTTGACATGATAGTATTTAACCTTATTCAGCACTAGGCCAAAAATCATTGACCAATAGTTTTTCCGTTACTAGAAATGATACTACTAGATCTTACTGTGGAATCATTAGTAGCTGTAGAAGTTAGTTTATTTGTTTTGCTATTAGATGTTGGTGGAGTTGAGAAGTTAAAATCACCTGAGGCCACTGTTGGTAACCCTTCACGTATTACTACTCCTAATACTTCTTCTTTAATACCTTCTGTACTTACATCACCCTTGTTGAAAATATCATACACACGACCAATTTTTTTACCAGCACCTAATACATCACCTGTTGCTAAATCTTCAAAAACACCTACGCCTGCATCTAACAATCCACCTTGTCCTAATATAGATGAGTTAGAGCCTGCTTGGCTTAATGAACTAGGTTCTTTGTCATAATGAGCTGGATCTGTAAATCCTGGAATTGGAGCACCTGTTTGACCATTAAGAGCACCAGCACCATATTTTACAGTTTCATACTTTATAGTCATTGAGTTTGCCATTGGTTCGCCACCCTGACTATAATCATATTGGTCATGACGCATTTCTGTAATTTGTGGATTGATTAATGTATACGAAACAAAATCATGTTGGTTAAATCCGTATATTGTAATATCTTTAAAGAATTGAGGTTTGTTGCCAGTTCCTGTATTATCTTCTGCTGAATATCCCCAATCGCTACCTGCTCTAGTCTGACTGTAAACATCTCTAGTATTATAATCACTTCTTCCAACTGGAGCATTGTTTACACCGTTAGCATTTCCTTGAACTGTTCCGTAAGGCTGACTTGGATCTTTATAATAATAACTAAAATATTTAAACCATAAACTACGAACAAGATCAGCACCGTCATCATGAAACTCTACCGTTACTGGTTCATAATTAATTTTTGAATGTACTAGTCGTTTTCTATTATATTGATTAAATTCATCTACGTCTAATGCGTAGTTTGGAAGTGTTATGTTTTTAACTAACACACTGAGCTGACTTTGCTCCTCTGGACCAAATGCTGTTTTAAGACCAGGTAGCTCCGTAACATTTAAGTTGAAATGCACATGGAATAAAAACTTAAATCGTGGAGCTAGTTCATAGCCAGCAGATCTAAATGTTTTGCTGGCATGCTTATAGTCTTTTAGATAATCGCTACCGAGAAAGCCCTTTAAGACGTCCCCAAATATTCCGGCCATCTAAATTATCCTGTTACTACTGTGCCTAATGTCCTACCTACTGCTGAACCCACACCGCTACCAATTGGAGTTTGGATAGCATTATCAAATCTAATAGTCATTGATAGTGTTACAGGAGCACTTTCACCGTATGATAAATCATTATAGTTAACTGCTGTTAAGTAGCAACCATATAATTCCCATGTTTCTAACACGTTTGGTTCGTTAGCACCGTTACCACCGTCTAATACTTCGCAACGTGTAATAAATTTATAGTCAATACCTGCTGAAGCAGATGATTGTTCCATAAAGTCTAATTGTTTCTGTAGTTGTTCGCCAACTAGTTTAGCAACAGAACCTGACGCATCGTCACGTAATTCAACTGCTGTAGTTTCCCAAGTATGTTTACCTGCTAGATACATACGTGAGTTATATAACTCAATCGGCATTTCTTCAAATGATAATGAAGGTCTAGCAAATGAAATAACTTGTTTAGTTAATTCTGTTCTTGGTGTACTTGCACCAAAGTTTTCAAATACCGTTCTAAAACGATACTTTAATTTAGGCATTAACAGTCCTTGGTTAGATGCACTTTGATCTGACGCTAAAGGAACTGACATCCTAGTTAATGATGAAACAGCCATGTGTATTTCTCCTTGTTAAATATCTTTCTACTACTATTTATCAATATAAAGTCGCAAAAAATGGCTCCGAAGAACCATTAAGTGCGTATATTATTCTATACTATAATACTATAAATTACCTGCTTCAATATCACCTGTGTTTTTAATTCTCAGTGGAATGTAAATAAATTCTACTGATTTTGTAGGTTCAATTGCAATATCAACATATAGCTCGTTACGATCAATACGTTCTGGTGTATTGTTTGTATCATCACACACAACTAGATAGTCATAAACACCACGTTTAGCAGTAATATCGTTTAATAACTGCTCACATGCGTTTTTAACTTCGTTTCTAGTAACTGTGTCATTTGGTTCAAAGATATATGATTTTCCTAACACTTCTAATCTATCACGAACATATGCAACTAGTCTTGCCACGTTTATTCTATCAAGTGCTGATGGAGTTGAAGCAACTGTTTTGTTACCGTAGTTCTGTAAACCTGAACCTGGTACAAACGTAAGTGGATTAACTTTATTTTCATACAGTGTGTCGCGTAGTGCTTGTCTAACTGAAATTTGTTGGAATTCACCTGTTTGTGAATTAACATAACCTAAAGCTTCTGCGTTGTCAATAGTTCCACGTAGTCCACCTGCTGGTGCTAACCACGGATAACCAATTTCATCTGACTTAACTAATGTTCTTAACATCGCATGTGATGCTGGAGCAACAACTTTATTACCTGCTAAGTCGTTTGTTCTAACATTTGGATAAAACACTGCTACGTATGGATCTGCTGTTGATAATCCATCTTCGCTGTCTAGACCTGCGCCATTAGCATCAGTTGCCCAATTAACAACATCAGTTGCATTATCTGATAATCTAAATGGTGCATCACCAACAACAAAACCAGTATTGTTTCTATCGTTGTTTAGTGCAACTAGGTTATCAATAAGTTCTGGATAGCCCGGAGCCGCTAATAAGTTAAATTGTTTTTGTTCTTCACGGATTGATGTGTTAGCATCAATACCTGCTTCTAGTGCCCCAACTATAATTTTACGAACTGCTTTACGTCCCATGTAAGGTGAACCGTCTGCTTTATTACCGCTTGCATTTACCCACGCATCTTTTTGTGTTGGTAAACTGTCAGTTGGGAATGTAGTTGAATTAAAGTAATTAACTTTAAATTGTTTAACTGTGTTACCTGAACGTCTTGTGTTAAACAATAATGTACCTTCTGGATATAATGTTGCTGTTGGTGCATCAATGTCTACGTAAGTGCTAGTTAATAGTGATAAAATTGTTGGAACATCGTCTGTAACTGGATCTACTGTTCCTGCTGTTCCCCAACGTGCATCCGCAAATAAAACACCGCTTTGTGTAGTTTGATCACTGTTGTCTAAAGCTACCCATTGGTCTACACTATTTGCTACTTCCCATCTGTAAATTTTAGGATAGTTATCTAGATCTGCTGTTGAAATCCATAAATCTCCGTACACCAATGCTGAAGCATCTGATTGTGTAGTAGGAGCAGTTGCTGATACTATTGGCCCAGCTGGAGAGCATTGTGAAAGATCAAATCCTCTAGCATCATTACTAACTGCTTGATATCCTTTCCAAGCACCACCGTCTTGAATTAATATATCAACTTCATCTGTTGCTGAATGATACCAATATGTATCATTTGCTGGATCCTGTGTAGGAGCAGTCAGTGATGCTGTGTATGTTAATGGAACATAGTTAGAAACAATAACATCGCTGTTGTTACCTGCTTTAACATTGTCTAACGCTGATGTAATACCTGCGTCTACTAACGGAGTACCTGTTGAATCTTTTAATACAATAACGCCACCTTGTGAGTGTGAAATTCTTACAGCACCGCCTACAACGCTAGCAACAGTGTTAGCAACATTTGCCGCATTGAATGCCGAAACAAAGTCTGCCGCTGTTGTACCGCTTATCGTAGCAGTTACCGCTGTAGTCATTGCTGTTGAGTTTTTAACACTTGCTGAAATAGTAAACTGATCACTAGTTGTTAGTGTTGGTGCAGTGTTTGTTGATGTCGATGTTGTAGCACCTGTAGTGTATCTTTTAAATATTTTATATGTTGCATTATCTGCTTCTGTTGAATCATATTGAACATATAACGTGTTAGCCGCAACATTTATGCCACCGCCTGCTGGGTCAATATTTTTAAGTGCTGTTTGATCATTTTCATATAATGGAGCACTTACTGTTGACCATAACTCTGTAGTTGAATTATAATTCTTAACAGTTATATCAGCACCGTTGTTTACTGCTGTAGTCTTAATCCATACAGAACCTGTAGGACGAGGAGCAGTGTCTGTTGACTTCCAACGTGGATTTGAATAATGTTGTGACTGTTGTAGTCTTGGATAGTAATATGTATTTGCTGTTAAGCCAGCATCTGTTAAGATTGTACCTGAACCGTTAGCTAATAGTAATGCACCTTCTAAAGAAGATCCATCTGATGAAACTGCACTATCTGCATAAATTTCAATCTTGTTGTTTACTACCGCGGCAGTTACACCTGCGATAGAAGCTGAGTTAATTGCATTTGCTAATGTAGTTGCTGTTGTTCCACCGTTAGTAACTGTTGTACCGTTAATAACAATACTATGTCCTATTGTTAATAATGGACTAGTAACTGTACCTTGTACAGTAGGCCAGCTGTTGTGCCAATCGTCAGATCCAACTAGTACCCAAGCATTTGATCTATTTTTATAGTATACAGGATTAGCGGCATTAGTTGCTACTACTGCATAATCTCCAATTGCACCAATTGATGCTTTTGGTATTCCACCTGCTAAATCATCTGTTGATGTTATAACTGTTGGAGTTTCATTATTAAATGAACTAGTAGTTGAGGTCCATTCGTGTATTCCCCATTGTGTCTCTGTTGCATCTAACCAATATGAATTGTTATCACTAGCACCCAATGGTCTAGTTAAGCTTGCCGCTAATTGATTAGTGTCAACATTTACACGTTGAACGTATGCTCTATTACTAATACCTAAAACTGAGTATGCCGCTAGCAAACCATATTCATTTAGTTCATAAGCGTTAATTGGTGTACCACTTGATGTATTATAAAAAGTTGGATTACCATATGTTGATACTAGTTCTCTTTGGCTAGTAATTAAATTAATTTTGTTAGCATTGGCTAATGTTGTGCCTGATGCTATTGCTGTTGATGTACCGCTTGTTTTATCTTGTGCAGTTGCAATTAAGATATACGGAACTGAATTCGTTGGTGCAGGTACGTATTGACTTTGATCAACTATACTAACCTCTACTCCTGGGGATACTAATGCCATTTTATTGTCCTCTAATTAATAGTAACTAAGTTACCTTTTCCTTCGTTACGAATATTTATTACAATTTGCATTAAATGGTGGTTTTAAAAAGCCTTTATAAAGGTCTGTATATTATAAATAATAGCATGAAACGTCCTATTTGTAGTGCCTGTAACTATAACCCTTGTGCAATTAACTATAAACGCAATGAAAAGACCTATTTTCGTAGTAGATGTTTAAGTTGTATTAATAGAGGGAGAAAGAAAAAACCTCCCACACCTAGATGGTTAAGCAAAGGTTATAATAAAAAAAGAACTTGTGATGTGTGCAGTTTTCAATGTAAACACGGTAGCCAAATTAAAGTTCATCACATAGATGGTAATTTAAATAATGCTGAATTACTTAATTTAAGATCAGTTTGTTTAAATTGCAGTGCTATTCTTCAGAAGCAGGATTCTTCTTGGAAACCTGGAGATATTAGTCCTGATGTATAATATAGTTAGATAGTAAAGATTCTATTTGTTCATACAAATCATCCATAGAACTATTATTATCTAATGTATGATCAAACTTAGTACCAATCCAATCATACTCACTTCGATGTATACCTGAGTCTTCTAAACTGCCGCCAGCCATGGCAATTTGATACCAGTCTGGTTTTTCAAATCTAGTAACTTCAACACAAACTGCACCTAAGTTTCTTAACATGGCTACTTCATTTTTAAATCTAACATCTGAAATAACAATGTTATCATCTGTTTTTCTAAGTTTATTTTCTAAGCTGGCTATCCACATATCATCGTGAAAATTACTTCTGATAACATCAGTACCAACATATTGTAGGATCCAACGAGGAGTAAGCTCAGGCATATCTAAACGTTTAGCCCACCATTCATCTACTTGTTCTCTCCACTCTCTACTTGACTTTGAGCGTCCTTCTAACATTTCTCTATCCCAACCAAACACAGCACTTATGCCGTCTTTAAGATTACCAGCAAAACTTTCTCTTCTAAAGCCATAATTGTTTACAAGATAGTCTGCCACAGTATCTTTGCCGTTTCCTGCTACTCCGCTGAGTGCTATTATCATTTTAGTTTGTTTATCCCTAACTGTTTAATACAATCTTGCAACATTGTAATTTGTCGTTTACAATCATCTAGTGCATGATGGCTAGCTGATTTAGGTTGAGGTAAATCTGGCCAAAGAGCATAAACAGTTCTGGCATCACGCACATGATAAAACTTCCAGGGTAAAGGGATACCATGTTCTTTGAAAGCATGTTCTAATATGTTCATATCAAAACAAATGCCATTTGCCCATATACGATCACTTTGCCATATCAGTTTACCAAGTTCTTCTAAACAGTCATGTAAATCTCTTCTCCCTACTTCTTCAAACACTTCTCGCTGTGCTTCAGGTCCTTGTGTTGCCCACCATTCAATAGTAGTATCATCTGTTTTACGATTAGGCTGACTTTCTGGAGTAACTCTGGCATAGAAGTGGCGGTCAGGCCATCCTGTAGATAAAGGATCAAATACCTGTGCCGCTATTGTCATAACCATAGCGTCAGGTCCAGTGGCGAGTGTTTCTATGTCAATCATTAAGTCCATAATGCGTATTATAGCATTATCAAATTAAATGGTCAACCTATTTACTTTTTGGATTTTTTGGATTTAATTCTTGATATAAATTTAGTTTTAGCAAAAGGCTTACTTGGTTTACGTTTCTGAGCTTTTTTAGGGCCGCCTCGTCTTTTAAATTTATTTAGAGCCTGCATAATCTTTGAGGCTACATTTACTTTTTTAGTTTTTTTTGATCTACGTGCTTGTGCTATTTTTGTTCTAGCACGAGTTTTTTTCATTTGTGCTCTTTTAGCTACGTCAATACTTGCTCCACACTGTGCTGGACTTGACACAATTCTCCCTGCTCGTGATCCAGTTTCGCATCGCCATTTCATTTTAACTTTAGCTTTACCTGAGGCGCCGCCTTTGCCTACACGGGCAAAAACCATACCTTCAGTTAAAATTTCGTTAATTTTCATTAACCAATTACCCAACTTAACGGTTCTGAGTGATCAACAAATGTTTGTAAATCAACAATTAGTTTGTCCATTTCTGCTTGTGCTTCAGCTTTTAATGTTGATCCATTCAATGGAGTACCACCCTGCGGACCTGCTATAGTAGCAAACTTCTCTCTGGCTTCACCAATGATCATTTTACCGCCAGCATATGTATAATCTCTAATCCATTGTTTTATTGCTAAATCTTGTAGTAAAATAACTTCTGGTTTAAGATTATATGTCCATAATAATACTTGTTCACCTGAAGCTTTAGGATCACGCATCAGTGTTAATTGTTTAGTTACTGGAGCAAAGTTGTAGTTCATAAAGCCGCCAAACATACGCATGGCTTGTTCAACGTATTGTGTATACATATCAAATGTAGCTAATCCGCCAGCATTTGAATAATTTAGCAGGTAAACATTTAATGTAGCTGAAGAGAAAGGATCAAAACTTGATGAATATGGTCCTGTTGAATCTCCCATTGTACGTCTAAAGATCTGTCTGACTGAATGTACTTCTTGAGGTAGTATGTAAGTATTTTGATTCTCAACTAAACTTAGCAACGAATATGATTCTTCATACGCATTTTGTGCTCTTGTTCTATATGTGTTAACTGCTCTATCATATGCAGTTTCGTAATGAACTGGGTCAAGTTCAAGATCAACTATGCCTTCGCCTAAACGATTTGCAACATAGTCAAATACTTCTTGTTTTAATATAGTTAAATCTGCCATTGGTTTCTCCGTTACAACTATTTATCGGAGAATAATGATTAGGTCGCTTTAATAATAATTAAGTTTTCGTTGAATCGACCATTTACTGCTGTAGATGTTGTTTTTAATTTATCAAACAGTTTACGACTATCTGGCTTGCCCGACATCCTAAGTTCTTTAAGAACTTCTTGTGGCTTACGCAACGTCTTTTGTGCTGACTTGTTAGTATCAAATCCTAAAATACTTGTACCTTTAACAGTAAACATTTTAGCATACTCATCAGCAACGTAGTATTGTAGTTTACGATTTTTAGTATTGTAAACCCACATCTCACTTGACTTAAGAATTTTAGTAGGTTCTACAGTTTCTAATTTAAACTCTTCAAACTTTCTTAGCAGTTTTAATTTTCTTACCTGCTTCTCTGGTGGTACCGGTTTTTTCTTTCTAACGCCAGTCTTAGCCTTCTTACTTTGATGATATGCGTCTAATTCTGCTATAATCGCCGCACAGTACTTGATCATATTCTTTTGCTGGGTCTTGGTATAACAACTATATCCTTCGCTTAAATCAGCGTCTACGTTAGCGACAGAGTCCTCGAGTTCTCTTTTCTGTTTTGTCCATTCGTCTTTAATAATATTAACATGCTGAGCAAGTATGTTTCTTTCAGCTAAAAACTGTTGTATTTGTGGCTTTTCATTTGATTTAATATCACCCGATAAGTATTCGTCCCATAGACCATCAATGTTGCCTGCGGCTAAATGTGCTCGCTCTATCATAATTTCTTGTATGTTAGGTTTATTTGCTTTAGGTTTTAGTTCTTGTTCAGCATCGTCTTTAGCTAAACTATTTGCATTATTATGTATAGCTTCTTTTGCTTTTACACTGATATATTCTATTTCTTCAGCAGTTAGCTCTAATCCTGTTTGTTGCATTCTAATTAACCAACCTATAGTTGTTGGTGTCCAACTGTCTTTGATAGCATTAAACTTTTTACTTTGTTCTTTGTCATTTTCTGTAAGCCATTCTACTATCCATTTTTTAGCTTGTTTTTTGTCGCAGACATATCCATACCAGTTGTATGCGGCCATCATGTTTAGTCGACGTTCTTCAGACTTTGGCTGAGTAGTAAATTTTGGTTCATCGCCTTTAGCTTTACGATCTTCAATCCCTACTTTAAGTTCTTTAAATTTCAAAGTAATTGTCCCATTAAAATCATTTTTTGATATTCTACAATTAAAGAGTTACATTCTTCTCGTATCTCTATAAACTTTCTTGTTGCTTTTTTCTTTCTTCTACAATCAATTTCTGCTTTACTTAACTCAGAAATTAAACTACAGATATTTTTGTTTATCTTTTCTAAGTCTTTTTGTATGGTAAATGATAGATTTTTGGTAGATTCTAGTAATTCTGTCTCTATCTTTGACCAATCATTTGATGTGTCTATTTGCAACATTTAATGAACTTTACTGCCTTTATTTTAACTAGTCAAGCTATTATATGTGTTTTGTATTTTATGGTCAACCAAAAGGTTCGATAAATACTAGGATAATAGGAATAGCAAATGCCAAGACTTAGTAATTACAGACCAACAAAAACCAATGACTATAAGTTTTTAGATAAGACTATCCGTGAGATGTATACTGTGGGTGGATTAGATATCTATGTACACAAATATCTTGGTCCTAAAGTAGTAGGAGATAGTTCATCTAGAGAAGGACACGAGGGCGGAGACGCAACAAAACCTACCTATGACGAATCTAATCCTTTGTTTATTGAAGATCTATTATTTTTAGAAAATAGAGATCGCGAATATGATGATGACATATATGTCATGCGAGGTGTATATAACGTTCAAGACATTGACTTTGATTTAAGTCAATTTGGGTTATTCTTAAACGGTGATACACTATTCATAACTTTCCACTATAATGATATGATTGACACATTTGGTCGTAAACTAATGAACGGTGATGTTATTGAAGTTCCTAATTTAAAAGATTATCATCCACTAGATCCTAGCGGACCTAAAGCACTACCTAAATATTATGTAATACAAGATGCAAGTTTTGCGTCAGAAGGTTTCTCACAAACATGGTTACCTCACTTATGGCGTGTTAAAGTAACTCCATTGACAGCTAGTCAAGAATTCAATGACATTCTTGATAAACCAATGGATGCTGACAATCCATCTGCAGGCACATTAGAAGATTTTTTATCAACTAAAAATAAAAATTTAGAAATCAACGATGCTATTGTTACACAAGCAGAAGCTGAAGTTCCTAAAAGTGGTTACGACAATACAGCGTTTTATGTTACAGCCACTGTTGACGGAGAACCAGCAAACCCAGCAGATGTAACTGCTGATGGCGTAAGTGTACCTGGAGTAACTCCTAATGTTGATGGTTACCTAGTAGGTTACATGACAGGCAACGATGTTCCGCCAAATGGATTACCAGTTACACCTGGTGTTAGTTTTCCAGCTAATCCAGACGTGGGTGCTTATGCACTAAGATTAGATTTCTTTCCAAACAGACTATTTAGATATAATGGAGCAAGATGGGTGAAAGTAGAAGATAATGTAAGAACAGAATTAACTCCAGGACCAGATAACAAATCACAACAAAGTTCATTCTTTAATAACACTGCTACTATTGGAACTAGCGATAGAGGCAACATACCAAGTAGGCAAAGTCTCAGCGATGTACTTAAACCTACTAAGGATAACTAATGGCTGTACAACAATTTTTTTATGATGATCAGATAAGACGTTTCTTATTACAGTTCACACGAATGTTTTCAAACTTTCAAGTTGAGTACGGTAGAGACGACTCAGGTGCGCCAACATTAACTAGAGTACCTATCAGATATGGTGATGCTAGTAGACAGGCGGCAACTATCATAGCAGAAAACTCTAAGAACAAACTACCTAACGTACCAATGATGACTTTCCACGTAACTGAGTTAAAATATGCTCGTGAGCGTGTACAAGAACCATACTTTATTGATAAAAAATCATTTAAACAAAGAACTTGGGATGAAGATTCACAATCGTTTGAACAAACACAGGGCAACGCATTTACTGTAGAAAGAGTAATGCCAGTACCTTATAATTTAAGCATACAGTTAGATGTATGGACATCTAACACAACAATGAAATTACAGATATTAGAACAGTTACTAGCATTGTTTAATCCAAGTATGGAAATACAATCAACAGATAATTATATTGATTGGGCTAGTTTAACTGTTGTTGAATTAGGTGATGTAAACTGGTCGTCAAGATCAATTCCTGTAGGTACCGACGATAATATTGATATTGCTACACTAACATTTGAACTTCCAATTTGGATTAGTCCTCCAGCTAAAGTTAAAAAACTTGGCGTTGTTCAAAAAGTTATTGCTAGTATTTTTGATGCTAACGGCGATGCTAATGAAGCTTTAATTAATAATGATTTATTATTAGGAACAAGACAAAAGATTACACCATTTGGATATCAGGTTGTTCTTATTGGTAATCAGTTACAGTTATTAAGAGGTAAAAGTGTTGATTCTGCTGAAGGAACGTTAGACGCATCTGTTACTCAGGACGATAATGTATTATGGACAGCATTGATTGATAACTATGGCAAATTAAGAGATGGTATTTCGCAAATTAGATTAGAATCTGACTACGTTGATACCGAAATTGTTGGTACTATTGCGTTACATCCAACTGATGATAGACTTATACTATTTTCTATTGATGCAGATACTATTCCGCAGAATACATTAGATCCACTAACAGCAGTTATTGACCCATTATCTAGTGGTCCTGGAGAAGGACTTGCGGCGGCTGTTGACGGGCAACGATACTTATTAACTGAAGCAATAGGTGATAGTAACAACACAACACCAGCATCAGCTTGGGGTAGCCTAGTAGCGTCAGTAAATGATATTATACAATATAACGGAACTAGTTGGGAAGTTGTATTTGATGCTAGTGAACGTACTCCCGATTACTCATCAAACATAACAGATTTTGTAACTAACACAACTACTAGCATACAGTATAAATGGACTGGTACAATGTGGGTTAAGAGTTATCAAGGACTTTACAAGGGAGGCGAATGGAGTCTAGTACTTTAAACGCTATTGGAATTTGGTTTTATGCTAAGGACACTAAACGCTATTTGTTTTTATTGCGAAATGACCCTAAGCATCCAGGAACCTGGGGATTACCTGGGGGAAAATTAGAAAAAGACGAAAGTTTGTTAGGTGCGTTAACCAGAGAATGTATCGAAGAACTTGGAAGTTGTCCAGAAACAGAAAAAATAATTCCAATTGAAAAGTTTACATCAGCAGATAATCATTTTGTTTATCATACATTTTTTGGAATAGTTTCTACAGAGTTTACTCCTATACTAAACGATGAACATTACGGGTATGCGTGGATTGACAAAAACACTATTCCAAGACCGTTACATCCAGGCTTGTGGTCAACTATTAATATTGATGAGATAAAACAAAAAATTGATACTGTTGAGCAATCGCTCTAACCTATGTCGCAGTAACTAATCCATTGAGTATAACTCATTTCACTAAAGTTTGTACACCATTTCCAATCTTCCGGTGTTCGATTATCAAATTGATTTGTTTTGACACCACTACTAACTCTAGTAAATTTTGTGCCTTTGTACGTATTCATTAGGTCTGTTATTTCATCAACTGTTGGTTGATCGTCTATATAATCATAGCCTATGAAAAAGATTTCTTTGTGCCCATCAAAGCATGCTATCCAAGCCGCCAGTAACTGATCACTACCTAATGTTTTATAAGGTGTTAGATAAAACTCTCCTGGATATTTTAAACAGTTAGAAGTTGATGTATAACAAGCAGTGTGTATTGTATACTGTGTTTCAATACACTTTTCTAATGCTGATTGGTTTCTTGATACGTAAAAGTTACAAATAATTTCATCTGCTACTCTTCCAGTACCGTAAGTTTGTACACGAAGTTTACCTAATAGTCCACCTTTGTGATATTGTAAATGATGTATTGGGAAATTTTCTCTAGACTTACCATCAGCTATACATACAGCACGCCCAGAAATATGTTGATTTTGTATAGGATTTTCAATCCATTCTTTGTCTTGAATTTTTTTGCCGCCTCGAATAATAGACTTGGTAACAATAAACTCGCCCTCATAGTCTTTGCGATAAAGCTCTTGCACTTTATAGTCTACCTACTACAACTTCAATTACTTGTTCTTGCTGGTCTTCAATTGATTCTAGTGCTTTACCTATTACGCACCCAGGTTGGTATTGAGTATCATCAAGTTTTACTCCAAGTCCTGGAACGTGACTGGTTACTACTAAGTCACCTTTTTCAATTGGACCTATAACTTTACATGGTACACGTCCTTGTAGTGCGAGGTATTGTCCGTCAAGACCGTCATTCATTTTAACAGCTGGATTAGTTGATATAACTCCAGCTACCTTTCGATCATGTGAAATAGTGCTTTGTGTAATTTCGCTGTTGCCGCCAAATACTACTACTGTGCCTGCTTCATAGTCATGATCTGTTGTATATTTTTCTGCCAAGTCAGCATACTGTGCCGAGGTTGCTATGGCGTGTACTGTATTAAATCCTACACTGCTATTACCAATGTTACCAACACCGTCGCTTTGACCGTTTAATATGTCACCACCAAACGTTGCGTTACCGGTTACAGTTAATGTATAACCCAAAGCAACATCACCAGTGTCTCTATCTATTACCAGTGTGTCATCATACCATGCTCCGCCAGTTCTTCGTGTGATATAGAAGTCACTGCTGTTATCCATACCAAAGGCTAGTTTTTGATCATCATTTACCGCAAAAGTCACTGTGGTATGTGTAGCCGTGCTTGGATTTAAGAATATATCTGCTTGGGCACCGTCTATTCTTAAAGCACCTACTCCGTCATTTAGGGTTGATGCTGTTAAGTGTAATGGTGAAACTGTTGTCTGACTTGAAGTTAGTGCTAGTCTATCTAGTGTAACTGTGCCTGAAGTTACTAGATTACCAGCAGTAACATTACCTGTAAATGTGCCAGTTCCTGTTATGTTAATATCACCAGTACCAGTTATATCTGAACTATTTAGATCTAGATCACCACCAAGTTGTGGTGTAGTATCTTCAACTATATTACTGATACCCCCACTCTGATCAACAAATGTAAGTGCTCCACTGCCATCTGTTTGTAGCACTTGATTAGCACTACCATCTGAGGTTGGAAACTTATAGGCATTGTTAAATGTAATAGCACCACTGTCGTTACCGTCAACAGTCTTGACCAGCGTCATGTCATTGGCAGTATAACCAGCGTCAATACTTGTTTGTTCACTGTCCTGTGTAGTGTTTACAGTAACGTTATCTAATAGACTACTTGTTCTTGGAATAATATCAAGGTCAACTGTAACGGTTCCGTATAAAGTGCCACTTGAAATCTTTTGTATCGCAAAGACAAATCCCGCTGTGGTAGTTTCTTTAGTCCACAGTTGAGGTTTAAAATGTGCTGTGCCGTTATGTTCTTGATCGTAGGTTATTGACCACGATAAATCTGGCAGTGGGTCCCCTGATCTAAGAGCCGCCTTAAAGTTTATAGTCTGTATTTCACCAGCATTCTGACACAGTATGCGTCCTGAAACTTGATAATTTTCACTATTACTAGCTGGAATAATTGTAACAATTTTTTGATACTCGTTTTGTGTAAAGTAACTACCTGCGGCCGCGCCAGTGTATAACTGATTAAACTTCATCATGTTTGATGTAGTGTAACGCTGTTCTCTGTTTTTAACAAGATCAGCCTGCATAGTGCCTACTATAGTTAATGAATCTGTCGTTTTATTGTAAGTTAATCCTGCATCGCCACCAAATGAGTCACTGTCATTGAACTGTACCTGTGTGTCACTTCCGCCGGGTGTGCCACCACCACCTGAGTGTTGTGAAAATGCTAATGCTGTTGTACCAATTGTGATTGTACCGTCAGTGGTTAATTTCCAAAGTGTGTCAGCATATGTCGAACCTTCTGTGACTATAGTGGTCATACCAGCTGAAATAGTTCCATCGTGACTGCCATCACGACTACGTACCCAAGTTCCATTTGAACCTGACCCTACGACTGTACATCTATATAATCCATTTTGTGAAGCTGTTGATTGCCCTGTAACTAATATACGATCATCAAGGGTAAGACTAACTCCATCAACTGTAGCCGGAGCGCCGCCACTGAGAGTTACGTTTGATTCACTGACTACTCGAACTGCCGCTTTAGCACTTGTTCCGGATAGCTGATGGGCTCTAGGTCTAGTTAATGCCATTTAATGTTCCTTAGTGTAAGTCTACCCAAGCATCGCCGGCATATGCTTGTATTTTACTTGTAGTTTCATTGTAAATCAAACTGCCGTTAGTAGGTGATGCTATGCTATCTCGCTCAGATGTTGTAAAACTCGTTAGCTTTAATGGTCCAGCTGATACTCCTGTTAAGTATAATTCGTCAAAGTTGTCGTTAGTTTTATCAAATGAGGTACGTAGGTCGTCGCCTGTTCCATCATTAACTGCAACACCAATATTAATTGTTTGTTTAGCCATAAATTTTATTCTCCATTACTATTTATCAAGATAAAAAAAAGCACTCCTAAGAGTGCTTTTTAGTTTGTTACGTTGTGAGCTAGTTGTTATTTAACTACTACTTCAATAACGCCTTCTCCACCTTCCCAATTTTCAAGTGCTTTACCAATTACTGCACCGTATGTTGGATTAGCTTCTGCTCTAGCCATACCGTTACCTGCTGATACCATCATGTCGCCTTTAGCAACTGGACCTGTAACCTTACAAGGTACTCTACCAGTTAATGCTACCATTGCTACATGTTCTGCTTCTAAACCATCATTCATTCTGTAACCTGGTGCTGTTGAAACTACACCTGCTACTCGTGTACAATGATCTTGATCACATTCAGTAACTTCTTTGTCGCCACCGTAGTGTACAACTGTACCTGGAGCATAATCAGCGTCAGCTTCATATTTCTCTGCCAAGTCAGCGTATTGTGCTGATGTTGCTTCACCGTAGATAGTACCAAACCTGTTACCACTTTGACCAATATCACCTACCCCGTTCGTGCCATTTTTGGTAATGTCTGGAGTAATTATACCTGTAACAGTAACATCACCAGTCATTGTGCCACCAGCTTTTGGTAGTGCCGCATCAGCAGTAGTTTTAGTAGATGATAGTACAGCATCTCTCGCCGCAATATCAACACCATCAACTGTACCACTTACTATGATAGAACCTGTTACGTCTAAACTTTTGTTCATGTTCCATTTAGTACCACTGTGTGTGTAAGTAAATGTTGCACTAGCACCATCTACTGTAAGACCAGCACCATCAGCCGCCGCAGAGTCTGCCGCGCCGTCTGCAACAGTAATGTTTAGATCAGCTACATCTAGTGTTGTTGAGTTAACAGTTGTTGTTGTACCATTAACAGTTAAGTCACCAGTAATAATGGTATCGCCACCTACATTTAAGTTTTCAGCAACACCAACACCGCCAGCAACTTTTAAAGCACCAGTTGTTGAAGTTGTTGAAGTAGTTGTATCACTAAGTGTAACTACTCCTGATGCCGCTAGTGTAGTAACTCCTGAGATTGCTCCACTGAATGTACCTGATGTTGGTGCCGGTGTTGTACCGTCTGAAGCAAATACTTCAAGTGCGCCACCTGACTCTTTCAATTGGATAGCACCCAAGTGTATCGTTCCAGCATCTACGTAGATGTCTGTCCAACGCACTGTCGCGTTACCAATTGAGTATGTTGAGTCTGCTGATGGCATCAAGTTACCCTTGACGTCAACCTCACCTGAAGCCTGTGCAGTAACACTTGACTCACCGCCTGCTGATTCTAAGTTAGTAATAGTCTGTGTAGTAGTAATTTTACGTACTTCGATCTTATCACCAGTTGCTGGAGCTTCTGTAAATGTCAATGTAGTACTTGACACTGCGTAAGCATCTGTTGGTAATTGAACCACACCGTTAATACTTACAATACATGAAGCAGTAGTTTGTGCTTCTGATAATGTAAACGCTACTGTTGAATCATCACCGTCGAATGTTTGTGACGCAATAACTGTAAATGTTAGAGCACCAACCGCTTCCCAACCTGTTGAAGCATACTGCTCCAATGAGTCTGATGTAGTGTTGAAACGTAGCATACCAACAACGCCTGAAGCTGGACGTTCACTGTTATCACCAACTGGTAGCATTGCTGAGTCAGTTGTGTTAACTTTAAATGTAACATCTGTTGTTGCTGAAGTACCACCAACTAACATAGTTGTACCATTCCAAGTAAGGTTAGCATCATCTTCTAATGCACCGCCTGTACCTGCAATAGTAATACGATTGTCAGTTAAGTCTGATACTGTAGCTGAAGCTAATGTAGCTTCGCCTGATGTAGCAAGTGTTGTAACACCTGTAACTGCACCCGAGTTAACGCTAAATGCGCCGTCAGTTAATGTACCACCTGTTACTGTTCCACTGAATGTTGCCGCAACACCTGATGTAATAGTACCAGCATCATATGTAGCCGCACCGTCATTGAATGCACCTGCTGTAACTGTTCCACTGAATGCACCTGTTGTTGCACCTGATAAAGCACCACTTGTTAGTGTAGCTGTACCGTCTGTTAATGAACCACCTGTAACTGCACCAGTAACATCTAATTTACCTGATGTAGCAATATTACCTGTTGTATCTGAAACAGTAAATGCACCGTCAACATCAATACCACCGTCTAAACTTGCTAGACCACTTGCTGTAATTGTTGTAACACCTGTAACTGCACCTGAAGTAATGCTTGCTGTTCCGTCTGTTAACGTACCGCCAGTAATTGTACCTGAACCAGTAATGTTAGTAGCACCTGTTAAAGCACCACTTGTTAGTGTTGCTGTGCCATCTGTTAATGAATCACCAGTAACAGTACCTGCTGATGAAATATTACCAGCCGCTAATGTATTTGAAGCAGTAGTATATGTTAAATCAGCGTCATCTGTTAATGCACCTGATGTACCAGCAAATGTAACACGTGTTGCTGTCAAGTCTGATACTATAGCTGATGCCAGTGTAGCTTCACCTGATGTACCTAATGTAGTAACACCTGATAACGCACCACTTGTTAGTGTAGCTGTACCGTCTGTTAACGTACCAACTGTAGCTGTACCTGTAACACCAAGTGTTGTTGAGACTGTTGCCGCACCAGTAACTGCTAATGTTGAGCCATTAAACGTTAAGTTTGAATTATCTTCAAGAGCTCCTGAAGTACCTGCTAGTACAACTCTACCTGATGTTAAGTCAGATACTGTAGCTGAAGCTAGTGTACTTTCACCAGTAACACCAAGTGTTGTTGAGATTGTTGCCGCACCAGTAACTGCTAATGTACTACCGTCCCATCCTAAGTCTGAGTTGGTTGTTAATTCGCCACTGCTTGAAAATATAATTGCCGCATCATCTAAATCTGAGACAACAAGTTCGTTACCTGTAGGAACAGTAACTTTACCTGTGCCGTTAGCGGCAAGGTTTAAAGCACCGTTAGTATCGTTTGATGTAATAGTACTACCATCAAGGTCAATGTTGTCAGCAGTTACTTTACCAAATACTGCCGCACCTAGTGTACCTGAAACAACTTCACCGGTAATAGATGCATCTGAATAGTATCTAAAGTCGTTGTTAGTAGTGTCAAAACCCATAAACGCAATTTTTTCACTGCCTTCATAGTAGTACATTGACATACCACGGTCTTTAGCATCATCTGATTCTAGTGCCGCGTTGTCTGCGCCACGACCAACCTGGAAGATTGGATCTGCAACTGTTGTAACTGTTGAGTTAACTGTTGTTGTTGTACCGTTAACTGTTAAGTCACCGTCAACTGTTAAATCGTTACCAATTGTTACGTCATCTGGCAAGCTAAGTGTTACGCTGTCTGAACCAACTATAACGTTAATTTCATTTGCTGTACCAGCGAATGCTAAAGTATCGCCTTGTGATATTGTTGAAGTGTTTGGTGTATCTTCTGAATCACTAACTGTGAAACCTGAAGATAGTAAACCATCAACATATGCTTTTGTAGTTGCATCATCTGTTGCTACTGGAGTAGCTACGTTTGTGATTTTGTTAGCACCCATGTCAATTGTACTTGAAGCATCAATTGTTAAGTCGGCTAAAGTAGTTGCACCATCTGCATTCAACGCACCAGCTGTTGTAAATGAACCAGCTGTAACTGCACCTGAAGCACCAATCGTTGTAACTGAAGCAATAGCACCTGATGTAATAGTTGCTGTACCATCTGTTATTGTACCACCAGTAACAGTACCTGTTGCTGTCATAGTACCACCTGTTGAAATATTACCTGCCGCTAATGTATTCGAAGCAGTAGTATATGTCAAGTCAGCATCATCTGTTAAAGCACCTGAAGTGCCTGCAAATGTAACTCTAGTTGCTGTTAAATCTGATACTATAGCTGATGCCAGTGTAGCTTCACCTGATGTACCTAATGTAGTAACACCTGATAACGCACCACTATCTAAAGTAGCTGTACCATCTGTTAATGAACCAACTGTAACAGTACCTGCTGATGAAATGTTACCTGCCGCTAGTGTATT
>ERZ651776.2223-NODE-2223-length-21525-cov-4.852014_pt1 | contig 21525 bp, 17 predicted proteins | sample MGYA00514761_ERZ651776 | MGnify/ENA metagenome assembly ERZ651776 | reverse complement strand
CCCCCACCATTTAAACTTATATCGTATTAAAATGGTACGTAACCTTAAACACTGACATTCAATTCCCATTCGATTGCCTCGAAATCAGTCTTAGCGCTTCCTGTGTCCCTGATTCCCTGCTTGGTTCCTTTGTCCTCACACCAGTTTGGCGGCCCTGTTGCTCTCCTCCCTCCCCTTCCTGCTTTCCTGCTTTCCTAACCCCCCCCCCTCTCAAATTATCGTAGGTGAACTTTACCGTAGACCAGATGCGTGCCATCATGGACCTGAAGCACAACATCAGGTCCATGAGTGTGATTGCCCACGTCGATCACGGAAAGACCACCCTTACGGACTCCCTCGTCCAGAAGGCTGGTATCATCTCCTCCAAGGCTGCCGGAGGTGCCCGCTACACTGACACTCGCGCCGATGAGGCCGAGCGTGGAATCACTATCAAGTCTACTGGCATCAGTATGTTCTTTGAGTATGACAAGTCCGCCAAGGATGTTGCTGCCTCCAAGGGAATGAGTGAAGAAGACCAGACTGCCATGGATCAACAGCTTGCCGACGCCATCGACGCCGACAAGAACGTTAAGATCACCGGAAATAGTTATTTGATCAACCTTATTGACTCCCCTGGTCACGTTGACTTCTCCTCTGAGGTCACTGCTGCCCTCCGTGTGACTGATGGAGCCCTCGTTGTCGTCGATACCATCGACGGAGTGTGCGTCCAGACCGAGACTGTCCTTCGCCAGGCCATCAGTGAGCGTGTCAAGCCCTGTCTTATGGTGAACAAGGTTGACCGTGCTCTGCTTGAGCTCCAGCTCCCTGCTGAGGAGCTTTACCAGGCCTTCTGCCGCTCCATTGAGTCTGTTAATGTCATCGTTGCCACTTACAATGATGAGCAGCTTGGAGATGTCCAGGTTCATCCCTGCAAGGTAAGTGCTTGCCTTACCTCGTGAAGAGCAGCAGGCAACACCAAATTCTAACACAAACTTCCTTTGAAACTTCCTTTTGTGAAACTTTCTTTGAATGTATCTTGATTGAATGTATCTTGATTGAATACCAAAATTACGAAAAACGCAGGGAACTGTCGCCTTTGGATCTGGACTTCACCAGTGGGCGTTCACCCTCAAGAAATTCGCCATCACCTACGGTGCAAAGTTCGGCGTTCCCGAGGAGAAGATGATGGACAAGCTCTGGGGAGACTGGTACTACGACTCCGCCGGGAAGAAGTGGGTCAGTTCCGACAAGGGAGGAACCCTCGAGCGTGCTTTCTGCCAATTCATCGCTACCCCCATCACCACCCTCTTCGAGGCTATCATGAACGAGAAGCACGGAAAGGTCAACAAGATGCTCAAGGCCATTGGAGTCGAGCTCAAGTCCGACGAGCGTGAGCTTGTTGGCAAGCCCCTCCTCAAGCGTGTCATGCAGAAGTGGCTTCCCGCCGGAGATGCCGTCTTAGAGATGATTGTGCTCCACCTTCCCTCCCCCGTCCAGGCCCAGAAATACCGTGTCGACACCCTCTACGACGGACCCTTGGACGATGCCACCGCCACCGCCATCCGCACCTGCGACACCTCCCCCGGGTGCCCCATGTGCATGTACATCAGTAAGATGGTCCCCACTTCCGATAAGGGAAGGTTCTACGCCTTCGGCCGTGTGTTCTCTGGAACCATCGCCACTGGCCAGAAGGTCCGCATCATGGGCCCCAACTATATTGCTGGCAAGAAGACCGAGCTCTGGGTCAAGAACATCCAGCGTACCGTCATCATGATGGGCCGCTACACTGAGCAGGTCGCCGACGTCCCCGCCGGTAACACTTGCGCCCTTGTTGGCGTTGACCAGTACTTGCTCAAGAGTGGAACCATCTGTACTGCCGAGGATGCCCACTGCATCAAGACCATGAAGTTCTCTGTCTCCCCCGTGGTCCGTTGCGCCGTTGAGCCCAAGAACAGTGCCGATCTTCCCAAGCTCGTCGAGGGAATGAAGCGCCTTGCCAAGTCCGATCCCATGGTCTTGTGCTACACCGAGGAATCCGGTGAGCACATCATTGCCGCCTCTGGCGAGCTCCACCTTGAGATCTGCTTGCAGGATCTCCAGAACGACTTCATGGGAACCACTGTCAAGGTGTCCGACCCCGTCGTCTCTTACCGTGAGACCATCACCGGCAAGACCGAGAAGACCTGCCTGAGTAAGTCCCCCAACAAGCACAACCGCCTCTTCGTCGAGGGAGAGGCCCTCGGAGCCGAGCTCTGCCTCGCCATCGATGATGGAGACATCAGCGCCGGAGCGGACCAGAAGCTCCAGGGAAGGAAGATGGCCGACGAATACGGCTGGGATGTCACTGAGGCCCGTAAGATCTGGGCCTTCGGCCCTGACGGCACTGGACCCAACTGCTTCGTTGATACCACCAAGGGAGTTAACTACCTGCTAGAGATCAAGGAGTCTGTTGTCGGAGGATTCGCTTGGGCCACCCAGAACGGACCTCTTTGTGAGGAGGTCATGCGCGGCTGCCGCTTCAACTTGATGGATGTTGTCCTCCACGCTGATGCTATCCACCGTGGTATGGGACAGATCATGCCCACTGCCCGTCGTGTCTGCTTCGCCACCCTCATGACTGCTGACCCCGGTCTTCTTGAGCCCATCTACCTGTGCAACATCTCTGTGCCCCAGGATGCCATGGGTAACGTCTACGGTGTCCTCACCAAGCGTCGTGGCCACGTCTTCAGCGAGGAGCAGCGCCCTGGTACCCCCCAGATGACCCTCCTTGCCTACTTGCCCGTCATGGAGAGTTTCGGTTTCACCGCCGATCTCCGCAGTAACACCGGAGGAAAGGCCTTCCCCCAGTGCAGCTTTGACCACTGGGAGCCCATGAGCGGAAACCCTATGGAGGAAGGAAACAAGGCTAACGAGACCGTTCTCTCCATCCGCGCGAGGAAGGGACTCGCCGCCGAGATCCCCCCCCTCGACCGTTACTTGGACAAGCTCTAAATGCTTCTCATGGAACAAAAGGAAAAAATCCGACCCCCACACATGCACTCGCCAAGCACATATCGCGCACAACTTAATTACAAAAACGATGGCATATTTTTTGCCCGAGAAATTACTTGACTAAATAATTATTCCTATTCATTTACAAATTTTCTTGCGCTTCTTGTTGTGTTGTGTTGTGTATGTAAGTTCAGCGCTTCCTCAGAACACGACTGCCAGGTCAACCAGAATCGCGAGGGAAGCAACCATGAGAGAAAAGGTATAACTAAGTTACGAGGTTCAAGTAGACAAGTAGACGCCACAGACAGACACGCATTTATTATTATTACTCGTCCGGGAAAGATAATTCTTTAATTCTATCCACCTTTTTGTCCAAAAAGATTTGGTTGCACGACTGCACGACTGCACGACCTGAGACCTGAGTGCTCTGAGAATCTGAGAAGTTGGGAGCCCACCACTTCACACCTGAAACTGAACAAATAAACAGTAGCAGTAAAGTGCATTCATAAAAAAATTATTCAATCAACCTTTTGGGTCTTTATAAAAGCAATGCTGCATTCCTAGAGGAAAAAATTGTAACTCCTTCCCAATTCATCTTGACCACCAACTCCAACATCAACTCCAGACGATCAACTATCCCAGACCAAAGCAAACACAATGAATACACTGATGAGTGAACTCGATGAGCGCGAGAAGCATGCCAACGCAGATATGGTGGAGAGCTCTTTAATGGCCGTTCTGAATGCTAAGTCAAAACTGAAGAAGTTGGGCAAGAAGAACCGAAAGAGGCCTCTGAAGACAAAGAGAAAAGAGCATCCATGGGACAAACCCAACAATCACCGTCGGTTGCTCACTCGCCGTGCGAGTATCTTAGGCAGCATCCTGCTTGAAAGCGAGGAACCAATTTTCAACATGTCCTACAAAACACGTCTCCGGAGGTACCGCTTTATGAACAAGAAGCATACCTCAGAGGCAGAGGAGAACGAGCTGCGGAGAAACCAAATCGTAGAACTGGATACCATGGGAAAATCGTTGAATAGCAAGATAAATTCCGACGTTATGTCCTTTTCCAGCGGACTCATGAGTGCAGGTAGCGACGGTGAGAGCAGATATCCAGGATTCCCAACGACGATTGCGGAAAAAAGGAAGGTCATGGCCCTCCATGGTTGTTCCGAGCTACACTTTACCCCACGACGCGACTTATACAGCATTCTTCGGGACCGTTACGACCCGGACCATTGCGAGTCTCCGATGGATCCGCTCTACAGCTTCGAGGCTCTTTGCAAGCGAGAGAGTCTCCTCTTTCACCCCGATGTGCGGTCTACCCTCACCGAGATTTGGAGAATTTCCGACTCTGATAAAAGCGGGAGTATCAGCTATAAAGAGTATGAAGCTATGCACGAATGTATGAGTATTGCTGTCTACGGCCCGAACTATCTCAAGAAAAGCGAGAAGATTCGCAAGAGGCTGTGCATGCAGGATTGGAATTTGGACAGGCAGGGAGAGGACGAGCTTGACTACTCTCGCTTTACAATGTGCTGGTTCCAGCTCGCAGACCAATTTACTGATAAGATTCGGGCGGCAGATTACGTCAAATATTTGAGAGACATGTTTTTCAAGATGGTGGAGCAGGACAATGCTGGGAGGCCTAAATGGAAGAAGTTGAATGTCATAGCAGGTTTGGAAAAGAGCGACAAGAAGAGTTACAAGTTACTAGCTGGCAAAGAGGAGAAAGAAGAAGAAAGAGTGCAAAAGAAGGCGACCGAAGCAAAGGTGAGTGCTGCTGTTTATTGTTACGGCTTTGTCAGTTCAGGAGAGTTGAATGGAAACAAGCTAATTTTGCCTCTATCCCGAAAAACAGAAGCAGCAACCTGCTAGACCTGCTAGTCCTGGGACGAATGTAGGGTTCGGTTCGGGGTTGAACAACGCAAGCGAACGTACTATTGATAAACTCGAGCAGATAAAGAAATTAATGGAGGAGAAGAGGCGGCGTGAGTTGGAAGGGGATGACGCGAACATGACGGCAGAAGAGAAAAAGAAGAGAGACGAGAGAGACAGCATGATTGCAGAAGAGCTGAAGCAAATAGTTATGCAAGCGGATCTCTCAAGCGTTCTCGAGGAAGGAGCCTTTGAGGGTGTTTTAGACTCGTCTGAAGGATACAATATGTTCGATGACATAATGAATAAGTTTGTCGATCGCAATGCCTTCAGCCGGCAGGCGAAATTTTCCGGTGGACATGATGGAAATCGCAGAAAATCCAGTATTTTCAGGGAGGGACACTTAGGAATGGATACCACAGAATACGAGAAGATAAAAATGAGGATCGAAACGTATGGAAAGGAGGAAAAGGTCGTCGAGAAGGAGGAGGAGACAGACTCGGACGAGTATGAAGATAAATTCGACGTGTACAGTGACGACATCACGCGAGAAGCAGTCGTCGAAAAAGCAGTCGTCGAAGAAGCAGTCGTCGAAAAAGCAGTCGTCGAAAAAGCAGTCGTCGAAGAAGCAGTCGTCGAAGAAGCAGTCGTCGAAGAAGCAGTCGTCGAAGAAGCAGTCGTCGAAGAAGCAGTCGTCGAGGAAAAGAGTATCGAATCAATGACCTCAACAGAACGTCGAACCGAACGAAAGAGAGAATTGACCGTCCAGGATGAAATGTTCAAGGAGGAAATACGGACGAAGGAGGCGAGGGAGGAGGAACGTCGCCTGGAGATAAAGAAGGAGGAGGAGAAGCAGTTACAGATCAGAGAGGAGCAACAGAAGGTTTATAAAGAGGCTATCGAGAAGAAAAAAAAGGTTCTGGCGGAGAAGGCTAAGAAGAAACAAGAAGCCGAAGCAAAATTTGCGAAGAAACAGGAGGAAATGTTGGAGAATGCTGTTGAGGCGGAGAAGAAGGCCTACGAGAGGAGGGAGAGGAAGAGGCTCGAGAAGAAGAGAAGGAATAGGCCTATGAAGGGGCACCTCATGGTATTTGGAAAAGAATGTGACACAGGACCAGACAGACCCCCACACCACAGAACAGATGGTTATGAAGACTTGATGCTAAGGATGAGGCCGGAGGTTGAGGGGGGATGGGTGGAAGGTGGGGAAGGGAGTGGAGGGGAAAAGAAACTTGACTGGATGGATAACAAGCGAAAGGTTACGATGAATACTGTGAAACAGAATGTCATAAACAATCTAATGGCCAAGAAAAAAGAGCGCCAGATGAAGAAACAGATTTTGGTGTTGACGACGGATAACGAGGATGAAGCCTTGAAGAGCAAGAGCTGGTTCAAGGGGGACAGTCATTTATGCTGGAGCAGTGGCGACGGTAGCTGTCTGCCAAAAAGCTCAGAAGGTTATAAAACATTAAATGACCTTACATGGAACTTTGGAGGCAGTGGTAGTGGCACACCTGGTGCGATGAGCGGCAGCAACACAAAAACAAGAATTGCAAGAAGTGAATCAAGGGGTTTCTTTGCTGGTCGACCGGTGACGCCCACTATCCTCCACAGCGCCGGGCGAAAACCGCCCCACATCTTAGAGACTGACTCCTACGAGATGGGTAGTAGCAGCGACGAGGAGTTAAGAAGTAGCCGTCCTCAGACCGCACCCGCTAGGGTGAAAGTTGAGCCCATCAGCAAAAATCAAGAATCTCAACATGACACCATCCTCATCCATGGTGACACAGAAATAACGCAGAAAGCGGTCGAACAAACGATGACTACAACCAACCGGTTGAAGGTTGCAACGGTTTTGAACCCATTCGAGACTGGTACCTTCAAGGACTTCGAAAAAATTACCCCCAAAACAAACCTTGGTTTGCTGCCAACAAAAAAGTCAGGAAAGAAGCAAAGGACAAAGAGCTGTGGCACTGTCAGGAGGAAACGAGACACCCTTTTTAGCAGTCAGCAGCTTAGCGACATGACGTGCTGGAGTCCCCAGATGGTCAAGCAGATAAACAGGATATTCTCTCCCGTTAAGACCAATGCCATGTCCAGGGCGAGGTCAGCTGGGATTGCGAGGGGAGTTAGAACGGTGGGAGAGGGATTTAATGGCGGGGTTCACTCCAGACCTAGCACAAGCGGCGCACATGGATCAAGAGGAAACAGAATCGGCAGTAGACCAAGCACATCTCCCGGACACTTTCAGGACTCATCTGCGTCACGTTCCCTCCTCAAAGACAACGAGGGCACTTTAGTTGGAGGCATCACCGGAATGGGGGGTAGCATCCACAGTAGTGAAGTTAGCCAGATGGAGAGCACTGGCGACAACAGCAGTACCTTTGGCCCAATCATGACTGCGCACGACAAGCTTCAAGATGGGATCGAGAATATCGGAGATTATCTGGGATCCATGTAAATAAAATATGTTCGAACACAGAGAACTAAATACTAACTTGCACAGATTACAATATTTAAATGCTACTTGTGCAATTGGTTTGCTTCGAGATACTTCAAAACGTCTCCCAATCCTGATGATTTTTTCCTTCGTCGCAATTATTGCGTTAATAGGGTACCTCCTGTTAACAATTTTCGCCCACCCGACACTCCCAAATTACCTCCAACCCACACCAACACCCACACTTCAATCCTGTAACTGAACTGGCGTTCGGTTCCGACATTCATCAAATGATGTCCTCGTCCATGGTTGCCTTGCTTCTTTTGGCCATGATTCACAGCCACAGCCCTTGCTATGGCGCGGGAAGTTATCAGCAGAGAGCAGCGCTCGACGCTATAAAATCACTTAACATACGTTTGAGGCCTGAACTCGACGCAATCGCCGCGAACGCAAGACGCCCCCCCCCCCTATTTCTTAAGCTGGCTCAGGGGGCCAGCCTGCGAATTGCGAGTGACCTGACACTAGGCACCCCGCTGGAGAATTTGAAGAAGAGGGTATCCAGTACCGAGGAGAGTTTTGTTGACGCCTTCAGGCATTTCAAGGTGCAAGGTTTCAATTCGTTCTACACAGGGACACCGGCCCGATTGCTCGAGGGTTCAATGATAGGAGGGCTTTTTGTTGTCACTTCGTCAGCAACGAGGAAAACGATCATATGCCGAGGAGGTTCGCCAGTACTTGCATCTTTGTTAGGAGGTCTAATCGGAGGTTTATCTCAGACTATTGTCATGGCCCCTTCAACGCAAATCTTCACTTCAACCTCTGCCAACGTGGGCAGCTTTGAGGCTATGAAAAATTTGTACGAAAAGAACGGGATTGTAAAGGGATTTTACGGCGCTGCACCCAGCCTCGCCTTCAGACAGGCCACGAACTGGGCATCTAGAGCTTCTCTTACTGAGATTGCTCGCTCAAACTTGAAGCTGTCTCGTTATGGCTTGAAGGGGGAGGTCCTGAGCGGGGTTTTGGGTGGTTTGGCGAGCAGCTGGAACACGCCTATTGAGGTTGTGAGAATCCGCTTGCAAAGTGACCTGGCCAAAGGAAGGAAAACTAAATCTTTCGGAGCTTATTTTGACGAGATTCGAAATCAGGAGGGAGGGTTCATGAACTTCTATCGTGGTTGGACACCAAGAGTTCAACAAGCAATTTGGCAGACCTGCTTTATGGTTGTTGGGCCGAGAGTTCTGTTCTGAACAGTAGCAGGAAATTAAGAAATAAACAGGCAATAAAGAAGGACGAAGACACTTTAATTAGGTATCGTAAACATTCTCAATGCAACTTAATGGTACAATCAACCGCGCTTCGTCTTGGCTTGCTTCTCTTTATCCACACCGGCGGCAAATTTTTTCACCCCACCAATCGCTTCAGCTTTCAGTTCATCCAAATCAACCTCTTGATCTTTTCTCTGCTGATCAGCATCTTCTTCTTTGTCCTTTTTATCCTGGATCTCGAAAAGCTTTTTCATAAGTTGTTCATCAAAATTTCTTGGCCTAAACACCTTGTTCCAGATCCAGTGTTTTTTGCTCCCTTCTCTCCCGAATAAGTGCGATTGGATGTCCAAAATATAGCCAGGAAAGGAGAAACCGCACATGCACGGAAAGCAAATGGTGGCGGTACTTGCCTCCAAATCCTCGCCATGCCAACTGTCGTTGCTCATGTCCACATCTCCGCTAAAGACGAACCCGAAACAGAAAAGAAAGACGAAGAACGGGAATGTGATTGCTGCCCACACGATTGCAATTATGTACTGGAAAAAACTCTTTACCACCCGCTCTGCAACGTAAAGTCTCTCTTCGGACAACGTCCTGTAATGCCTCTCCTTGACTCGATCACGTGTCTCCCTCAATTCTTTCCTGACGAGTGCAACTATCACAAAGTCCTCCGACGACATGGCTTCATCCTCAAGTAGGATTAACCCTTCGATAAATGTTTTTTTGGCCTCGGAAACTTTTTTCTGTTGCTTCTTCCTGTCCTTCATAAATTGCTTGTAAGCCACAACAGTCCTTGCTTCGTCGATCTGTTTGGTAAGGGCGTGATACTTATGAAGTTGCGGGTGCCACGCCTTGAAGAGCTTCCTTAGCGCCGCCTCGTGGTCCTCTTTCTTGCTTTCCACTTCGTCCTGAACGCGCGTCAAGATTCGCTGCATAGCGATGTAGTCAATCGAAATAGGCATCTTTACTTGCTCCTCTGCAGAATAGGGCCTGATAATTTTCCCGTCGTCGTCATCTTCCTCCGGTATATCCATAAGCGTGCCGTCCAATTTTCTCCCAATTTGGTTTAGCTCCGAGTCCGTTTCAAGTCTAGCACTTTCTTCTCCCTGCATCAAATTCCCAACCAACTCTTGAGGCAGGGGCAAGGCCAACGGCGGCGCGTTGTCCAAAGGTGCGAGAATCAACTTGTTTGCTTGTTTCGACCCGATACTGCTCGCCACGCTAGCGTCATCGCGCGTTTCCTTTTTTACTTCGTTTACTATTGCGTTCGTCACCTCCCCAGAAACAACTAACTCTCGACTCGTACGCGAATTCCGCCTCCCCCTGTCCCTTTTCTCCAACACATTAATTCGCTCACTTTCATCGAAGCACAGGTGCTTCGCTAGGTTCCCCCCGGCATCAAATTTCACCTCTCCCTCCGCTAGATCAACTTCTACGGGGTACATTACGTCATCGACGTCACCGGCAATACTGCCAGCAAAGAAGCTCATCCTTACTCTTAATTCGCCGGCCCTCTGCTCTACAAACTTCCCCCCGCATATTCCTAAACTGCCTCCAATCCTCTTGCGAAATTTCAGCTCATAATTTTTGTCCACAACGCCCTTCCTGTATACATCCCTCAAATCTATCTCAACCGTGCCAATCAAGTCGTCTTTACCGATGTCGTCGTCGAAAACTTCCATCGAGATGGCCGTGCAATCGCATACGTCGATGCTAAATTCGGAATCAAATTTACAATCACTCCCCCCACCTTTGATAACATCAGTCTTCCTTACTATATTGCAGCACCGACTTTTTGCCGTCATGACCACGTAGTTGTCCGTCTTGCCGAACCACTCGGTCTTTCGGAAGTCCATGCCCTCGATGATCTCAACCACCAAGATACCCGCGGGGTAAAAACTCACGTCCATATGAAGCTCAGGGTCCGTCTTCTGCACCTTGCCCTTCATCAGCAAGTCGTAGCTTCGCATATTATCGATGCGCAGCGATGGCTTTTCGTACCCGTCCCTGTCGACAATCAATCCTCCTAAGCTTAAAACCTTGAGCTTGGCCGCTTGCGACATCATTCTGCCCTGGAAACTGTTCAGCAAATCTCCCTCCTTAACGATGAAATTTAGTCGTTTCAGCAGCTCACGAGGCTTAGGATCGAACTGTTTCTTTGCCTTGTCAGTTTCATACTTTTTGTACTTCCAAAGCTTGTTCACGCTCTTCGTCCACTCCTCTTTCGTCAATTGAGCTCCGTTAATGTTCATTCCCTTGACAAGCTCTTTGCACAAAGTGAAAGTGATGTCGCATCCTTCTGCTCTCTTGCGCTCAGGCTGAGAAGGTCTATCGAGAATTTTCACATCTTCAATATTATCTTCTTCCTCGTCCAACAGTTCCGCTAACGACTTGACGATGCAATTTCTCTCCTTTTCATTTTGGAGGACATCGTGGCTGACCCCAAACAAAGGAATTCGCACGTCAACACTCAACATAGGTAGATATGCCGGCCCCATTAATTTAGTCAACGAAAGCTCACAGCTTCCTAGCGTACTGTCCCTCAGCATATTCTGATCGAAACATTCAAACTTCAAAGGGTTCACCCAATTCTTCCCGTCAACCCACAACAACAATTCCTGGTTGTTCCAATCAGCATTTTTACCCGCGTCATCACAAGTTATCGAACGCGACTTATCATCTGCGATAGACATTTGCACGTAGGCATCATTCTTATCGACATCTAACATCCCTCCGTCCTTTAAATTCGTGGCAGAATTGAGCAGAACTCGAATTAGCCCCACCTTAGCAGGCTCAAAAGTCATTCTCAGTCGAATCCTGCCGTTCATATCATCGTCTCCAGCAACCTTTAAATCGAGCCACTTGTCTTGACAGTAATATGCTTTCTTCATTACCTTTAAAATGCTGAAGGAAGCAGCGCAAAGCAAGGTGTCACTTTTCCAGTTATCGTCGAAAACTCCCATCTCCAGTACGATGTCGTCGTCCTGTTTCAGCTCATTTGGGTCAGTTACATCAAAGGTGAAAACCTCGTCGGTAAATTTGACGTCACGCCCTGTCTCATCACATTTGACAGTTTTGGTTTTGTGCTTTTTTTTCGTCTCCTTCCCAAGTTTGAATTCGACGTAAGCTTCCAAGCTCTTGTCTTTGCCCTTAATATCGTCAAGCTCGACGCATTCCAAGATGAATCTCCCCGGGCAAATGTAGCTCTTCTCCGGCGGCATCGCCCCAACACCCGCAAATGTCTTGGGAACGACGGGAGGCAAATGGGTTTCCATTTGGACAGCGCAGCAAGGGTAGTGCCACCCTGTCGGAGCTCCCCAAACTGGACAAGGGTCGAAATGCATAATGACTTGAATTTCCCCCGCGGGCCTTCGGTTGTCAACAGATTTGCCGTAGCTTAGCGGGATGTAGGTGTTTGTGAGTCCTTTCTCAAAAACGCGCATCAAGCTATACGTGGTCTCACCGACCAAATCGTCTTTGCCCATCGTGTCTTTGTCAAAACAGCAAATTTTAACCTCGTGTTGGTCGACAATGTCGAACTCGAAGGACTGATTGAACACCGGGTTGATTCCCCCGTTTTTATTAACCTTCGATTTGTGCTTCTGATATGCCATTTCCCCGCCCTTCGACTGCTTCACATCTTTTCCGACCTCAAATATAACGTACGGATCCATTTTCCCAACCAGCTCTGTGTTGCGCAGGTTCCGTCCTGACTTCAGAACGATGGTCAGCTTCCCGGCCGGAAAGAAGTCGACTTTTGCTACCAAGCATCCCCCTTCTTCGTCATCCGAATTTTCTTCGAGATCTACATCGTCGGAATTCCCAATTTCCAAGTCAACATCGCCAAGGCCGTCATTGTGGCGATCGTCGCCGATGGATTTGTTCTTTATCTTGGAGGACGATTTGACTTGTTTTTTCTTCTTCTTGAAGCAAAATTTGCGCATCTTGTTGCTATTGTCCAGTGAAACGCCAAAGTACTGCAACAAATCTAGCTCACAACCCGCAATGAAGTCGTCCTTCCCCACGTCGTCGTCGAAAAGCTTGATCGCGAGCTTGTCTTGCCAGAAGAGATCTTTGGTCCAGAAATAAAGCTTTTCATTGAAGAAGTTAGGAGCTGTCCCCCCATTCTTGCATGTTTTGCTCCTTCTCTTTTGTCCTCCGTAATTTACTGTGACGTACGGATCTTGCTTATCACCAGTGACGAATTTTGCAAGCAAACCCGCTCGGTCGGGTAAGTCCTTGCCCTCTAACAAGGTAAAGCAGACCAAACCGTTCCGCGCAGCCTCAAAAGTCATCTGCATTCGAATGCGCTGGTCGACCTGGGTCGTACATTCATCAGTAAAAACAAAAAAGTCATCCAGCGGCTGGAAAGGATTACACAACACCTCGCGCAAGTTAAAATGAAGAGAGCCGAGAAGTTTATTGCAGTCGCACGCAAGCGGAAAGACAGGCATCCTCTCTTCCCAGAGCTCCAGCCGCATAATTATTTCTTCTTTTTCATCGTCTACAAGTTTCGCAGTGTCCACAAAGTCAAACGTAATAGTTTCTTTCTGAAAGTTAGGGCAGCACTTTTTCCCAAGAATGGCACACTTGACGTTCTTGACTGGTTCGGTCCTGTAGGAGAACGGGCGCTTGCCATTGTACCCTACGACGATTTTTGCAAAAAGCCAAGGAAAGTGCTTCAGATCGGTGTTGTTCGGGTATTGCACGTTTTCTGCGTGGTCAAACGTGAGATGAAGGCGACCTTTGATGTGCTGAGGGTTGAGAGGAAACTTGGAGGATGGCTGAGCAGATAGCTTTGCCTGGAGTTTTTGAGAGGTCATAGGAGTCTTACGAGTGATTTTAGCGGGCAGAATGTCATCGCTACCATCTAAAGTCTCGCGATACTGCGGATACCGAATCTTACTGTAAGGATCAAAAGAGAGCTTTAGGAGTATCTCACCAGTTTTTTTGCGCCCATTTTTTAGGTATATGGGATACCACTCATAGCTATAGTTCGTATCGCGAATGGTCGGGACGATATTAATCGAGGTCTTGCCAATAAGATCGTCTAGACCGAAGTCGTCATCATATACTTTTAGGGAGATCTCGATCTGATCAACAATATCGAAACAGACAGTGTGGTTCCAGACCGGGTCGAGCGTTGAGTTGTGAACTGGCGTGCGGTGCTGTTGGCGAAACGAGGATTCGATAGACTCCATCGCTAGGATGCAGTAAGGATCTGGCTTGCCCGCGTAGTCGGGGTTGGTTAAATTGCGTGCCTTGATGATCTCAACAGTTAGTGAACCCGCTGGCAAAAACTGAACCGACATACGAAGAGAGCCGCAGAGCTTATTTCTGTGCATAAGAGTGAAAGTTTCTATCTCAGGTCCGTTGGCGTTCTCCGTGCTGCCCTTCTTATTTATTTTCTTCCTTCGATTGCGGTTTTTGACCGAATTTGTGAGATAAGGTAGAAGACTGAAGGTGCACTTTCCAATCAAGTCGCTACCAATCAGGTCGTCATCGCGAACTTGGACCTCGACGTCGTGCTGAAAAGATTGCTCAGTACACTTCATGATTATTTGTTCATTGTTAAAGTTAGGGTTAATCCCTCCGTCATCGACGGTGCGCGATCGCTTAGATTGCTTGTTGTTGATCTTGATGGTCACAAATGGATCCTGTTCGTCGAAGAGGCCTCCTCTGTTGGCCAGGTTCCGCCCATCGATAAGGGTGAAGAGCGCTAATCCAGGATGCGCTTGGTGATATATTAGCGAGATTTTCAGCTTTGCAGTGTTCGTATAGCCCTTCCGAAACTTGTATACATGAAGTTGGTGATAGGAACTTTCTTTCACATTCGGATTCTGGATGAAGTGCTTGAGCTTGATATTGCATGTGCCGAGCAGGGAGTCACTGATGTAGTTATCGTCGTACAGCAATACCTTGAGATTCAAATCGTTATCCTCGCACAGCTTATTACCATCTAATACATCGAAGTGAATCTGTTCGTCCGCAAAGTCGGGGGATAGGGTGGCGTTCTTGACTGTCTCGGTCCGTTTTTGACAATCGCCAAGTTGGAAGGAAACAAACGCATTCGTCCGTTTATCTTTTCCAATGACGTTGTCGCCTTCGTGGACAGTGATGATCAGTCGACCACACCATTCGGAGGCCCTACACATCTTCTCAGTGTCGTTGAACCGACGCAGCGTCTTGTTCAAATTTTGGGCACTGAACTTTTTTTCGATTTCTCTCACCAACTCAAAGCGGATATCTTTGAGCATTTTTTTGGACCTGGCAGCATTTTCGAACTCTCCCTTCTTTATTAGCTCGCGCTTCAAGTCTACCTCAGATTGCCAATCCTCATACAATCGCTGAATTTTTTGCCCCCCAACCTGCTCTGCTTGCCGTTTGCGGAGTTTCTTAAGACACTTCATCTTGTTCTTCTCTGCGGCGGTCAACTTCCTATTTACAGCTTTTGGGGGAGCTTTAGGTGTCGAGTCAATCAAAGCTTTGGTCTCATAAGCAGGCGCCGAGCTGCTAGGGGAGTCTGTGTTGGATTCTGCGTCAGTATCACTACCAGTATCAGTATCAGCATCAGCATCAGCTCCAGGGTTGTTGTCAGCATTGCTGCCGTCATCCTTGTCATCCCCGCTCTCGCTGTCAGCGCTTTCGTTATTCTTGTCGTCTCTAACGGAGAGGTTGCCACCGGTCTCACCATCGTCCCTGTTCTTTCCTTTGACAATGCCCACCTCAACACTGTCCTCGCTGCTTGTGCTGGTCCTGTCAGAATGATCCTCTGGATTGATACCAGACTCATCATGACAACTTTTCGGGTCGTCAGCAGGATTTAGCGGGGGCACTGGAGTACTACGAACTTTAGGAGACTTTAGAGACACATTGCTGGAGCTGTGTGATGACCCCGGCGAAGAAGCAGAAGGCTTGTCACTTTTGTTATTATTTTCTTCATATTCGGGGACTGCCAATGATAAAAGATCATTCCCCGATACAGGAGACATAATATTAGAGATAATAGGTTTACTTCATTTTCAAACGACCTTTAATAGAGCTTTATGGCTTTTTCTCTTTGAAGGTTGGTTTTTTTTGCTTTGAAAAGAAGTCGAAAACCCCTTGATAATGCCCTCTGTGTCGACTTAAAGTGTCGATTTCCCCAGGAGAAATCTCGAAATCACATCAAAAAGAGAGTTGCAAAATGGGAATTAATTGCAGCTTCTAGGTTCGATAATGGGTGGATGTAATTCATCCTCATCTATCGCAGTCGATGAGGCTCATAAGCCGGCATCTCCTTCTTTAAAAATCGCTGTGGAGAAGTCCCCAACCAAGCTTGATGCCTCACAGGGAGGTGAAGTTGCAAAAGTGAAAGAAAAAACGTTGGAGGATGTTCTGCACGATAATGTAAGTCCCCCACGAACCAAGAGCATATTTCAATGCTCGACCGAAAAAATAAAGATCCGAGGGGTGGTGGTGAACTGTGATTTGGGGTCGATCAGACTACTAGTTGAATGGAGGAAAGAGGAATATTTGTGAACGTAAAATGAGTAAATGCAGCGAGCGGAAACAAACTCACACATCTTGTCACGGTTGCATTTGCAGATTTGTATCGAGTACTACGCTAAATTCCTCGCCATGGAGCACTCCTCAGAGAACCTGGACTTTTATGAGTCTGTTAATTACTACCATCACGAATTCGACACCCACAAACATACCGCTCAAGTGAAAATTGCGCCCAAAATTTTTTCATTGTACATCAAGCTAGACGCTCCGCTTAGTGTCAATTTACCGAGCAAAATTAGGGGGAAAATTTCCCCTTTTTTTTCGGACGTGAAAAAGCGCCAGAACATTCAAAAAGATATTTTTGATGAAGCCTCCAAGGAGATATATACTGTTATGAATCGGGATTCGTTTGCTAGGTTTAGGATTTCTGATTTGTGGAAAGAGGTGAGATTTTCCCTTACCGTTTATGTGCGCGATGACACCTCAACCCTAAATGCCACCCTCTTTTCCATTTAACCAACCTTCAAACCGCCCCAAACAACCACCCAAATAACTCTGCACAATTCGTACCCTTTGAAATGTGAAACACCACAGTACATGGAACACCCAGACAGACACCCAGACCATGTCCCCAAGCCAGCAGCTTTGAGACTGGCATCCTCTGTCACGGGTAGACGGAACTCTGCCAGCCTCATGAAATTTGTCGGTACTGAGTCATTGAACTCCGTTCTTGGTAATGCTGCCGGAAGAGCCGCCTACACAAAATTCCTAGAGATTGAAGGTGGTCACGAGCACCTTGACCTCACTCTTTGCATTCTAAAGTGGAATGAATTTGTCGAGACAAATCTCCTGGGGGAAATCAGTAAAAACGCCTATCTCAATATATTAGACTCCGCTAAGGAGATCGAGACAAAGTTGAAGGACTGTGATTGTTTAGTCCATTCCGTGTCGCAGAAGATGGAAAATTTGAACCAGATAATCCAGGAGAACAGTACGAGTAAGAATGACCCCGAAGGCATCCCTAAAGCCTTACACAACATAATGGGCAGTTTTGTTCCTTTGCTTGATGCTTTGAAGGAGCACCTCCGCGAAGAGAACTTCCACATATTCTGCAATTCAGCTTTGTACATAAAATACCGCATGACGGCTGCCAAAACATTGGCAGTGGGAACAAGCGCTTACGGGCTTACCACTGAGCAGGAGGAAAACCCTTTTGTCAATCCTAACAGGACACGAGCGAATAGTGACCAGGCAACAACAAATGGGGATGGCGAGAGGGTAAAACGAAATGCTTCCGACGATTCCGGAAAGCTTTCTCCGCACGCGGAAGAAGGAGGACAGGGAACATAACAGATATCAATGTTCGTTGGTTGCCTTTCTGCAGTGTAATATATTTCTGTTGGGTTACAAGCTAAATATTTTGCTAAAAACTGCTACTATTTTTGCAACAAAAGTGGGGCGACTTCTGCGAATGTGCCGCCTTTACCTTATGATATAGAACGCTTGTCCGCCGTCATGTGTTGTCTCGACTTTGCTAAAATGCAAAATGTTTTTTTCTCGACTTTTCCGCTGTTCGGTGTTCCCGGCTTGAATCTTGCTTGGTGGAAAAAATAATTCTTAAAAACCCAAACAACACATAGCTCTCGCGAAAGGCTCTAAACTGGAAGATCCGGACTTCCTGCAAGCAAGATTTAGCGCCCCCCCCCCCCCCCCCTTTTTATTTAGCGGTTTTAGAGAGATCTTTGAGTTGACCCAAGTCTCTGCAGCATGGGGGGTAAAAAGCGATATTGCGTCAAAAATGCTAACAGCCTAACCGACGCAGCTCATCTTGGATGTACATTCATGAGAGAAACTACAAATGAGTCGAAGGCCAACATTATTTTCCATGCTCTGGCGACGAGCAATGGGTTTGAAGCAAGTTTGGATCAGTTAAAAGCGTTTCAGAAGGTGTCGAAAATTCCTGGCGTTTATGAATCGAACAAAAAAACATCACTTGCGAAGATGCTGGCGCGGTTTGCAGAGCTTGACACACAACATGCCAACCTTGTAGGTGAATTCTGGCCCAAGACCTTTCTACTGCCTTCCGAATTAAGTAAAATAGAGTCAATCCTCAAAAAGAACGAGGGAAAAAGGCAGAGCCGCAGAAAGACACTAATTGCAAAACCTTCGAGTGGTTCTCAGGGCGAAGGAATATCTTTGCTACAAACAGTGAGCGACTTGCGCTCGATGATGCAAGTCAGCTTTCAAAACAACAGGACCGCCATCGTGCAGGAGTACCTCCCCAAACCATTTCTCTTGCGCGAGACGAAGCGGAAATTTGATCTTCGATGCTATGTTCTGGTCCAAAGTGTTGATCCTCTCATTATTCACCTCCACAAGGAGGGACTCGCCCGCTTTTGCACGGAGGATTACGAACAGCCTAATCAGTCGAACTTGCATGATTCCTTTAAGCACTTGACAAACTATTCACTCAATAAGCGGAGCGAAAACTATATCCATCGCTGTGATAACTCTGAAGACGAGGGAGGATCTCTGGGTGACGGCTCTAAGCGTACACTGACATCAGTCTTGGCACAGATGTTTGCGGATACGAAGGAAGATGACGACACCTTCAATCTTCCTGTATTCTACAGCAAGCTGGCAAGCATGAGCAGCATCTGCCTTAAGGCGATGCAGCCCTGTTTAATAAATGCTATACGAAAGGTTAGGACGAGCGGTTGTGATTTGGGTGGGGGTGGTTCATTCCATATCTTGGGACTTGATGTGCTCATTGATGAGGATTTTAATCCGTGGTTGCTGGAGATGAACGCCAACCCATCTATGCGCATGGACTTCGAGGAGTTTGATAATTTTACAGGGAGATCTGTATCAATCGTTTCCCGAGTAGACGAGTACGTGAAGGGAACCATCATGACGGATTTCATGAATGTTATTTGTGCTGATTCAAGTTCATTAATATCGAAAAATGTAATTAATGTCGACTGCTCTGGCCTTCCCGAGGTTTTCGTAAGTATCGAGAAGATATACTCATCATTAACGAAGCGAGAGACGCGGGTGACGCTATCGAAGAATCGATTCCTAGCCACCAAGATCCTTGGTGTCAAAGCCTCCATGGCTGACATCGATCTCGTTCACCAAAGGTGGAGCATGAGAGTCAGTGAGGAGAATTCCCGCAACGACGACGTCAGCAACAATTCACTAGCCGTCGTAGAACTCATCGCTTTCAGCGATTTGGTAATTAACTTGGCCAATTTAGACCAGAAGGATGGAAAGGGCGACAGTAAGACAGTGATGGAATCACTACAGGATGTGCTTGAGAGAGCGTCAAACTTCATGAAAGAGCGAGCATAATAAAAATGTAATGTAGAGCGTAATATAAATAAATGGGGCCTAAGAATGAGAGAGAAATTGAAAGTAGGTTTTCATGGAAATATTTCACTTTCTACTTCATCGCTTCATCATCGATGAAGATGTCTTGTCCGCGACTGTTTCGCTCCACCAGCTAGCCACTTCTCCCACCCACCCTCCCAGTTCCGTTCCACTGTTTCCACTACTTCATCAAGATTTTCCTCTACAAGCTCACACTCACTACGTATCGCAGCAATCACGCCGTCAAAAAATACCTCCTCCCCTTCCCCCTCGTACAAATCGCAGAGCCTCGTTATGAATGCATTGTGGTCACGGTCCCCCCTATATGCTGGCCTCTTCTCTGGGATCTTTAAATAGCCCATGTTTCTCTCGTCATAATCCCACAAGAAGCTAGTATGATGCAGCCACCCCCCCCGGACGATAGACTGCGCGTTCCCCCCAATCTTCAAATCATCAAGCGAGTAATCATTCTCTCTGAGCTCAAATTTCGGCACGGGGGAACGCTTGGCCTGTAGATGACAAGAGAATACTGGCGCGAACCTGTCGTAGCTCCACTCCATCAACTCGCGTGGATACGGCGCCACGATCGAATCCATCACCTCATTTCTCCCGATGAACGTCGTCAAAAGCGACTGTCTGTCCAATGCCACGGTCCCCCCCCCGCTGAACCTCTTCAGCAAAGGGATCCCATCACTCTCGGCAACTTCAGCATTTACCAACTTCTCAACTTTCCCTCCAAGACCTAGCACTACCTCGCACGACGCCGGGTGGGGAGGATCGTGTGAGCCCAATATCAGCCAGCAACGAGATTTTGGGTCGTGCCGCAGGAGCCACTCCTCCAAGGCGAGTCGTTTTTTGAACGAATCGATGGCGGACCTCGCGCTCGATGACCTCAGGCGAAGATCAAGGAGGGAAAATTTTACCATTTTCCAACAAGGCTGAGGCGCCTTGCAGGATTTTGTTCGTCGGGTCTTTTTTCCTGGAAAAACGTAGCCGGTGGGTTAAAGTTGTACTTTGTGACTGAGACAGTTTATGTGAGTAATTTAGCTTTGAACCCGACCATACTAACCAATAATCGCACACCTGAAAGTATTGGTATTTCACCTTACCTAAATGACAAGAAATTATGGTTGGCATCTTTTCTTTTCCTCTCCAACTTTACTTCCCCTTTGTGAATGCTTGCGATCGATGTTTGTTTTAATTCGTAGCTACTCCAGCAACAAATTAACTTCAGCTCTACATGGAATAGTTCAAATCAGCTAACACATTATTCACCACAGCGTTTCCTAACAGGATCTTCAACAGCTACACACGAATCCCTAAAAAAATATGGTGGCCTCCACATTCCAATCCCCCACAAAGTCCGGCCCCGCCTCTTCCAGGAGCATCCTAAAGCTCCGCCCCCAGACCGACTCCAAGGTCTACCTCAAGAGGCACGGCCGCTACACCTCCCAGAAATTCGCCGACTCCTCCTTCTCCAGCCCCCTCAGGGAGAAGCCCATCAACGTACTCAGGCCACCGGGGAGCTTTAATAAGAAGAGCAAGACTCCTAATCGGTAATTACTTGCGAGCGCGAGCTTGCGTGCGTGCGTGCGTGTGTGTGCGTGCGTGTGTGTGTGAGAGAGAATATATAATTCAGTTTGTATTTGATGATTTGGCTAACCCTTTCCCCCCCGTCCCAACCTCCCCCCCCTTAACCCACCTTAGAGTCGTATGGACCCGGGAGACCCCGATGAAGTCCTGCCCCCGCAACATCCGGCGGCTCGACAGCTCCGAGAAGGACACCCTGTACACGGACCGTCCGGACCTGAACCCGGCCGGCAGCGCCTTCAACATGCAGGCGTGGATGGACGGCCAGGACCAGGACGAGCCGGAGTACTCCGACAGCGACGAGGAGGGGAGCGAGATGGACGAGGAGGAGTACGAGGACACGAGGATGGGGGAGGAGGACGGGAGGGGGGAGGAGGAGGAGGAGGAGTACGAGGAGGGAGGACAGAGGAATGTCACCAAGTCTTTCCTCAGCCGTCTGCAGGAGATTGCCTCAGGGAGATAACGAATGACAAATGATACGATAGAGAGTGTTTTCGGGGGGGGGGGGGAGAGAAAAGTTTTTTT
>ERZ651776.2221-NODE-2221-length-21544-cov-4.737318_pt1 | contig 21544 bp, 24 predicted proteins | sample MGYA00514761_ERZ651776 | MGnify/ENA metagenome assembly ERZ651776 | reverse complement strand
ATTGTAATACCTCTTATATTTTCTAACATCGTTTGGTGGAAAGTATTAATAGGATTCTTTATCATGCATTACACTGCTGGTGTTATTTTAAGTCTCATATTCCAACTAGCACACATGGTAGAAGATGCACACATGCCACTACCAGATGAAACGGGTACTATGAAAAACACATGGGCAATTCATCAGTTATTTACTACTGTAAACTTTTCGACTAAAAATCGTATTATGAATTGGTTTTCTGGAGGATTAAATCATCAGGTAGAGCATCATATCTTCCCGCACATAAGTCACGTGCATTATACCAAGATTAGTAAGATTGTAAGAGATACTGCAAATGAGTTTAACTTGCCATACTTTGAGTACAAAACAACTCGTAAAGCAATTATAGCACATTTCCGACACTTACGTGAAATGGGAATGCAACCCGTAAATGTAACTGCATAAAAAGTGTATTATAACCATTATCCAACCTATATTATTACAGAATGAGTATACTTTCTAATCGTGTCATTACTATGGCAACATCTGCCACACTTGCAATGGCAGCAAAAGCAAGAGAACTACGTACTGAAGGAAAAGACATTATAGGATTAAGCCTTGGAGAGCCTGACTTTAACACTCCAGATTTTATCAAGGATGCCGCGATACAAGCGATCCATGATAATTACAACTCATATACACCAGTTGATGGATATGTAGAACTTAAAAATGCTATTATCACAAAGTTCAAGCGAGATAATGATCTTACTTACAACCCATCACAAATAGTTGTTTCTACAGGTGCTAAACAATCTTTAGCCAATATTGCACTCGTTGTTTTAAACCCTGGAGATGAAGTAATATTACCTTGTCCATATTGGGTAAGTTATAGTGATATTGTAAAAATTGCCGAAGGTGTTCCTGTAGAAGTAGAAACGTCTATAGATACTGATTTTAAAATGACAGCAGAACAGCTGGAAGCTGCGATTACACCTAAAACAAAAATGTTATGGTATAGTTCTCCTTGCAACCCATCTGGATCTGTATACAGTAAAGAAGAATTACGTGCACTTGCAGATGTACTTGTGAAATACCCACAAATAATAGTGGTGAGTGATGAAATTTATGAGCACATCAATTATGTAGGAGCACATGCAAGTATGGCTCAATTTCCAGATATGTACGACCGTACGGTTACTGTAAATGGCGTGTCAAAAGCATTTGCTATGACGGGATGGCGTATAGGATATATTGGAGGACCTACAGAAATCGCTAGAGCTTGCAATAAAATGCAAGGTCAGATTACTAGTGGCGCTAACTGTATTGCGCAACGTGCTGTAATTACCGCTCTAGAAGCAGATCCAAGCAAAGTACAATACATGGTTGACGAGTTTAAAAATAGGCGCGCGCTTATCCTTGACCTTCTCAATGAGATAGACGGATTTGTATGCAATAACCCTGACGGCGCTTTTTATGTATTTCCAGATGTAACTGCATTTTTTGGAAAAACGCTCAATGGAGTTACGATTAGAAATGCTTCAGATTTTGCTATGTACTTATTAGAACACGCAAATGTTGCTACTGTAACAGGAGACGCTTTTGGAAATCCAAACTCCATCCGAATCTCTTATGCCGCTAGTGCAGATCAAATTAAAGAAGCCATCAAACGAATTAAAGAAGCTGTTTCTTAATTCATAGTTCGCTCCTGCCTGCCGGCAAGACAGGTTCGCAAAAGCGCATACTACACATATAAAATATCAAAACCTTCTTTCTAATAAAGGAGGTTTTTTCATTCAATAACAAAATTACTATCTTTAGTATAGTGATAAAAACAAAAAGAATACATATCATTTTTTTCATCACGGGAATTATCCTGTTAATTCCCCTCATCGCCATGCAGTTTACAAATCAGGTAACTTGGAACGTGATGGATTTCATAATTGCAGGTGTCTTACTCCTGAGTACTGGGCTTCTCATTAATTACATTCAGAAGAAATTGATACGCAACACGTATCGTACGTTGATCATTATAGGTGTTATTATCCTGTTATTATTTGTATGGGTAGAGCTAGCCGTTGGTATTTTCGAAACTCCTTTTACTGGAAATTAATGAGATACATTCGTTATTTCAACTTGTATATATCATAGAAAAAATTAAGTAGATACTCGTATCTTTATGGATTCAATAACAAAGCAAAGGTGGACGTTTTTTCCGCTTTCGCGAAAGCGTATATCTCATGAAAAAAATCTTATTTCTTTATCTAATTACCATCTCAGTAATTGCTTGTAAAAAAGAAACTCCAGAATCAGCGACAAAAGACATCATTCCCTTTGCTGAATTATTAGACAACTACTACGAAGAAGGACTCAAACTGAATCCTCTTAATGCTACCATGGCTGGCGACAATCGATACAATGACCAATTTCCAGATATATTATCACCCGCATATAAAGCCAACGTAAAAGAATACTACGAGTCTTATAAATCTCAATTATCAAACTACCCAGATGCATCGTTAAGTGATACTGAAAAATTAAGTAAGGCTATCTTACAATGGGATTGTGATATAAACCTTGAGGCTCTAACGTATAAAAAAGACTTAATGCCTATAGATCAAATGTGGTCTCCACATTTAATGTTTGGTCAGTTAGCCAGTGGTGCTAGCGCACAACCCTTTGAAACCGTAGAAGATTATAGAAATTGGGAAAAGAGAGTAGATCAATATCTTGTCTGGTTATCCAGTGCTCAAAAAAATATGAAACAAGGAATGGAAGAAGGGTATACACTTCCTAAATCTTTAATTAAAAAAGTAATTCCGCAAATGGAGTCAATGGCAAAACCAGATGTAACATCGCATCTATTCTATACTCCTATTATTAATTTTCCAGAAAGTATTTCTGAAGAAGATCAAAAAGCAATTACCGCAGATTATATTGCTATGATTCAAAATAAAGTAATACCTGCCTATAGAGAGATCGCTGATTTTATGACTAAAGAATATATGGAAGCTGGACGAGACTCTTCTGGATATAGTGATCTTCCTAATGGATCTGACTATTATGACTTTGCCATAAAATATTACACCACCACGACCATGACTGCTGATAAGATCCATAATCTAGGATTAAGCGAAGTAGCACGGATTCGTACAGAAATGGAAAAAATAAAAGATGAAGTCGGTTTTAAAGGAGATCTTAAAGCCTTTTTTGACTATGTACGTACTAATAAAGAATTAATGCCTTTTTCTACTCCTGAAGAAATCATCGCTAACTTTAATGAGATGCACGCTACGATAAAGCCAAAAGTGGATGAGTTATTTAGTTTACAACCTAAAACGCCTTTTGAAGTAAGACGTACCGAAGCTTTTAGAGAAAATTCTGCAAGTGCAGAGTACAATCCAGGCTCTTTGGATGGAACCCGTCCTGGTATATTTTATACGCCTATTCCGGATGCTTCAAAATACAATGTGTACTCAGATGAATCTTTATTCTTACACGAGGCCATTCCTGGACATCACTTCCAGATTTCGCTTACGCAAGAAAGCACAGAGTTACCTCAATTTAGAAAAACGTTATGGTACAGTGCCTACGGTGAAGGTTGGGCATTATATACAGAATCTTTAGGATCGGAATTAGGATTATATACAGATCCGTATCAACTTTTTGGAATGTTAGGTGCAGAGATGCATCGCGCTGTAAGACTTGTCGTAGACACAGGGATTCACACCAAAGGCTGGAGTCGAGAAAAAGCCATTGCGTATTGCTTAGACAATGAAGCCGAAAGCGAAGCAGGTATCATCTCAGAGATTGAGCGGTATATGGCAATGCCAGGACAGGCGCTGTCTTATAAAATAGGACAATTAAAAATACGCGAACTCAGAGCTAAAGCCACCGAAGCCTTGGGTGACAAATTTGATATTAGAGAGTTTCACAAAGAAGTGTTGGAGACGGGATGTATTCCGCTGGCACTTTTGGAAGATAAAATTAACACTTGGATTGCTAGTAAAAAGTAGAAGTACGCTTTCGCGAAAGCGTATAAAATACTTTACAAAACAACATATTACATTTTAATAATGCGTCTCACTGTAGACGCATTATTATTTTGATCTGTGAGTTGAAGAAAATAGATTCCTGATTTTAGCGCACTTACATCAATGGTTGTGGTATCCTGTATTAAAATATTTTCATAAATCAATCTACCTTGCAGATCATATATAACTCCTATAGCTTGTGCAGAAAGGGTTTTTATGGTAAGAATTTCTTGAACTGGATTTGGATATACCGTTATAGCTGATGATGTAATGTCATCAACACTTAATGTCGCTGATCTAAATTCGCCTCCTTCTGGTGTGAGATAAAAAACATCAAAAAGCTGTCCATCATTGTTTGTGCTCGGGTCTTGAAAGCCCGAAAGCAACATGAGAATGGCTTGATCCTCTAGGCCTATACTTTCAGAGGGTAATTCAAAACTGAAATTAAATTGAAAATCAGAAAGCAAACCTCCACCTATATTCCCCCCATAATCACCAATCTCAATAGCTATACTCTCTTGACTACTCCATGCAGAATATGTAAAATCATTATCATCAGAATAGTCTGAAAATAAAAGTAACCTCCCTAACCGCAAAGGAGCTGCAAGTATCTGAGTACCTTGAACATCTAATGTATGATCAAAACCTATAGTACCGTGATGTACCATGATCTCTAAATCTAATTCAGAATCTGGATCAGACGCCTCAAGACGCGCTCCTTCATATACGTATACTCCAAAAGGCGCTACGTCTGTATAGGCATCGGTATCTAAAATACCGTCAATGACTGCATAATAATTTTCTTGATCTGTCAGTGATTGCACATACTCATTTAATAATATATCTCCATTACTAGCATCTCTAATTGAAATATTAACAGCATCATATTGATCTAAAACCACAGGTATAAAAGAGGTTCCCGTTTTAAAACTTAAGTCATCACCAACTAACATTCCGTTGGCAAACACATCTACTTCTTCTATAGAAGCGTCAGGTGCATTATGGACAAACTGAATATTTGCAATTTTATCTTCACTCAGTAATATAAAATCTCCGCCTTCTGGTGTGAGGTACCACGTATTAAATGGTTCTCCATCATTATTATCTTCAGGGTTTCTAAACCCAGACAATAACATCATAATTGCCTGTCCTTCCAATCCAACATCTTCTGTTTCAAGAAGAAAATCATACGGAAAGTAAAAAAACTGTGGTATCGAGTACGACTCACGTGCAACACATCCAATATTGACATCATGAGTCCAAGGGGAATACCCTGAGTATTCAGAAAAAGACACTGAACTACCAAATGCTACTGGTCCTGCTAAAATCTGACAGCCCTCCACCGTTAGTGAAGTATCAAAACCTAAAGCACCATGTTGTACCAGAACATCAAGATCTAGCCCTCCACTTATATCTTAAGCCTCTAATCTTGCTCCTTCGTATAAAAACAAATCAAACGGCTCTGCATCTGCATAGCCATCTGCATCAAAAACACCATTCAAAACCATATAATAGTTTTCTTGATCTACGAGCATACGTTCACGAGACACTAGAAAATCACTTTCGTCTGTAGCATTTGAAATGGAAATCTGTGCCATATTGCCATCAAAAGGGATATCTATAAATGCAGAACTGGTTTTAAAAGCAAGATTATCTACGACAAGAATATCATCTACATACACATCAACTTCTGTAATAGAAATATCGGGAGCGTTGTGGATAAATTGTATTTTAGCAATCTGGCTATATCCCAGTTGGGCAATGCCCATAAACAACAAGAGTAGTTTTAATTTCATAACACTATATATCAATTAGTTAAATATACAACAATATGGCTAAAATACTCCTTTTAGGTTCTGGAGAACTCGGTAAAGAATTTGTAATCGCTGCACAGCGTATAGGACAAATTGTGATTGCGGTAGATAGCTATGCAAATGCTCCCGCTATGCAGGTTGCTCATGGGTTTGAGGTGATTAATATGTTAGATGGCGATGCCTTAGATCGTATTGTTGCAAAGCACCAGCCCGATTATATTGTCCCAGAAATAGAAGCCATTCGCACCGAGCGTTTTTACGAATATGAAAAGCAAGGGTATACGGTGATTCCAAGTGCAAAAGCTGCTAATTATACGATGAATCGTAAATCGATACGTGACCTAGCTGCCAAAGAGCTTGGATTGAAAACGGCTGACTATAGGTATGCCGCTTCCGCGAAAGCGTTATCAGAAGCAGTCCAGGAAATAGGAATGCCTTGTGTGGTAAAACCACTTATGTCTTCCAGCGGAAAAGGACAAAGTACCATCAAAACTGAATCAGATATTCAAAAGGCTTGGGACTATTCGCAAGAAGGGTCTCGCGGAGATGTCGCCGAAGTGATTGTAGAGGGGTTTGTGAATTTTGAGTATGAAATCACATTACTCACAGTCACACAACGAGATGGAAAAACATTATGCTGCCCTCCTATAGGACATCGTCAAGAACGCGGTGACTATCAAGAAAGTTGGCAACCAGCAACCATGCAATCTGAACATTTACAGAAAGCTCAAGATATGGCAGCAAAAGTAACTGCTGCTCTAGGAGGTGCTGGTCTTTGGGGTGTTGAGTTTTTTATAGCAGATGATGGTGTTTATTTTTCTGAACTCTCGCCAAGACCTCATGACACAGGAATGGTTACTTTAGGAAACACACAAAACTTTAATGAGTTTGAATTACACTTACGAGCCGTCTTAGGATTACCTATCCCTGAGATTACGCAAGAACGTATTGGCGCCAGTGCTGTTATACTTGCTAGTGATCATTCTGATCATCCAATTTTTGAAGGAATTGAAGAAGTTGCTGCTGCGCCTCAAAGTGACTTTAGGCTTTTTGGAAAACCCACCTCAAGACCATATCGCAGAATGGGCGTTGTAGTTACCTATGATGGATTGAATGGAGATATAAAAGCTGTTACGGAGAGAGCAAAGGACTTAGCCTCAAAAGTGCGTGTTTTAAAATAAGTAAGGGGTATATACAATTATAATACCTGGCTAGATACTCAATTATTTTGTATCTTTAAAAGGCTATGCGCTTATGAGAGTATCTATATTCTATATCATTATTCCTTTGTTATTTTTTTCTTGCTCTAGTGAAGAAAAAAATGATCCTATAGAAATTGGATCTATAACGGGTACTGTAGACTTATTTACATCCAGAGGTGGCTATTCGCCTAACGATGGTATGCAAGTTGGTTTACAAGGAACCTCTCCTCTTATTACAGCCCTTACAAATCAGGATGGCAATTATAGATTTGATAGTATACCCTATGGCCGTTATGATTTACAATTTGAAAAAGAAGATTTTGGGACATTCAAAAGAGGTGATATTATACATCAACGTGAAGAAACAACCATTGAAGCATTTGAGAGATTAGGGAGAAAATCAACGACGGAGATTCATCAATTACAAATTTCTGAGACAGCTACAGGGATTATATTGTCAATAGTCACCTCCCCTCCTGCACGTACGGCAAACATACGATATGTACGTGTGTTTTTTAATATAGGAAGTGAGGCTAGTAATCATATTTTTGGTTATTTTTCACCTGTATTACAAGCTGAATTTACACCATTTATTCAGCATTACACCTTTGAAGAGTTTCATAATTTAGGATTCATTTCTGGAGCTACTATACACATAAAAGCGTACGGAGAGTCTTTATTAAGTAATGAATACAATGATCCCAACAACGGGGATTTTATATTTCCAAATCTTAACGGCCATACGACATCTGGAGTCTCTTTTATTATGCCTTAATCTCTAACTAAAGGAAGTGTGCTACAACGCAGTAAGCCTTCTTGCTTTGCAATTTCAGCATAAGGGACTTCTTCAACAGTAATGTCATGAGATCGTAACCATGTATTTAAACGCGTGAAGTTTTTTTCAGAAATCACAACATCTGGAGCAATACTAAAGACATTGCTATTCATATTGTACATCTCTTCTTTAGAAATCTCAAAGACATTTTCTTTTCCAAACAAATTAACTAACCATTCATATTCTTCTTCCTTCAAAAAGCCATTTTTATGAATAATAGCTTTATCGGTTCCTACTGGTTGAAAGCAACAGTCTAAGTGAAGTGCATTTTCTTTAGGGTCTGTATTATGCTTGCGTAATTCAAAAGAGACTACCTTTTTTTTAGGAAATAGTGCCGCTAGGTATTGAACTGCTTCTTTATTTGTTCTAGCAGTAATAAAATCAGCGTAATCATCTCCTGAGTAGGTTCCCACAAAAATATAGTCTCCCCAAGGCATAACGTCACCCCCTTCTACGTGAGCATCTTCTGGTAAACGAAATATATGTGTTGCAGGGATTTGATTTATGACGTGTTGTATAGCCTCTATTTCTCGTTCTCGATCTGGAAGTATGTTGGCTTTTATAAACTTATTATCTATCACAAAACCTATGTCTCTAGAGAAAATCTGATTATAATCTTGTATGACTTTAGGTCTAAATACTTCTACATCATATTTTTCAAAAACAGCAGCTACAGCTTCCATTTCTATGACCATGTCTTCTTCTATAGGATACGTTCCCGCTTGAATATGTTGTGCGCTTTTAGGATCGTAAGCATCTTCTAGTTTAGGAATTGACCCACAGCTCTCTGCTGTTCCCAAAATGACTGCACGCAACCGCGAAGTCTCATCATGTATATGTAATTTAAGCATTCGACTAAGATACTAATCTCCAAGTTTGATCACAAGAAATAAAAACAAACACATTACGATAACGCATTCTATTTTATCTATTGATTATCATACGTAAATTTATTTTATTGGAATCCAAACTTCTTCTCTTGCTTCTGGATTCATAGGACCTAGATAGTCTGAGTCCATATATTCAAAATGAGGACGATGATCTAGTTGATACTTTGAATTTGGCAACCAATCTTCATAAATATATTGTGCCATCTTATAAAAGGCACTTGGGATTCCTTGATATTGAAATACCGCCCACTTTCCAGCTGGAATTATGAGTATCTCCATTCCTTTAGGGACTTCTACCATATTTTTCACTTCTATCCCCGCCCATTTATCAAAAAGAGTTGTATGTGAAAATTCTCCTCTTACAAATCCTTCATCATATACTTGAATACTATAGCTCCCATCACAGAGAGCATTTGTTATCTCCTTTCTTTGAGAACCGAATTTTTTCCATAATAGCCTGGTTTTATCTTCAGAAAGAGACATTACTTCATATAAGCCTATGATTATTTTTTCAGGTATTATTTTAATTTCTGGTGGATGCATCATTATAAGTTTTCACGAAAGTGAAATTACGATATTTCAAAAAAAAAGAGCAAACAATGTGTTTCCTCTTTTTAATCTAAAATATATGGTATGTTTATCTTTCGGATACAGGGACAAAGTCACGTAAATTCTCACCAATGTATACTTGACGTGGACGTCCAATTGGTTCTTTCCCTTCACGCATTTCTTTCCATTGTGCGATCCAACCTGGTAAACGTCCTAGTGCAAACATCACCGTAAACATTTCTACTGGAATTCCTAATGCTCTATAAATAATACCTGAATAAAAATCTACATTAGGATATAATTTGCGATCTACAAAATAAGGATCTTCTAATGCTTCTTTTTCTAATCCTTTAGCAATATCTAATACGGGATCTTCTATCCCTAACATATTTAAAACATCATCTGCGGCAACTTTTATAATTTTTGCACGTGGGTCAAAGTTTTTATATACTCTATGACCAAAGCCCATTAAGCGGAACGGATCTTCTTTATCCTTTGCTTTTGCCATGTATTTTTTTGTATCACCTCCATCTTCCTTAATCGCTTCAAGCATTTCTATAACAGCTTGATTGGCTCCTCCGTGAAGTGGCCCCCATAATGCCGATATACCCGCAGAAATAGAAGCAAATAATCCTGCGTGTGATGATCCTACTATACGAACGGTAGATGTAGAACAGTTTTGCTCATGATCTGCATGTAAAATCAATAACTTATCTAATGCATCTATGACAGACTTGTCTACCTTGTACTCTTCATTAGGTCTTGCAAACATCATTTTATGAAGATTTGCCACATACCCAAGACTATTGTCTCCATAGTCTAAGGGTTGGCTTTTCTTTTTGCGTAATGCCCAAGCAGCGAGTACTGGAAATTTTGCAAGTAACTTTACGATTGCCGTATACATTTCTTCCTCTGAATCTACATTTACAGAGTTAGGGTTGAAAGCTATTAACGCTGATGTAAGCGCACTTAAAACTCCCATAGGATGCGCAGACTTAGGAAAACCATCTAAGATTTTCTTCATGTCTTCATCTACATGAGATTCTGCTTTTATATCATTATGAAACTTCTCTAGTTGTACTTTTGACGGCAACTCTCCAAAGATTAATAGATAAGCTACTTCTAAAAAATCTGCTTTTTCTGCAAGTGATTCTATAGAATACCCTCTATATCGTAAAATCCCTTTTTCTCCATCTAAGAAGGTGATCGCACTTTCACAAGAACCCGTATTTTTATAACCAGGATCAATAGTTGTGATACCTCCTGTTACTCCTCTAAGGGTTTTTATATCAATTGCTTTTTCGTTTTCTGTTCCGGTGATGATAGGAAAATCATAAGATTGACCGTCTATGGTTAGCGTTGCTTTTTCTGCCATGCTTTTTTTTTGAAATTTTAAGGTGATAATTCCTTTTGTTAGAAGGATTGCTAATTTACAAAAAAACAGTCGATTTTTTCAATTTTACCCTACAGTAAAGCACTTAAAAAAAACTTAAATTAAATGAAAAACGTTTAGAGTTGTAACCACTAACAATAAGTAACTTGTTAAAAGTCTTTAATTCAGTAAATTTTTAACCTCTTTTAGACAAAGAAAAAAAGAGTCCCTTTAATTTTATACGCTTTCGCGAAAGCGTACTTAAAATGAAAACCTTTATAGAATGAACCAAATGATATGTTCATTGGATTATCAACATAAACTTGTCAAGGCATTTTATTTGAGAATAGATCATTCACTAAATAGTTCTCGGGATGAGGCTATAAGGTATTCAAGAGAATATATGTTTTTTAATTTCTGAAACAATCTTTGAAGTATTGAACCCCAATCTAAAATTGAAACAAATCTTGAATCTTACTAAAAAACAGGATTAGTTCATATAGCCATTTTGAACATGTTGTGGCTCCGCTTTTTAAAGCAAAATTTGAGTATTAAAAAAGAGCTTATACCATAGCATAAGCTCTTTACCCAACTTCAAACCTAAATTTTGGTATTTAAAATACCAAAAAATAATTCTTAAAAAGAGCGAGTCATTAGGCGTTCAAGCTTCATCTCCCGCTCTTTACCCAACTTAAAATCATTCTGCCTGTTTATTCACTAACGTGCAATACAATCGTTGAGTTAAGAATTTAAAAGATCGAGTTAGGCTTTATTATAACTTTAAAATAATGAATAGCTATAGATTCAGACTAAGTAGGTTTTCTTTTAAGTTCTAATAGATTTGGATGATAAATGTATACAAAAAGTAAATAATCAACAAGAATAAAAAGAAAGATAATTCTTACATATCTTAAAAAGATATGTAATATTCTAAAAATTAGTCATTTAAAATTTAAATATTTTAATTTGAATTTGAATTTGAGGTAAATAAATCAATATAATAGTATCAAAAAACATGTACTTAGTCTACATAAAATTGTCTTTTGTCGATATTAGAGCGTAAAAAAGCCTCCAAGTTGGAGGCTTTAATTTTGTCTTGAAAAGATATGTTATTTTAATTTAAAAGCTTTTTCACCAGGAAAATAAGCCATTTCTGCTAATTGTTCTTCTATACGAAGTAACTGATTGTACTTTGCCATTCTATCAGATCTTGAAGCAGATCCAGTTTTGATTTGACCTGTATTAAGTGCTACAGCTAGATCTGCAATAGTATTATCTTCTGTCTCGCCAGATCTATGAGACATCACAGAGGTATACCCTGCATTATGCGCCATATTTACAGCAGCAATTGTCTCGGTTAATGTTCCTATTTGATTTACTTTAATAAGAATAGAATTTGCAATTCCATTTTCTATTCCTCTTGAAAGACGTTCAACGTTGGTAACAAACAAGTCGTCTCCAACTAGTTGTACTTTATCACCAATATTGTCTGTTAAATATTTCCATCCATCCCAATCGTTCTCATCCATCCCATCTTCTATAGATATAATTGGATAATTCTCGGCTAAAGATGCTAGGTAATCTGCTTGCTCTTCGCTAGTACGTATGACTCCTGAAGCTCCTTCAAATTTTGTATAATCGTATTTTCCATTTACATAAAACTCTGCAGCAGCACAGTCTAGGGCAATCATAATTTCATCTCCCCAAGTATATCCTGCGTTCTCTACAGCCAATTTTATAGCGTCTAATGCATCTTCTGTTCCATCAAGTGCTGGTGCAAAACCTCCTTCATCTCCTACAGCCGTACTTAAGTTACGATCATGAAGTACTTTTTTAAGATTATGAAAAATCTCAGTACCCATTTTCATGGCTTCTGTAAAGCTTTTTGCTTTTACTGGCATAACCATAAATTCTTGAAAAGCAATAGGTGCATCACTATGAGAACCTCCATTAATGATATTCATCATAGGTACTGGTAGCGTGTTTGCACTTACCCCTCCTACATATCTATATAGAGGCATATTCAACTCAGCGGCGGCAGCTTTAGCGCAAGCTAAAGAAACACCTAATATAGCATTTGCTCCTAGTTTTGATTTATTAGGAGTTCCATCTAGATCAATCATCAATTGATCTATTAAATTTTGCTCAAAAACTGATGTTCCCAATAATTCTGCAGCAATAATTGAATTTACGTTACTTACAGCTTCTTGTACGCCTTTGCCCATGTATGCATCACCTCCATCTCTTAACTCCACAGCTTCATGCTCTCCCGTTGAGGCTCCTGATGGTACAGCTGCACGTCCTATCATTCCGTTTTCTGTGTACACATCTACTTCTACTGTAGGGTTTCCTCTAGAGTCAAAAATTTGTCTTGCGTGAATATCTATTATTATGCTCATAGTATTATTTTTTTTAGTGGCTGAAAGATACAATTTGTCGTGTTTACAACCTTAAAATTTGACGAATAGTAACGATAACGTTTTCGCATACAAGTGATTTGTATAAAACAAAATATGTAACTATTATACTTTACTCTTTTTAATATTCTCTATAAACTGATCAAAAAGATATGTTGCATCATTTGGTCCTGGACTAGCTTCTGGATGATATTGTACAGAAAAACAATTTTTATTTTTAATCCTAATACCCGCAACAGTGTGATCATTAAGATGTACATGGGTAATCTCTACATTAGCATTAGCCTCTGTTTCTTCTCTATTAATAGCAAATCCATGATTTTGAGATGTAATTTCTCCCTTTCCCGTAATCAGATTTTTTATAGGGTGGTTGATCCCTCTATGGCCATTGTGCATTTTGTACGTAGAAATTCCATTAGCTAGTGCAATCACTTGATGTCCTAAACAAATTCCAAATAATGGCTGATCTTCTTCTATAATGTCTTTAGCTACTTGTATGGCATTTTCTAATGGTTCTGGATCTCCAGGGCCGTTAGACAGAAAGTATCCATCTGCACCCCATTTTTTCATTTCTTGATAAGAGGTATCATAAGGAAATACTTTTATATACACGCCTCGTTTTGAAAAATTACGCAAAATGTTGCGTTTGATTCCTATATCTAATGCTGCTATTTTAATGGCAGCATCTTCTTCTCCAAAAAAGTAAGGTTCTTTTGTAGAAACTTTTGAGGCAAGCTCTAAACCATTCATACTAGGAACTTCTGCTAGCTGAGCTTTAAGAGCCTCTATATTATCAACATCTGTAGATATAACAGCATTCATGGCGCCATGATCTCTTATATATGCTACTAATGCTCTTGTATCTACATCCGATATTGCAAAAAGATGATTAGAGGTAAGAAAATCTTCTAGAGATTCCTGAGCATCTTGTCTCGAGTAGGTATAACTGAAATTTCTACATATAAGACCTGATATTTTAACTCCATCAGATTCTGTTTCTTCATTAGTTGCGCCATAGTTTCCTATATGTGCGTTTGTAGTCACCATAAGTTGACCAAAATAAGAAGGATCTGTAAAAATTTCTTGATATCCTGTCATTCCTGTATTAAAGCATACCTCCCCAAAAGATGTACCTTCTTTATTTCCTACAGATTTACCATAAAAAATAGTTCCATCTGCAAGTAAAATGAGTGCTGGACGTCGAGACTGATATTTCATAAAATTATAATTTGTGCAAATATATTATATAGCTTAAAATACTTAGGCATAAAAAAAGAGCTTTTTTTAAAAGCTCTTTTTTTATGTTGTGAAAATTTTTCAAAATAGTATTACTATAATGTTCTGTAATAACTAACGATCTTCTGTAAATCTTTTTCGTCTTTAAAATTGAGATTATTGTCTTTTGCATATTGCTCTACAACCGAAGACTTAGAACCTGCTGCTTTAAGAATTTCAGACTTTTTAAGTTTAAGTCTTTTAAAAGACTTCCCTTTCTTTACGTAATAACTATCTCTTAAAATATACTTATCATTTGTACGAGCAAGAAGTGGATTAGGATTACCCTCTCTAATATCAATAGTGTAATCTTTATAAATTTCAAAATCTTTACTCTCTGCAATAACTTCAAAAACTCTATAAGCACCATCTACTGGAGAATAGATATTTTTAAAAACTCTATTGTTAATTACAATTTCCTTAATGTTTGTAAAATCAAATGTAAAAATAGTTTCACTGTCTATTTTAGATTCAAAAACATTACGTTTAGCATTAAAGTTAATGTTACTGTTAAGTCTAATAGGTTTCTCTTGAACATTTGTTACTATCAATGTATTATTGTTCCATCCGTCAAATAGATATACTGTTCCTTCTATAGGCCTGGGTGGATTATTTACAATACTAGAAGCTCCAATATTTGCCCCATCTGGTCCATAGGTCGCAAGTGCTCCTAACGTATTGTTATTAGGGTTTACTGCTTGTGCGTATCCGTATCCTGTAGAAAGTATAAAGGATACCAAAACAATCATTAATTTTTTCATAGTTTATTTATTTCTTAATTATATTTTTATTTAAGTCAAATATCTTACCAAAAATCAATTTGACAGTGTAAAAATAAAAAAAGGGATTTACCTTGCGGTAAATCCCGATACTATTTAACCTTTTTGTAACAGGTTTACCGATCTATTCTTCCTCGTTAGAAGTCGTTTCTGCAACTAGAGGTGCTTCAGTTTTAGATGACTTACCACGACGAGTAGATTTCTTTTTAGTAGGCTTACCAGCATTATAAACTTCATTATAATCTACAAGTTCAATCATAGCCATGTCTGCATTATCTCCAAGACGATTACCTAATTTGATAATACGAGTATATCCGCCTGGACGATCTCCAACTTTTACAGCTACATCTCTAAAAAGTTCTGTTACGGCATCTTTTTGACGTAATCGAGCAAATACAATACGTCTGTTATGTGTTGTATCGTTTTTAGATTTTGTAACTAAAGGTTCTACAAATTGTCTAAGAGCTTTAGCCTTTGCAACTGTTGTGTTAATTCTTTTATGCTCAATTAGGGAACAAGCCATATTAGCCAGCATTGACTTTCTATGTGCCGTTTTTCTTCCTAAATGATTAATTTTCTTTCCGTGTCTCATTATTCTTAATATTATTTATTCGCTTTCGCGAAAGCGTACAAATCGTAATTAATCTTTATCTAGTTTGTATTTTGATAAATCCATACCAAAATTAAGACCTTTTACATTTACAAGTTCCTCAAGTTCTGTCAATGACTTCTTACCAAAGTTTCTAAACTTCATAAGATCGTTTTTATTGAAAGAAACAAGATCTCCCAATGTATCAACTTCAGCTGCTTTAAGACAGTTAAGAGCACGTACTGAAAGGTCCATGTCAATTAATTTTGTCTTTAAAAGCTGTCTCATGTGAAGCGACTCTTCATCATAGGTTTCTGTTTGAGCAATCTCATCTGCTTCCAGAGTGATACGCTCATCAGAAAACAACATAAAGTGGTGTATAAGTGTTTTTGCCGCTTCAGTAAGTGCTTCTTTTGGATGAATAGAACCGTCAGTAATAATTTCAAAGATTAATTTTTCATAATCTGTTTTTTGCTCTACACGGTAGTTTTCTATACTATATTTAACATTTCTAATAGGTGTATATATAGAATCTGTAAATATAGTTCCAAGAGGTGCATTTGATTTTTTATTTTCTTCTGCTGGTACGTACCCTCTTCCTTTTTCTATGGTAATTTCCATATTAAGGTTTACCTTCTTATCCATATTTGCGATAACAAGGTCAGGGTTTAATACTTGAAAACCAGAAATAAATTTCTGAAAGTCTCCTGCAGTAAGCTGATCTATTCCTGACAGAGAAATAGTAACAGTTTCGTTATCTATCTCTTCTATTTGTCTCTTAAAACGTACTTGTTTTAAATTAAGAATAATCTCAGTAACATCTTCAACTACTCCAGCGATTGTAGAAAACTCATGATCTACGCCTTCTATACGTACAGAAGTGATTGCAAAACCTTCTAAAGAAGAAAGTAATACACGTCTTAAAGCGTTTCCTACGGTTAATCCATAACCAGGTTCTAAAGGTCTAAACTCAAACTTGCCCTCAAAATCAGTAGAGTCAATCATAATGACTTTATCAGGCTTTTGGAAATTTAATATTGCCATATCGTGTTTTCTAGCTTTAGTTAATTTTTACTTAGAGTACAATTCGACGATGAATTGCTCATTGATGTTTTCAGGTATTTGAAGACGCTGAGGAACAGATACAAATGTCCCTTCTTTCTTATCATTATTCCAAGATATCCACTCATATACCTGACTTGCGTTAGATAATGAATTGGTAATAACTTCTAATGATTTTGACTTTTCGCGTACAGCGATTACATCACCAGGCTTTACTTGATAAGATGGGATATTTACAATACCACCATTTACAGTAATATGACGATGAGATACTAATTGTCGCGATCCATTTCTAGATGGAGCAATCCCCATTCTATATACAACATTGTCTAGACGTTGTTCACATAGTTGAAGTAAAACTTCACCAGTAATACCACTAGATCTATTTGCTTTTGTATATAGATTTCTAAATTGGCGCTCAAGTATCCCGTACGTATACTTTGCTTTTTGTTTTTCTTGTAATTGAACAGCGTACTCGGATTTTTTTCCTCTTCTTCTGTTGTTTCCGTGCTGTCCTGGAGGATAATTTCTTTTTTCAAAAGATTTATCTTCTCCGTAAATTGCTTCACTAAATTTACGAGCAATTTTAGTCTTAGGACCAGTATATCTTGCCATTAAAAAAGTTTTTTTGGAGGGGGTTAGGAATTAAGGTCAATCCTTCGCAAACCATATTCCCTCTAGATATTAAATTAAAATTAAACGCGACGTCTTTTTGGAGGACGACATCCATTGTGTGGTGCTGGTGTTACATCAATAATTTCTGTAACCTCAATACCACTATTATGAATAGATCTGATAGCAGACTCACGTCCATTACCTGGTCCTTTCACATATACTTTTACTTTACGCAAGCCAGCTTCATGAGCAACTTTCGCACAGTCTTCTGCAGCAGTTTGGGCAGCATAAGGAGTATTCTTTTTAGAACCTCTAAAACCCATTTTACCAGCAGATGACCAAGAAATCACATCTCCTTTTTTATTTGTTAACGAAATAATCAAATTATTAAAAGAAGCTGAGATGTGTGCTTCACCTACAGAGTCTACAACAACTTTACGTTTTTTTGTACTTTGCTTTGCCATTACTACAAGTTATTATTTAGTTGCTTTCTTCTTGTTTGCAACAGTTTTACGCTTTCCTTTTCTTGTACGAGAGTTATTCTTTGTACGTTGACCTCTTAATGGAAGTCCTGAACGATGACGAATACCTCTGTAACATCCGATATCCATTAAACGCTTAATGTTTAATGAAACCTCACTACGCAATTCTCCTTCGATTGTGAAGGCGCCCACTGCATCACGAATTCGACCTATTTCGTCGTCATCCCAATCAGACACTTTTTTGTCTTCTGATACATTAGCAGTAGCCAAAATTTCTTGAGCTCTACTTCTACCGATTCCAAAGATGTATGTTAGCGCAATTACACCTCTCTTTTGTTTTGGGATATCTATCCCTGCAATTCTAGCCATAATTCTTAACCTTGTCTTTGTTTAAACCTAGGGTTCTTTTTATTAATTACGTATAATCTGCCTTTGCGACGTACAATCTTGCAATCGGCACTTCTCTTTTTTATAGATGCTCTTACTTTCATATCAAGCTTGTTTACCCGTTAGTAACGGTATGTTATACGAGCCTTAGATAAATCATAAGGACTCATTTCTAATTTTACTTTATCTCCAGGTAATAATTTAATATAGTGCATACGCATCTTACCTGATATATGCGCAGTCACTACGTGACCGTTTTCTAGTTCAACTCTGAACATTGCATTAGACAATGCTTCAATGATTGACCCGTCTTGTTCTATAGCTGCTTGTTTTGCCATTATGCTACTGCTTTACGATTTTTACCTGATTTCATAAGACCATCATAATGTCTATTAAGCAGATATGAGTTTACTTGTTGCATAGTATCTATAGCTACACCTACCATAATCAATAAAGATGTACCTCCATAAAAGAGAGCCCAACCTTGTTGTATTCCAATAACTTTATGAGCTATAGCAGGAAATATGGCAATAAGTGCTAAAAATACGGAGCCAGGTAATGTGATTTGAGACATAATCTTATCCAGATATTCTGCCGTTTCACTTCCTGGACGAATTCCAGCTATAAAGCCTCCACTACGTTTTAAATCATCAGCCATTTTATTAGTAGGAACTGTTATAGCAGTATAAAAATAAGTAAAGACTATAATTAATAATCCAAATACAAGGTTATACCAAAATCCAAATATATTCCCTCCAAACTCTTGTTGTAACCATTGACCAGTACTTGTGTTTTCAAGAAAACTAGCACCTCCAATTAAACCAGGAACAAACATGATAGCTTGTGCAAAGATAATTGGCATTACACCAGAAGCATTTAACTTAAGGGGTATATATTGTCTGTTACCAAAAACATTTTTCTCATAAGCACCACTAGCAGTACGTCTAGCATAGGATACTGGAATTTGACGAACAGCCATCACCAAGAGTACTGATAATAAAATGATAACAAACCAAACTACCAATTCAATAAGAATCATAATAATTCCTCCATTAGATTCAGTAACACGGGCTACCCATTCCTGAATAAATGAAAGTGGCATAGTAGCGATAATACCTACCATAATTAATAATGATATACCATTACCTATACCTTTATCCGTAATCTTCTCTCCTAACCACATTGCAAAAATACAACCTGTTACAAGTATTAATACAGATGAAACATAGAATGTAGGTGTAAGACCTAATACAAAAGCATCGGTTCCTCCCATTAGCGTTGGCAATGCTGCTAGATACCCAGGTGCCTGAAGTAAACAAATAGCGATGGTTAACCATCTTGTTATTTGATTAATTTTACGTCTTCCACTCTCACCTTCTTTTTGTAGTTTTTGTAAATAAGGAATCGCTATTCCCATTAATTGTACTACAATAGATGCAGAAATATAAGGCATAATACCAAGAGCAAATACAGATGCATTTGAAAACGCACCTCCCGTAAAAGCACTTAGCAGACCTAAAAGTCCTTGACTTGTACTATCTTGAAGACCTCCTAATTTAGAAGCATCAATACCTGGCAATACTACTTGAGCACCAAAACGATATACGAGGAGAAGCATTAACGTAAGCAAAATGCGATTCTTAAGCTCGTCAATCTTCCAAATATTTTTTATTGTATCTATAAATTTCATCCTCTTATATCAATTATAAAGTTACGGCTTCACCCCCAACAGCTTCAACAGCTTGTTTTGCTGACGCTGTAAATTTGTGAGCAGTGACTTTAAGCTTTGCTTTGAGTTCTCCTCTACCTAATATTTTCACTAAGTCATTTTTACCGACAAGACGATTTTCGATTAGTACATCTAAAGTCACTTCATCTTTGATACGACCTGCATCAACATATTCTTGAAGTGTGTCTAAATTAACGCCTGCATATTCTTTACGGTTAACGTTTTTAAATCCAAATTTAGGAACACGTCTTTGTAAAGGCATTTGACCTCCTTCAAAACCAATTTTCTTAGAATAACCAGAACGAGATTTTTGTCCTTTATGACCACGACCAGCTGTTCCTCCGTTACCAGTTGCCTGGCCACGACCTCTACGGCTATCGTTTTTCTTAACTGAACCCTTTGCAGGTTGTAAAGTATTTAAATTCATCTATACTAATTATTTATGCTTCTTCTACAGAAACCAAATGACTTACTTTATTTATCATACCAAGTATATTAGGAGTATTCTCATGCTCCTTCACTTGACCCATCTTTCTTAATCCAAGAGCCTCAAGGGTTCTTTTCTGATCTACAGGACGATTAATCGCACTACGGATCTTTGTTACTTTGATCTTTGCCATAACTACTTGGTTTAACCTTTAAAAACTTTATCTAACGAAATTCCTCTTTGCTTTGCCACAGTCTCAGCACTTCTTAACTGAAGTAATGCGTCAAAAGTAGCTTTTACAACATTATGAGGATTTGATGATCCTTGGTTCTTAGATAATACATCGTGTATTCCTACAGACTCCAATACAGCTCTTATAGCTCCACCAGCAATTACTCCTGTACCAGCAGCAGCTGGCATCAATAATACTCTAGCTCCACCATACTTCCCCTTTTGTTCGTGAGGGATAGATTTCTTATTTAAAGGAATACGAACTAAGTTTTTCTTAGCATCTTCTACTGCTTTTGCGATTGCAGAAGCAACTTCTTTAGATTTTCCTAATCCTTGACCAACAACACCGTTTTCATCACCTACAACAACAATTGCAGAAAAACCAAAGGCTCTACCTCCTTTTGTTACTTTAGTAACACGTTGCACACCTACTAAGCGATCTTTAAGTTCTAAACCACTAGGTTTAACTAACTCTACGTTTTTATAATTCTGGTACATAATTTATTTAGAATTTAAGTCCGCCTTCACGAGCGCCTTCTGCTAGTTGTTTTACTCTTCCGTGATACAGGTAACCTCCTCTGTCAAAAGAAATGGTGTCAACACCTGCCTTTACGGCTTTCTCTGCGATTGCTTTACCTACCAACTTTGCTGCCTCCACTTTATTTGCTTTAGCAGCATCTATATCTTTGTCTCTTGAGGAAGCTGCAGTGATAGTTTTACCACTTACATCATCGATCAATTGAGCATAAATTTCTTTATTGCTTCGGAAAACTGCCAAGCGCGGACGTTGAACAGTTCCTGTTACAGTTTTACGTATTCTAAAACGTAAACGCTGTCTTCTGTCTTGTTTTGATAATTTCATAACGTTCTTATTGCTTA
>ERZ651776.2220-NODE-2220-length-21545-cov-15.922769_pt1 | contig 21545 bp, 24 predicted proteins | sample MGYA00514761_ERZ651776 | MGnify/ENA metagenome assembly ERZ651776 | reverse complement strand
GTAATATTTGAAACATTAAGACAATATCTCTACACTTTTAAAAATAAAAAAACTTTATTTAATAAAAAAAATTTTGGCAATATCTCTATTATTAATCAAGCATTTCAAAGATGTTATTTAAAAAAAGAAAATACCAGATCATCTTTTCTAAATTTAATAAATAATCCTGATGGTGATTATTCAAGATATATATTTTTTTATATAAATTATTTAATCGAAAATAATCAAATTGAAGAAGCTAAAGCAGTTGCTGATCAACTTGATTATATAAACTCTACACTTCTTTTATCCCAAAGTAAAAGCTGGGTAGATGGTAAAAAATTTAAAGAATTTGGCAAAATTTTTTCATGCAATAATCATAATGATATTGTTAGTGAGTTTTTATTTTTAATTTCTAATTTGTACTCCTCTCAAGAGGATATTGAAAAATCAAATTTTTATTTAAATCTTTCAAATTATTTAAATCCAAAATTTATTTTAAACTCATCACTTGTTGCTGAAAATTTTTATTTAAACGGAGAATATAACAAGGCAAAAAAAATATTAAATATTTTTGATAAGAAATATGAATTTTATTATTGGTTTAGGGTAAAAAAAGAAGCACAAATAATTATTAAAGAGAAAGGTTATGAAGAAGGGATAGATTATTTAAGCTCAAAATTTAGTAAAATTAAAAATCCAAACGAGAAGATTGTATTTGATGTTGCAAATTTTTATAAAAATTCAAAAAATTATGAAAAAGCTATTGAATATTATACTAAAATTATTTCATCCTTGGATGATAACTCAGAAATCAAATCTGATTTATTATATAGAAGAGGTGGTAGTTATGAACGATTAGGGGATTATCAAAAAGCTGATGAAGATTTAAAATATTCATTAAAAATTAATCCAGATGATGCTTATGTTTTGAATTACCTAGCCTATTCATGGTTAGAGAGAGATTATAAAATTGATGAAGCGATGGAAATGTTAGAAAAAGCATATGCCCTAAGAAGTAATGATCCTTATATTACAGATTCGATAGGGTGGGCGTATTATTTGATAGATAATTTTATTGAAGCAGAAAAATATATTAAAAAAGCAGTAGAATTAATGCCAGAGGATCCAACTGTGAATGATCACTATGGCGATATTTTATGGAAATTAAATAGAAATATTCAAGCCAGATATTTTTGGAACTATGTCTTAAAATTAGATGATGCAGATGAGGACATTAAAAAAAAGATAAATATAAAAATGATAGAAGGTCTCCATAATTCTTGATGAAAATTTATGAAGTAAAATCATTTGCCAAGATCAATTTAGCTTTACATGTTACTGGCAAACTAACTAACCTTCACAAAATTGAGAGTGTTGTTAATTTTATTGAGTTACATGATAAGATATTTATAAAAAAGATTAATAGCAATAAACACAATATTTCTTTCATAGGTAATTTTTCTAAAAATATAAAAAAAGATAATACGGTTAGTAAATTATTTAAAATTTTAGAGGACAAAAAAATTTTAAATAATAAAAAATTTCAAATTAAGATAAAAAAAAATATTCCTCATAAAGCAGGTCTTGGAGGAGGGTCGATGAACGCTGCTACAATTCTAAATTTCTTAATTCAAAAAAAATTTATTAAGATTCATCAAAAAAAAATCTTGCAAATTTCAAAATTAATAGGCTCTGATGTAATTTTGGGTATTAATCCAAAGAGTGCAATTTTATCATCAAATGGGATTGTTAAAAAATTTTCAAAAACTTCGAGGTTTAATATTTTACTTATCCGTCCAAATTTTGGATGCTCTACAAAAAAAATTTATTCAGGAGTAAAAGATTTTAGTAAACCTATATTGAATAATCCTCGAAAAAATATGATGAATTTAAAGTCTTTATTAAAATATAAAAATGACTTAGAAAAAATTGCATTTACAAAGTACCCAAAGCTTAAAATATTAAAATCTTTTTTAGAAAATTTAAACCAACCCTTATTTGTAAGAATGACTGGATCTGGTTCAGTTATAGTTGCGTATTATCAAAAAAAACAAGATTGCAAATTAGCAAAAGTTAGATTTAAAAGAAAATTTAAAAATTATTGGTGCAATATATCAAAAACTATATAAATTTTATTTTTTTGTGTTATATGAAAGCAAGATTGGGGCGTAGCCAAGTGGTAAGGCACTGGTTTTTGGTACCGGCATCCTAGGTTCGAATCCTAGCGCCCCAGCCACATATGGATAACTTTTTAGATAAAATTTTTTTTAGATCTCGTAATCTTGATTATATAAGTCAAAATCTTATTAATTTAACAAATCAAACTCCCGCAAATAAAATCTTTGAAGCACTTAATACTTACTCTCATAATAGTGAAGTGAGATACGTTGGAGGTTGTGTAAGAAAGATCATTAAAAAACAAACCGTTGATGATATTGATTTAGCCACAAATTTAAAACCTAGTGAAGTTTGTGATGCACTTAAAAAAAAAGAAATTAATTATTATGAAACTGGTATTGAGCATGGAACAGTCACTGCGATAATCGACAATAATAAATATGAAATTACTTCTTTGAGAAAAGATATTTCTACAGATGGACGACATGCAAAAGTAGAATTTTCTATTGATTGGAAGGAAGATGCAGCTAGAAGAGATTTTTCCATTAATTCAATTTATTCAGATAAAGATGGAAATTTGTTTGATCCTTATAATGGCAAGAAAGATCTTGAAGAAGGTAATGTTAATTTTATTGGAGATGCAGAAAGTAGAGTAAAAGAAGATTACTTACGTATTCTTAGGTACGTAAGATTTTTTATAAATTATTCTAATCAAAGCCATGATCCAAAAATAATTAAGATTATTAAAAAAAATATTGGTGGTGTTTCCAAATTATCATCAGAGAGATTATTAGATGAATTCAAAAAATTAACAAAATCAGAGGCATTCTTAAAAATATTTAATAACAAAACTTGTTTAGAGTTAATAAAAATAATTTTCCCTCAACTTACAAACTTAGACAATTTTATAAAATTAAATTCTCATGCTAAAGAAAATTTATCTAAAGTTGATTTTATTTTTCTATTGTCATTAATGATAGTTGATGGAACAGATAATACTGATTATTTTATTTATAAATTTAATTTATCTAAAAAAGATCAAAAAAGATTAAAGTCAATTAATTTTTTTTATAAAGAAAATGTGAATGTTAAATATTTTAATGAAAAAAACTTTAATAAAATTTTTTATTATAATGGCAAACAAACTGTACTTGATATTATTAATTTTAAATTATTCTCATCTGTTAAAGTTGAAAAAAAATTACTAAAATTAATAGAAATTTATAAAAATAAAATTCTTCCTACTTTTCCAATAAGTGCAAAAACAATAATGGCAAAATATAATATTCCTGAAGGAAAGATATTAGGTAACAAACTTAAGATGATAGAGGAAACATGGGTGCAAAATGGTTTCCAAATCTCAGAAAAACAAATTCAAAAAATTATTAAAAGTTAAATATATTTTACGTCTTTTATTTCAAAATTTTTAACTCCTGCAGGAGTTGTAATTTCCACTAGATCATTTTTATTTTTCCCAATTAGGCCTTTGCCTATTGGTGATTGGAAAAAAATTAGCTTTTGTTTTAAATCAGCTTCGTCTTTGCCAACAATTTTATAGTTAATTTTTTCACCATTATCTAAGTTCTCTAAAAATACCGTAGAACCAAAGATTATTTTTCCATCATTATTTAACTTTGTAACATCGATGACGTTAGCTCTTGCAATAATATCATTTATCTCTGTTATTCTTCCTTCGTTGTGAGATTGTTCTTCTTTTGCAGCATGGTATTCTGCGTTTTCCTTAAGATCTCCATGTGATCTTGCTTCTGCAATTGCAGCTACAATCTCAGGTCTCTTTTTTTCTTTTAAAAAAACTAATTCTTCTTTTAGTTTATTCAATCCATTCAATGTTATCGGTTCTTTATCCATTTATTATTTCCATTTAGCAACTGGAGGTAACGACATTAATATACCCTCAACATTTCCACCAGTTTGTAAACCAAATTTGGTTCCTCTATCATATAATAAGTTAAACTCAGCGTATCTACCTCTTTTAATATACTGCATCTCCTTATCTTTTAAAGTCCATTTTTTTTTAACTTTATTTTCTATAATACTATTAAATATCATTTGAAATGTAACTCCAACATCTCTTACAAATTTAAAATCTTTTTCAAAGTTATCTTTTTTATAATCAAAAAAAATGCCACCTATTCCTCTTGCTTCATTCCTGTGTGGTAAGAAGAAATATTCATCACACCATTTTTTGTATTTTTTATAATAATTTTTATTGTGACGATTACACATTTTTTTTAAAGATTGATGAAATTTGTTTTTTTCTTTATCATCTTTAATAGCTGGAGTTACATCCATACCACCACCAAACCAATTCTGAGTAGTACAGATATATCTAGTATTAAAATGCATTGCTGGAATATGCGGATTTTGCATGTGCATTACAATCGAGATACCTGAAGCCCAAAATCTTGGATCTTTACTAGCTCCAGGAATATTTTTTTGAAATTTTTTTGGAAATTTTCCATAAACTTTTGAAAAATTAACACCTACTTTCTCAAAAACTTTTCCATTCTTAATAATTCTATATTCACCACCACCCTCATCTTTACTTTTATTTCTATGCCAAGTAGTTGATTGGAATTTAATTTTATTATTTTCTATATTACTAATGTCATCACAAATTGCATTTTGTAATAGTTTAAACCAATTACTTGTTAGATCTTTTTTAATTTCATTATCCATTTTAAATTAGTCCTGTTTGTTTTAAGCTTTCAGCTAAAACAATAGCAACTGATGATGATATATTAAGTGACCTCATGTCATTTTCCATAGGTATCTTTAATCGATCATTTATCAGTTGATGAATATTGTCAGGTACCCCAGCGCTTTCTCTGCCAAATAATATTGTATCATTTTTATCAAATTTAAATTTTGTATAGGATATTGATGCTTTAGTAGTCATCAACACAATTCTTTGATTCTTCTTTGACTCAAAAAATTTTTCTGAACTTTGATAAATTTCAATTTTATTCCAATCCATATAATCCATTACCACTCTTTTAAATCGATTATCACTTAGAAGAAAACCACATGGTTCAATAATTTCAAGTTTTGCTCCTAAACAAGCACAGGTTCTAATTATTGCTGCTGTATTTTGAGGAATATCAGGCTCGTACAATGCAATTTTTGGTCTCTGGTCCATTTTTATGTGTCATTCTTTCAGTAGAAAAAAAACTATTATCTTATAAGAAATCGTATATTAAATAAATTTTAACAATAATAATTATAAAATGTCAGACAAAAAACCAGAAAGAAGAGAATTTTTATTTACAGCCTCATATGCAGTTGGAGCAGTTGGTGTTGGAGCTGTAGTTTGGCCATTAGTAGATCAAATGAATCCAGATGCTTCAGTAAAAGCGCTAGCAAGTACAGAGGTTGATGTGAGTTCAGTTAAACCTGGAAATACAATAACAGTGCTTTGGAGAGGTAAACCAGTATTTATCAGAAGAAGAACTCAAGAAGAAATTACGGAAGCAAAATCTGTAAAAATGGAAGATTTAAAACACCCTGAAAAAGATGAAGATCGAGCAAAAGATCCGCAATGGCTTGTAATGCTAGGTGTTTGTACCCACTTAGGATGCGTACCTCTAAATGATAAAGGTGATTACGATGGTTGGTTTTGTCCTTGTCATGGTTCACATTATGATACATCTGGCAGAATTAGAAAAGGACCAGCTCCATTAAACATGGAGGTTCCTAAATATGAATTTGTTAACGCTAATACAATCAAAATTGGTTAATTTATATGAGTGATCAAGAATACGTACCTTCATCAAAATTTGGAAAATGGTTTAACGACAGACTGCCATTACTTACGTTAGCAAGCCATCTAACAGATTATCCAACTCCAAAAAATTTAAATTACTGGTGGACATTTGGTGGAATTTTAACTTTTTGTTTAATAACTCAGATTGTAACTGGTTTAACACTTGCAATGCATTACATTGCACATGCTGACATGGCTTTTGAAAGTGTTGAGCACATAATGAGAGATGTCAACTACGGCTGGTTAATAAGATATATTCATGCAAACGGTGCATCAATGTTTTTTTTAGCAGTCTATATTCATATATTTAGATCTCTATTTTATGGATCTTATAAGTCTCCAAGAGAAATAATCTGGATTATTGGAATAATAATTTATTTATTAATGATGGCAGCTGCTTTTATGGGTTATGTGTTGCCTTGGGGACAAATGAGTTTTTGGGGAGCAACAGTAATAACTAATTTATTTAGTGCAATTCCATTAGTAGGTGAGGGAATTGTAAATTGGTTGTGGGGAGGTTACTCAGTTGACAATCCAACATTAACTAGATTTTTTACACTACATTATCTAATACCATTTTTAATCTTAGGTCTCGTTGTTTTACATATATGGGCTTTACATGTTCCAGGAAACAATAATCCAATTGGAATTGATATAAAAAAACCTTCAAAAGACACAGTTCCATTCCATCCATACATTGTAATTAAAGATGGATTTGCATTGTTAATGTTTATGATAGTTTTTGCTTTTTTTGTTTTTTATTCGCCAAATATTTTAGGTCACGCTGATAACTATATAGAAGCTAATCCAATGGTAACACCAGCTCACATCGTGCCTGAATGGTATTTGTTACCTTTTTATGCAATTTTAAGATCTGTGCCTGATAAACTTTTGGGTGTTATTGCAATGTTATCAGCTATTTTAATTTTAGCAGCATTGCCTTGGTTAGATACATCAAAAATAAGATCAGCTGTATTCAGACCACTATACAAACAGTTTTATTGGATACTTGTGGCTGATGTTTTAATATTAGGATACATGGGAGCTATGCCTGCTGAAGGACTTTATTTATTAATTGGCAGAGTTGCAACAGCATACTATTTTCTTCACTTCTTGGTTGTTCTGCCCATTCTTGGATTTAAAGAGAAAACAATTCCTGTTCCATTAAGTATCACTGAGCCAATTCTCGGAGGCTCTACAAATCTAGCAATGGCTAAAAATAAAGAAAGTTTAGATAAATAAAGTGAAGAGTTTTATAAAATTGTTATCAATTTTAAGTTTGATTTTTTTTACCACTCAATCAAATTCAGCTGAAAAAGTTGATTATTTAAAAACAGACTGGACTTTTAAAGGTCTTTTTGGAAAATTTGACAGAGGATCACTTCAAAGAGGCTATCAAGTTTACACAGAGGTGTGTGCATCTTGCCATTCAATGAAATATCTAAGTTATAGAAACTTAGGTGAAAAGGGAGGACCAGAATTTTCAGAAGCCGAAGTAAAAGCGATTGCAGCATCTTTTGAAGTAGATGATGGACCTAATGCTGATGGTGACATGTTTGTAAGACCAGGAAAATTATCAGATAAATTTGTAATGCCATATGAAAATGTAAAAGCTGCTCAAGCTGCTAATGGTGGTGCATATCCACCTGATATGTCTGTTTTAGTAAAAGCAAGAGGTGGTGGAGTTGATTATATTTATTCTTTACTTCAAGGTTACGAAGAAGCACCAAACGGAATGACTTTAGATGAAGGTGTTCATTATAATAAATACATGTATGGAAATAAAATTAGAATGTCTGCTCCTCTTTCGGATGATATAGTTGAATATGGTGATGGAACCAAAGCAACAGTTGAACAAATGTCTAAAGATGTAACAACATTCTTAATGTGGGCAGCAGAACCTCATTTAGAAGCAAGACATCAAATGGGCTTCAAAGCAATTGTGTATTTAATTATACTGACTATTTTAGTTTATTTTAGTATGAAAAAAATATGGTCACGTGTTGAATCTGAAGTTTAAAACATCTCCATCTTTAACAATATAATCTTTACCTTCTAATCTCATTTTTCCATTAGTTTTAGAGTTAACCCAACCTTCATTTTCGACAAAATCTTCATAAGACACTGTTTCAGCCCTTATAAATCCTTTTTCAAAATCAGTATGAATTTCCCCAGCTGCTTTTGGTGCGGTACAATTTTTTTGAATTGTCCAAGCTCTTGTTTCTTCAGGCCCTGATGTAAAATAAGTATCTAATTCTAAGATTTTATAGCCTTTTTGTATCAACATGCTTAATCCAGTCTCTTTTAGCCCAATCATTTCCATATAATTTTTTCTTTCTTCAGACTCTAGCTCATTAATTTGATTTTCTATATCAGCTGAAACAATCAATGTATTTTCAGCACCAAACTTTTCAATAAAGCTTTTAGTATATTGATTTCCCTCTTGAACACTTTGTTCATCTACATTACAGACAAATATCTTAGGTTTAATTGATAATAAGCCACTTTGATTTAACAGTTTGCTCTCAAATTGAGTATTTAAAATTTTTATATCTTTATCAGTATTAATACAGTCTAACGCAACCTCTAGTATCTTTAACTGTTCTTCATCAACATTTTTTTTATTATTTTTTTCAAGTCTTTTTTGAATAGACTCTAGGTCAGCTAACATCATCTCTGTTTCAATTATTTCAAGATCTCTAATTGGATCTACTGTTGGGTTAACATTTTGAATATCATCAGAGTCAAAACATCTAATCATATGAATAATTGCATCAACTTCTCTAATATGTGAAAGAAATTTATTCCCTAAACCCTCACCTTTAGATGCACCTTTTACTAGGCCAGCAATATCAACAAATGAAATTGTTGTATTTATAATTTTTTTAGATTTAGAAACCTTTGATAAATTGTCAAGTCTTTCATCTGGAACAGGAACAATACCTACATTTGGATCTATTGTACAAAAGGGAAAGTTTGCTGCCTGAGCTTTACTTGAATTAGTTAAAGCATTAAATAAAGTAGATTTACCAACATTTGGTAAACCAACAATTCCACACTTAAAACTCATTATTTATTATTTATTGTACTAGAAAATAAATCTAACTTTTTATCTACAAGCATTGAGATAGAATCAGCAATATTATTAGATATCTTTTCTATTCCAAGCATCTCATCTTCATCAAAGTTTTGAAGAACAAAATCACCAACCTCTATATTTTCTTTTGGTTTACCAATCCCAATTCTAACTCTTGAGTAATCCTTACCAATGAATTTATCAATTGATGCAATTCCATTGTGACCAGCACTTGACCCACCAAATTTTGCTTTAATTTTTCCAAATTCAACATCTAAATCGTCATGAAATACAATTACGTCTTCAGCATCTATCTTAAAATATTCAATAAGTTCTCTAATACAAATTCCAGAGTTGTTCATAAATGTTAAAGGTTTGATTGCATAAACTTTTTGATCACTAACATTTCCAGTTGTTAGTAATCCTTTAAATTTAGGCTTTTGTTTTGAAAGTCCGAATTTTTTATTTATTGTATCTATGATTTTAAATCCAACATTATGTCTATTATTTTCACTGTCTGGAGTTGGATTACCTAAACCTACAAATAAAAGCATAAATTTTTAATTAATGGATAGTAAAATACAACTTTAATTGGTTATTTTTTTTCTTCAGCAGGCTTCTTGTCTTCACCTTCTTTTTTATCACCATCAGTTGCTTCAGCTGCCTTTTCACCTTCAGCACCATCTGTTCCTTCAGCTGCTTCAGCTTCAGCAGGTTTTTCTGGCTCTTTCATTACTGTTGGTGCAGCAAGTGTTGCAATTACAAAGTCTCTCCCGCTAATTGTTGGAGTAACATCAGTTTCTAAATTTATTGATGAAATTTTAAAGCTTTCTCCAATTTCAACTCCATCAAGATCAATTACAAGATTTTCAGGAATCTTTTCACTTGGACATTTAAGTTCTACTTTTCTTCTAACTATGTTCAATACACCACCTCTTTTTAATCCTGGTGATTTTTCATGATTGATAAACTGTACTGGTACTTCGATTCTAATTTTTACACCTGGAACCACTCTTAAAAAGTCTACATGAATTGGTTCGTCTGAAATGACATGATACTTTATTTCTCTTGGCAGAACATTTTGTGATTTTCCATCAACATTTAAAGTTACTATACTTGATAAAAAATTTTCTTTTTCTATCAAAGATTTTAATAATTTTTTTGAAATTGAAACTGTTTCATTCGGAGTTTCACCACCATATATTATTGCTGGTACACCACCATTATTTCTAAGAGAGCTTAGCTCACCTTTAGTTTTAGTATTTCGAATGTTTGCATCTAGTGAATTCATAAAAACAAGGCCTTTTAGCTCAAGTTCTTTGATAACTCAAGGTAATTATTTAAATAGGTCTGAAACAGATGTTGAATTAGATATTCTTTTAATAGCCTCTCCCATTAAGCCAGAAATAGGCAGAACTTCAATGTTTTTAACACCATTTATTTTGCTGCTGTTATCAATTGTGTCAGTAATAACTAAATTTTTTATAACTGATTCCTTTATCTTTTTAACTGCTTCTCCGCTAAGAACACCATGAGTGATATAAACATAAACATCTTTTGCTCCTCTATCTTTAAGAGCCTTTGCGGCATTAACAATAGTTCCACCAGAATCTATTATATCATCAACAATTAAACATGTTTTTCCCTTAACATCTCCAATCACATTCATTACTTGAGATTGTCCTGGTTTTGGCCTTCTTTTATCAACAATAGCAAGTCCTACATTCAAAAGTTTACCAAGCGCTCTTGCTCTTTCTGTTCCACCCACATCAGGTGCTACACAAATAATATTTTTACTTTTAATTTTTTTTTTTGCGTGTCTTGCAAAAATTGGAGTTGCAAACAAATTATCAACAGGAATATCAAAAAAACCTTGAATCTGACCTGCATGTAAATCTACTGTTACCACTCTATCTGCTCCAGCTTTAGTAATTAAATTAGAAACAAGTTTAGCTGAAATAGATGTTCTTGGAACAACTTTTCTATCCTGTCTTGCATATCCAAAATAAGGAATAACAGCTGTAATATTTTTAGCAGATGATCTCTTTAAAGCATCGATACACAATAAAAGTTCCATTAGATTATCATTAGCAGGTGACGAAATAGATTGTATAATAAAAATACTATTCCCTCTTATGTTTTCATTAATTTCTACATAGATTTCTCCATCAGAAAAATTTCTAATACTAGAATTTACTAGTTTAGATTTTAAGTATTTAGCAATTTTTTTGCTAAGAGGTTTGTTGCTATTTCCGGATAATAATTTCATTAAAAACCTAATTAAGCATAATTATTGAAATATTTCTACCATAATCATCATGGTTTAATTTCAAAGATCTTCTTGCACTAAAAAATTTATTTTTGATATCAAAAGTATCAACTTTTAAATTATCTATATTCTTTATTTTATTCTCTAAAAGCAAAGCATAAATGTACTTAGTTAAATCAAAATAAAGTTTGTTTTTTTTGTTTTTAAAATACTTTTGATTTTTTTTATCTTTTTTTATGAGTTTTTTCTTAAAATCTTCTCGAACTTCATAGTTTTTTACAGAGATAGATGGACCTATTGCAACATTAATATTATCAATCTTACATCCCTTTTTAATCATAAACTTAATTACTTTACCTATAATGCCTTTAAAAGCTCCTTTCCATCCAGCATGAATTGCTGCAATAATATTTTTTTTATTATCACATATTAGAATAGGCACACAATCAGCAGTTAAAACAGCAATAGGTAAATTTTTTTGATTAGTGATAACAGCATCTGCCTTTGGTTTTATCTTTGACCTATATTTATCATCAATATAGACAAATTTATTGCTATGTATTTGACTTAATAAAAATATATTTTCTGAAGTTTTATTAATTTTTTTTTTTACTATTTTTAAATTTTTTTTAATATTTGATGGCAAATCTTTTGATCCAGGACCACAATTCAAACTTTTATAAATATTAGTTGATTTGCCACCAACACTATTAAAAAAACCATGATTTAAATTTTTTATTTTTGATAATTTTTTTGATTTAATCAATTTGAAATCCTGTTTTAAATTTATTCTTTTTATTTTTTATTAACATTACTTTAAATAATTCACCCATTTGTTTTTCGTCAATAAGACGTCTAATTCTATAAAATAAATCTGTTTTTTTAGAAAAAGGTATATTTTGACTAATTATCTCCGCCCTTTGCAGAATTCCCATACTAGTCAAAAATTTTTTTTGATTAGTAATAACTGAATTTAAGTTACTAAACTTATCGGTAAATTTTTTAAACAAATCAAAGTTAATATTATAAGTTATATCTGAGTCTCCAATGTTTTCTAAAACATCAGAATATTTATGATTATTTACAGCCTGTAAGGTTTCGTACATTTTTGAATTTAAATATCCATAATCAATTATTAATATTCCACCATCATTTATTTGAATTTTTTTACAAATACTTTTTAAATAACTAAATGTATTGGGAGAATATTCTATAATATCTTGATTTTTTGATATTTCAAAATTTAAATTTTTTTCAATTTTTTTGATATTAATTTTTTGTTCTTTAAATTCTGCTTTTTTTTGTTTTTTTAATTCTACAAATCTTTCAAACCAATCCTCTTTCTTTTTAAAGAATTGTTTTATTGGAATCGCATCAAAAAATTCATTGGCCAGGTACAAGGTAGGAAACGTATTTATTTTTTTTATATCCTTCAACCATAAAATTTTTTCAGTACCTAAGTTTTTTTTTTGATGATTTATTAAAAGGTTACTTTTTTCATGAATAATAAATTTACAAGCATTAAAACATTCTGGAAAATTTTTTAATGTTTCTATTATTACCTTCATCATTTCTCCATTACCCGCTCCTAATTCTAATAAATTAAATCTTTTGGGAGAATGGATACTTTTCCAGAAAGTTATTATCCAGATAGCAATTATTTCTGAGAATATTCTTGTTATATTTGGAGCAGTAACAAAATCACCTTTCTTACCAAATGGATTTTTTTTCATATAGTAGCCAGTTTTTTTGTCGTAGAGAGCCCACTCAATAAACTTATCTAAAGCTAATTTAGTTGATTTGTTTATTTTCATTTTTAAAATAAAATAAAATTATTCCAAGCAAGATAGAAATTAAACTAATAATCTGTCCCATTGTTAAATCAAAAATTAAGTAACTTAATTGTTCATCTGGAGTTCTAAAAAACTCAACAATAAATCTAAAAATAGAATAAAAAATTAAAAATACAGCTGATATTAAACCAGGTTTTGTTAAATAATTTTTCTTTCTAAAATAAAGCAATATTAAAAATAAAATAATACCTTCCAAAATTGCTTCGTATAATTGAGATGGATGTCTAGGTATATTGTCTATTTGGATAAATGTTACCGCCCAAGGGACTTCTGTAGAAACTCCATACAGTTCAGAATTTATAAAATTTGCTAATCTTCCAAAAAAAATACCAATTGGCGCTACCATTGATACTAAATCCATATACAAAAAAGAGTCTTGTCGATTTTGTTTTGCAAAAATTATACTTGATATTATGACACCTATTAAGCCTCCGTGGAAAGACATTCCACCTTCCCAAATTTTAAAAATATCTAAAACATTATTAATATAATAATTAAAATTATAAAAAATTATGTATCCAAATCTTCCACCAATTACTACCCCGACAATTAAATACGAAATATAATCATCAAATTTTTCATTAATATTTGAATTTTTAATAAATATTTTTTTACACAATATCCAGCCGATTACTATCCCGGCAATGTAGGCCAATGAATACCACCTGATTTCAAAAGATAAAATTTGGAATGCAACTGGGTCAAAATTATTGATGAACATTTTAAATAATACTTATAATATATATCTTATATATGAAAAATTCTAAATTTATAATTGATAAACTTTCAAAACTCTTCGAACAAGGCTTAATTTCATCTAAAGATTTAACATCAGAGATTTTAAATATTTTGAAATCTAAGAGAGATGAATTTGTTTTTAAGATGAAAATTACAAGTAAAGACGAATTTGATATTTTGTCAAAGAGAGTTGAAAATTTAGAAAGCAAGATAAAAAAAATAAACTCAAAAAAAAGAAAAAAAACTAAACAGGTAAAAAAATCTTAACACGCAATCCATTCATCTTAGATTTTTCTAGTTTAATATTTCCCCCATGTGATTTAACTATATCAGAGGCGATAGATAGTCCAAGACCAACACTTGATTTTGAGTCTGCTCTTCCTTTGTCAATTTTATAGAAAGGTTTAAATACATTTTCATGTTCTTTTTTAATAATTCCAGGACCATTATCATCAATAGTTATAAATAGTTCTGTATTTTTTTTATGAAGCCGAACATTAACTTTATCTGCATATTTTAATGCATTATCAATTAAATTGTTTAAGCAACGAACAATTAAATTTTTTCTTCCATTAATATAAATTCTTTTTAATAATTCTTTAGAAATATTTTTGTTATTGTACTTATTAATAATCTCATCAATTAATTCTGATAAATTAAACATCTCATCTTTTTCAATATATGATGAACTAGTGAATTGAAGATATTCATTAAGCATTTTTTCCATTTCATTAATATCTTCTGTAAGTTTTTGTCCTAAATCTTTGTCTTTAATAAATGCAATTTGTAATTTCATTCTTGTTAAAGGAGTTCTCAAATCATGACTAATTCCTGATAGCATTTCTGTTCTTTGATTTAGATGCCTTTGAATTCTTTTTCTCATTTTATCAAATTCATGCCCTGCTTGTCTTATTTCCATTGCTCCTGATGGCTTAAATTCTTCCACATCCTTACCTTTGCCAAATCTTTCAGCTGCGCGGGCTAAATTTGTAATTGGTCTAGTTTGATTTTTTAAAAATATAAGTGAAATAAATACCATTATTATAGCTGGAACTGTTATCCAGAGAGCAAATATCCTCGCAGAAGAACTTGTCACTCTATCTTTAGGAACCAAAAATTTAAAATATCCATTTTGATATTTTATTCTTAAATCAATTAATTCTTTATAGTTAGTTGTGTTAAACCAATATTTGCCTACGTCAAAATTAGATTTTAATTCTCTTCTAAGCGTTCTATCAACAGGACTAAACCATCTTTCATTGTAATCATTATTAAATTTTTCATTTTTTACTAAATTAATATTTAGATCTAAGAAAAGAGAGAAAAGATTAGTTAATTCTTTTTTGTTAATTTTTTCATTATCATAAACTTCAATAAATGTACTAACTTCATTTATTAGTGCTTTTGTCATACCTTTATTTGTTTTAATCCATAGACTATCAAAAAAAACAATTGTTATAACTAATTGAAGCACCAGTATTGGAGCTGCAACAATTAAGAGCGCCCTATAAAATAGTCTTTTAGGTAATATCTTTTTAAAAAAATTACTCAATCCAGAGAACATATCCAGCTCCTCTTATTGTTTGCAAAAATTTAGGATTTTTGGGATCAATTTCAATTTTTTTTCTTAGTCTGGTGATTATCACATCAATTGACCTTTCTTTGTCTAGTTCTATTAAGCGACCTATATCTTCTCTAGAGAATGTTTTTCCAGGACTATTAATCATTTTTTCTAAAATTATTTTTTCAGTATTATTAATTTTAAATTCTTTCTTATTCTTAATTATTAAAAGTTTATTTAAGTCAATTTTTACGTTTTCAAATTCTATAATTCTTTTTTGTTCAGTTTTTATAGTTTTATTTAAAATATTTTTAATTCTCAAAATAAGTTCTTTTGGTTCAAATGGCTTTGGAAGGTAGTCATCTGCTCCTATTTCAAGTCCTTCAACACGCTCTTTTGCTTCTCCTTTTGCAGTTAAAAGAATAATAGGTGTATCTAATTTTTTTTGATGATCTTTAATAAATTCTAATCCAGTTTTTCCAGGCATCATTATGTCTAAAATTATTAAGTCAAACTTTATAACCTTGATTTTTTCTGATGCATTTTCTGCGCTGTCTGCGGTAGTTACTAAAAAATTATTATCATTCAAATATTTCTTAACCAACGATCTAATTCCATCATCATCATCTACAACCATAATATGAGCAATAAAATTATCCATTTATAATTTTATTTAACACGTTATCAAAGTTAATTACTTCTTCAGAACTTGAGTTGAGCAATGCATTGTAAATTCTTTTTTTTTGAAGATCAAAAATTTCATTAAATATCATTATTCCTTTTTCATTCAAAAAAATATGTTTAACTCTTGTATCCTGCTCATCCTTTTTAAAAGTAATAATTTCTAATTTGATTAAGTCTTTAAGTACTCTATTCAAGCTTTGTTTGGTCACTTTCAGACGTTTTAAAAGCTCTGAAATTGAAATACCTTTATACATCGATATTAAATGGATAACTTTATGGTGGGCTAAACCAATTGAGTATCTATCCAATACTTTTTTTGCATCTGAAAATGTTTCTCTATAACTAACAAATAATTTTTCAATCAAATCTTTTAGTTGCTCATCTTTTAAATATAAAAGTTCTTTCATTATAGGTAAGTTATATTGACATATTAAAGATACAAAGATAATTTTCACTTATAATTTAAAAAATTTCATACATGGTACCGTACGATAAAAGAACTGGAAAAATTTGGTATAATAGTGAGCTAGTTGATTGGGCTGACGCCAAGATACATGTCCTAAATCATGGACTTCATTACGCTAGTTGTGTTTTTGAAGGAGAGAGAGTTTACGATGGTTCAATATTTAAATTAGAGGAACATACTTCAAGACTTTTTTATTCAGCAAAAAGAATGGGTATGACAATTCCTTATTCTGAAAAAGAAATAAATGATGCCTGTAATAAAATTATCTCAGTTCAAAATGTAGAAAATGGTTATGTAAGACCTACTATTTGGAGAGGTAGTGAGATGATGGCAATTTCAGCACAACAAACAAAAATTCATGTTGCTATTGCTACTTGGGAATGGGGTTCTTATTTTGATCCAAAACTAAAAGTTGAAGGAATAAAACTAAATATTTCAAATTGGCGAAGACCTGCTCCAAATACAATTCCATGGGATACAAAAGCCTCAGGTCTTTACATGATCTGTACTTTATCAAAACACGAAGCAGAAAAAGAAGGGTACACCGACTCATTAATGTTAGATCATGATGGAAATGTTGCAGAAGCAACTGGTGCAAATATTTTTTTCAAAGATAAAAATGGAGAAATTCATACGCCTATTCCAGACTCTTTTTTAGACGGAATAACAAGAAGAACAGTAATTGAGATAGCAAAATCTAAGGGTATTAAAGTTCATGAAAGAAAAATAAATCCATCAGAACTTTCTAACTTTGTTGGATGTTTTTTAACTGGTACAGCTGCAGAAGTCACTCCAGTGTCTTGTATTGCAGAAAATCAATTTAAAGTATGTGAAACTATAATTGATTTAAATGAAAGTTATCAAGCCTTGGTAAGAAAGAAAAAAGCCGCTTAATCTTTGTTGTCTTCTGATATCGCGTGATCTATTCCCTTACGCATATAATCATAACCAGTAAAAAGAGTTAAAAATGCAGAAAGCCAAAGAAGAATAATACCAATAGTTTGAGCATTATAATCTTGAAAATTAATAATTTTATTCCCTGTTTCACCCGATAGTAAAAAAGCAATTGATACCATCTGCAAAACAGTTTTTAATTTTGCAAGATTAGATACTGGAAGTTTTATTTGTCCTTTAGCCAAAAATTCTCTTAACCCAGAAATTAGTATTTCTCGTGTAAGAATAATTATTGCAGCAATGACTTCATAATGTCTAATGGTGCCATCCATTACTAATAAGATTAAAGCTGTAGCAACAATAATTTTATCTGCAATTGGATCTAATAACTCTCCTAATTTAGACTCTTCACCAAGCATACGTGCCAACATTCCATCTAAAAAATCAGTAAATGAAGCAACAATAAACAATATTAATGCAGTTAAATCTCCATAAAAACCAGGAAGATAAAAGGCCAAGACAAAGAAGGGGACAATTATTATCCGTCCAATTGTTAATATGTTTGGAATTTTTTTAAGCATAATTATTCGTGAAAGAAGTTATATATCTTTTTTGCAACTTTTTCCTCAACACCTTCTACAGACTTTATTTCATCAAAACTAGCAGACTCGACAGATCTAGCAGAGCCAAAATGGTTCAATAAAGCCCTTTTTCTTATAGTCCCAATACCATCTATCTGATCTAGAAGTGATTTCGAAATACCTTTAGCTCTTTTTGCCCTATGAGAAGTAATTGCAAATCTATGCGCCTCATCACGCAGTCTTTGCATAAAAAAAAGAGTAGGGTCGTTTTTTTCAAATTTATAACTTTTGCCATTATAGAAGAAAGTTTCATCTCCACTATTCCTCATTTTACCTTTTGCAATTGCTATCATGGGAAGATCGTGTAGTCCTAGCTCATCTAATATCTCTTTTGCCGAGGAATATTGACCTTTTCCACCATCAATTAATATTAAATCTGGCAAGGTCAAATAGTTTCCTTTCTCTAAAATTGCTCTCTTAAATCTTCTAGATAAAACCTCTTTCAACATTGCAAAGTCATCTTGCTCAGCACCTTTAGTTTTAATGTCAAATTTTCTGTATCTTTTTTTAATAAAACCTTCATCGCCAAATGTAACCATTGCACCAACACTATTTGTTCCCTGAATGTGACTATTGTCGTAAACTTCAACTAGATTAATAACATTTTTGAGATCAAATTTTTTAGCAACACCTTCAAATAAATTCTTGTTATTATTGGTCTCATAAAGCTTTCTATTCAAAGACTCTTTGGCATTTTTTTCAGCCATAGCAACAACTTTTGCTTTAGTTCCTTTTTTTGCTGTATTGATAGAAATAGTATTTCCTTCTTTTTTACTTAAGGTTTCCTCTATTAATTTCTTATCTTTAATATCACTATTAATAATAACTAACTTAGGAACAGTTTTGTTTTCATAAAATTGCATTAAAAAAGAGGACATTATTTCTGATATGTCTTGGTCTGGATCATGTTTTGGAAAGTAAGCTTGATTACCCCAATTTTGTTTTGATCTATAAAAAAATACTTGAATACAAGCTTTACCAGATTCTTTATATCCAGCAATTACATCAGCATCAACCAGGTTAGCCTCATTAATTCTTTGAGAGGATTGAATAATATTTAAAGATTTTATTCTATCTCTAAAAATCGAAGCTCTTTCAAAATCTAGTTGATCGCTTGCTGTCTCCATTTCTTTAGAGAGATTTTTTTGAATATCTCTAGATTTACCGGATACAAATTGAATTGCTTGATCAACAGAACTTTTATAATCATCTTTATTTATGTAGCCGACACAAGGCCCTGAACATCTTTTTATTTGATAAAGTATACAAGGTCTTTTTCTATTCTTAAAAGTCCCATCATCACAAACTCTTAATTGAAATATTTTTTGAAGCATTTTAATAGTCCAATTAGCAGTACCTGCAGATGCGAATGGACCAAAATAAAACCCTTCTTTTTCTTTTTTACCTCGATGCTTCATTACTCTAGGCCATTGTTCTTTTTGCCCAATAAATATAAATGGAAAAGACTTGTCATCTTTAAGTAAAATATTAAATTTTGGCTTATGTTTTTTGATTAAATTAGCCTCTAAAAGTAAGGCTTCACTTTCATTTGCTGTAGTTGTGATCTCTAATTTAAAGGTTTGAGATAACATTCTTTCAGTTCTTATTATGTGATTTTTTTCAGCTACATAACTTTTTAATCTATTGGGTAGGTTTTTAGCTTTTCCAACATAAAGAATGTCATCTTTATGATTGAGCATTCTATAAACACCAGGACTTTTAGGAATTAGTGGAAGTTCTTTTTTTATTACTTCTTTTCCAAGTTCAGAGCTTTTCATGACTTCTTTTTTTGGTAATTTGAATACCAACAGAGGCACATTCTTTAATTATTTCTAATTTTTCTATCTGCAGCATTATTTTTCCAATTCGCTTATCTTTAAAAAGCACATCAAAAACATCTTCTGCAAGTGTTTCTAAAAAATTATAATGCTTATTTTTGGTAAGTTTTTTAATTAATTTTACCACTTGCCCATAATTTACAATTGATTTGATATCTTTATCACTTGTTGGTTTTTTATCTTCATAATCAATTTCAAGACTAAATTTAACTTTTTGAGGTTTTTCTTTTTCAAAATCATAATAGCCAAGTTTCAAATTTAAAGTTAGTTCTTTAATAAGAATCTTTTTTTCATAATTAAATAAGCTTTTACTCTTATTAATTTTAATAATTTTAAAGTTATTCTTTTTCATAGATTAAAGTCTTGAGGCAATATAATCTAGAATTACTGGATTATAATACTGAAAGCAAAGGCCCATATTCATTTCATGGCCTGGATTTTTTCTAGATATAATATTTTCTTGCCAGTTATCTCCTTTAACTACGCAAGACTTTCCATTGATCTTATAATCTTCAGAAATAACAATTCTTTTAACTCCTGGAACTTCCTCTAACCAGTCAGATAATAATCCTTCGTATTTATCTTTAGGATGAGTAAATGCTAAAACTTCTAGATTAGTTGACTGTTTAATATAATTAATTTGTCTTTGTCTAAGTTCAGCAGGACCTGGTCTTTTCTTAGCAAATTTAGCTAGGGCTTCCTCAGGACCAACTTTTTTTACTTTATATTTAGAGGAGAGCTTACCAAAACAAGCCTGCATGTATGATATGCCTCCACCCACTTTTTCAGAATGAGCTGATAATAACATTAAAGTTAATAGACCTCCACATGAGTGGCCTGATATAATAATTTGCTTTCTAGGCACGCCTATTTTTACAAATTTTTCTACTAACTCTAAATTTTTTTCAACTCTTTTATCTAGTTTGTGTTTACCAACGTAAGGAGTTTTAGATTTCCACCAACTTTTTTTCACTGACATGTCTCCAGCAAAATCATTTGAACAATAATTATAAACCATAATTTTTTTGCCATTAATTTCCTGATCTACGAGAGAAGCTTGATTTCTTATTTGGTTTACCCAGATACACTCGCTCTTTATTGCTTTATCGTTAGTATTTTGCCCATGATTATAAATAATTATAATTTTATTTTTAGGATCTTTAATATCCATCCCTTTTTTAACAGAAGCAGTTTTGGTAATAAATCCATTTTTTAAAATTTTTCCATTAGCATAAACATTATTGGCGATTAATAAAAATAGTAAAAATAATGATATTTTTTTCATTCTTTTCCTCCCATAATATCTGGTGTTTGCCAGTTTAAATTTTGACCACTATCAATTGCTAAAACTTGACCTGTAATTGAACTATTTTTGATGAAAAAGTCAACCGCATTACAAATCTCATTTACATCAACTTGTTTTTTTAAAGGGGTTGCTAAATATTGCTTTCTAAAGTGTTTGTCACTTTGTCTTTTATTTTTTATTGTTGGACCTGGAGCAATTCCATTAACTCTTATATATGGAGCCAAGCTCATAGCACTTGTTTTGGTTAAAGTATAAAGTCCAGTTTTACTTATTGTGTAAGAAAAGAAAAAAGGGGTTAATTTAAATACTCTTTGATCTATTATATTAATAATATT
>ERZ651776.2219-NODE-2219-length-21552-cov-4.958743_pt1 | contig 21552 bp, 15 predicted proteins | sample MGYA00514761_ERZ651776 | MGnify/ENA metagenome assembly ERZ651776 | reverse complement strand
CTGCCAGTCCACACCGCCCGCATTTCTGCAGCTTGGTGGGCAGGGTCTCCTCACCGCGACCGCAGTACCAACAGCAAAGGGATTCGGTAGATGCGAAAGAAAGACTGCCGTTGTTTGGGGTGGCATTTTTGCTCATTGTAGGGGGGGGAGTTCCGACAAAGAAAGATCAGATGACGTCACAATTATTGCTCTGGTGAGAAGAGATATTGAGGATTAAATGGCGTGATTGCGAGCGTTGAGAAAGGATAGGAACACAGACCCTCTAATAATACCTTGTTTTGAAGAAACCTCAAACACTCAAGAAACACGCAAATCAGACAAAATGAGAAAAAGAAGTCTTCTGGAGCATCATTAACAACAATATAGCTCTCGTTATCGCCCGCAGTGGGGAAAATGACTCCGCAAATCATTGATGGGCTCCCCAAGACTCTTGTTGCCCTTGATTATTTTGGCACAGCTGCCTTCGCTTTCAGCGGAACTCTCACTGCTGCTCGCGAGGACATGGGTATTGTTGGAGCGATCCTACTATCGTCCTTAACTGCTGTTGGTGGGGGGACGATCCGAGACACTCTATTGGGGGAGGGGCGAGCTTTCTGGTTGACAGACAAAAGTTACTTTCGTGTATGCCTCTTGGTGTGTATCTCCACCCTCACTGTTTGGCCGACGATCGCGAAATGGTTTAAAGTTGAGGATAGTGCTTGGCCGTTTTGCTTCGGCGATGCAGTCGGGCTGGCTGCTTTTGCGATATGTGGGGCTCGGAAGGGTTTACAGGTGGGCTGCTCAATTGAGGGTGCGACGCTGGCGGGTTTTTTGACTGCCTGTGGGGGTGGAGTGGTTAGGGACATTATATGCAATAAGCCTCCGAGGGCTCTCTACGCCTCCAGGAGCGCGTACGCAACTCCCGCTATTCTAGGTGCGGTTATTTACATTTGGGGGAGAACGTTTGTGTCAGAGGATGTTGCTTTGTTGGTGGGTTTTTTTAGTGCGTTAGGAGCCCGAGTTCTTGCCTTCTCGTTGAAAATAACGCCACTGAAGGCAACTTCGTTGGCAGGTAAAAGGGAGTAGGTAACCGACAGCAACGAACGAGAGAGTAGAATTTGAATTTGGCCTACACCATTTGTCGTTTGTTCTGACCCATTTAAGCAAGAATCGCACCCTTTGGTTCTATTTCGTTACTCACTATTTGTTTTATCATAACCCTTTTGTCAGGAGGTCCGAAATTCGTCACTGGCAAAAAGTCGAGGACGATTGACAGGCTGGGCGGTTGTCATTATGACGATGGTTCCCTCCGCTGGCTGACCCAAACTCCCTTCCCTTCCCTTCCCTTCCCCTCCCTTCCCTTCCCTTTTCTTCACTCCACACGATATCTAAAAACGAAGGAGATACTATATATCCTAGCTAAAGTGTTGTTGTCGTCGTCGTTAAACTTAAAAAATATTACATGTCTGTCGCGGAGGCTCCAAGCTTGATGGTCTCTGTTGGCGGTACGATGAGTTCTTCGTTAATTCTGCTTCCCAGGTATTGGTTTAGGAGCTCTTTTAAGTTCTGATTTTGCGACTGGAGAGACTCGACGCTCTCTATCCCCCCGGCCCGCTGCAACAGAATATCATTATAATCCTGGAGTGATTTTTCGAGCTGCACCCACGGCTGCCAGTTGACGATGTTGGACATTCTGTTCCAGAATTCCTTCTCTTCGTTGGGTTTGTTGCCCTCCTCGCCTTTCTTCTCTTCGTCGCGCAACACCACCGTCTTCTTGCCTCTAGCGGATTCCCCTGCTTTCCTCTCGAGCACAAATTTGTTAATGGCCTTGATAACATCACCAGGCTGAATCAATTTCTGGAGCCGCTCCATGGCCTCTCCGGCTTCTTCGTCATTATCTGCGAGCGTGTCGACGATGCTCTTGTCGGGAACGACGTCAATGAAGAAATGATTTGTGAGAGCCACGACATCTTCTTCACTACTCACTCCCAGCGCCTTCAGCAAACTTTCCGCCTGAGCGAGAGAAGTGTTGGCGCCTTCGGGCATCGACTCAATCGCCTTCTTGACGTTCTCGTCGACAAGGAACCCGGCCTCTTCGGAAATCATCATGATGACCTGACGAAGTTTGTCGCTGTTGACGTGGGCCTTGTTTGCCTCGGCTGCCTCGGCAACCTCCAGCTGGTGCTGCTCAAGCTCCTCGATGGTAAACTTTCCGTCGCCGTCACTGTCCGCTCCCATCAACGAGGGATTTCGGACTATGTCCAGGTCTGGAGATCGCCATGTCCACCCGAGCTGCTGCTCGTTGATGATTCTGTCTGCCTTCAAGGCCTGCTTCACGAAATTGTCAACTTCTTCCTCGTGGAGCGACCAGATCTCTTCAAACTTTCTGTTGTCTGCAAGCTCAAAGTGCCTAAACTTGGCCTGCAAATCTTTGTACTGCTTCGTGATACGCCGATAATCTTCTGAAAGCTCGTCATTCTTTCGCTTGTCCCGGAGGTCGAACTCCTGGTATTTCTGCACCACCCGGCTTAAATCATCCTTAATCTTGGTCAGCTTCTTCTTCTGCTTCAGTAACGTCGACGTGTTTTCGTTGTCACGCTCCGTTAGTACTCGGTAATTGTACTCCAACTTTTCAGTGTTGAGTTGATAGGTCGCGCGCATCTCCTCCAGTTGTTGCTCGAGTGTCTGAATGTCTGTTTCCAGCTTGATTTTCAGCTTGTTATACTCCTCGGCATCTTTTACTAGAAGGTCGTCGATTTCGCTCTGGTGCTGCTCTTCGCGTTTCTGCTTTGCTTCTTTGTAAGCAAGCTCCATTGCCCTGCGCTTCTCGAAAAGACTGTCAATTTCTCCCTTGTTGTTGCTCAACAGCTCATCGCGTTCGTTCAGGAAGGCCTCTTCAATGGCGTCCAGCTCGATCTCGTACTCTGCCTGCAGCTCTTTGAACTCGGAGCGCATCCTGACAAGCATTTCCTCTGCGTCGTCCGCCTGTTGCTTCAGCGCTTTTACGTACGCTTCATCCTTTGACTTCAACTGTTGCTGAAAGTCCCGAATCAGGCCATTTTTACTCTCAATAATGTTTGCACAGGCCTGTTTCTGGTTCACAATCTCCTTGTAAAGCTCTTGGGGCATGTTCTGGTCCAAAAGCTCTGCCCAGCGCATCTCTACCGCGGCATTTTGCTTCCCACTCCTCACCGCTTCCTCCTGGAGTCGCTGGAGGCGGTCTTGTCGTTGGCTCTCTTCATTGACCCTCCGGCTATTCTCACGGTAGTCAGCCGCCACACGGATTTCGGTCACACTGCTAATGCCACCGCTCTTCTTCTTGTCCAAATGAGACAAAGAGTCGGCGATTTGCTGCTGGCCCTTTGATCTTTCGACCTGCTCCTCCAAGGAGTTGTAATTTGATGAAGAAGTTTTTTTCTGCTGTGACAATGAGAGCTCAGTCACACGCTGCCGGCGAGCTGCCTGGCGCGCGTCCTTGTCGGCCAAGTTTGTGTCGAATATAGGGGCGTCGTTGCTCATGGTAAATATGCACTGTGAGTAACTCGGGGGGGATTAGGGGAGTCAAAAACTGGGCCGGGTCGGTTGCAAAGTCAAAGGTGGTAAAATATGGTATCACTGAGAATATTTGCGTCAATTTGTCCTCTTCGGTGGCTGTAGAGCGGAAGGGGGTGGTTTTTAGCGTCTAATAGAATTGTTAAGCTTTTCTCTGCTCTTTTGGGACTTCACAAGCAAAGCAGCAGCAGCCCGAAAAAATTTTTGTCTCTCTCCTCTCTCCTCCTCGTCTCTCAACAATTTGCGTTAACTAGGCCGCATTTTTTCACAAGTGCGTCTCAAATCGAGGGGTTGCGATCTTTTTTGCACCTTCCCCACCCTCCCACTTCCTAAGGCACTGCAACAAGTCCAAAGTATTATCAGATCTATCACAATTCCTTAACTTGCCACTGGGATTTCAAATCAATTGGCAACGCAACAAACACCGCTAGACATATCTCGCTTCGTATTACATCCCATCCCCCTCGGCAACCAAGAGCAATAAAATGAAAATCTTTTCCTCCTCCTTTCCCCTTGTACTCGTGGAGTTGTTGTTGTCGCTCTTCTGCTTGACAGAAGTTGCTGATGCTGCCAAATTGCTTGCATGGGTAGAAACTGACACGACCAGCAACTGCATTGTTATCTCTAGGGCGGGAGGAGTAGAATGTATGCAATCGCTGAACTACCAATCCCAGGAGGATTGTGTTTGGAGAACGCAGGCCCCTGTTCATTTGGAATATGAGCAACTCGTTACGGAGTCAAGCAATTCGCTCGGTACATGTGTCTATGATTACCTGCAAGTTCCTTATATTAGCGGTAGCTCTTCGGATACAAGCAATCGCTATTGCACGAGGTGTGCGAGCTGCTCTGAAACAACTCCTCCAGCACTGCTTGAAAAGGGAAATGACATTCGCTGGAAAACTGATGTCAGCAACGAAGCTGAAGGCTTCAGGGTCTGCGTAACCGAGGCTGTAGCAAGCGACGCCCCTTCCCCTTACCCGACGTGGTCTCCTACGTTAGAACCACGCTTGCCCTCCGCGTTTCCGACCTCTGAGCCTTCATCCGTCCCCACCAATGTTCCAAGTTCTCAGCCAACTGGGGCTCACTGTGGCAACGGCGTAATGGACGGTGATGAAACGGACATTGACTGCGGAGGGACGTCTTGTCCGGGATGTGCGGAGAGTAGGGGCTGTTCTACTTTCTCGGACTGCTTGAGTCTAAACTGCAACAGTTTGAACAAATGTGACGCTGCTCCCACTTCCGCCCCATCTGCTCCGCCCACCAACTTGCCCTCGAATCAGCCATCACAACAGCCCTCTAGTGCTCCCTTTGATAAGTTCACAGCCTGCAAGGACAGCCCCTGTTGGACGGGAAGGGAGGAATGTTGCAGTGTCCTCCAAAGCAATCTCTACGCTACAAGCAGGCTGACGAATCGCGTCGTCGTTTACGACAGCAGCAACTTATCGTTTCAGACCTTTCTCGAAAAGAACGAAGTGGGCAGTCACCATGGCGTCGAGACAGATTTTGATGTCGTCATGAGTGTTGATTTCCGCTCGTACATTGATTTCAGTGCGGATGGTAGTCAATTATTGATTACCCAGCAGGTGAGCGAGCCCCTGTCCGACACTGCCTTTGTCGTTTCGAACGGCTTTTTTTCTCGGACTACAAAACTAACTAATTTTTGCGAATTAATTGCGAACTACTTTAACTTCTCTCGCCGCGACTTTTGCAGACCTCTCCGTCGGACACCGACGGCAGCATCGAACAGTTTGACGCGTTGACGAAGATGCATGCAAGAACGCTCGTTGACAAAAGAAATTTCACCTCTAGCACTTTCACCCCTGGAAGTGTTCGAGTCAGCAAAGAGCATGGTAACCTCTTTGTCGTCAACAGAGCCGAAAACAAGCTCTTTACGTTCAAAAATGGGGACCGTTCTCTCGTCTTCGCCCCTGTTGCGAGCTGCGAGATAGTTGATTTTGCGGTCGAGGATGATGTTATGGGGACTGAGAATGACTACGCACTCGCGATTCTGTCGCAGTGTGGTGAGAGTGATTTTCGTGTTTACGATAGAAGCGGCGCCCTCAAGTCGTCGCTCAATGAAGGTGACGGTACTGCCACATCTATCGAATTCTGCTCTCCAGATTTGAGTTATTTTGTTTCCACTTCGTCTAGTCCACATTTGATCAAATTTGATCAAGAAGGTGGCCGTATCGACGACGTCCCAAGCTTGGCAAATCAAATCGGCAGCAATCGTATGGGCATTGACCTGATGCAGATTAGACGTGACGGCAACAACCTCTTTTACGCCAGTGAAAGAAACTATGGCCTTCCCATTGTTTTTGACGAGACTGGTCAAGTTTTGGGTCAATTGGGGGCGAATTTCGGCAGTTTGGCCGACAGTTTTGGCCTTGCGTTTGGAAAGGGCGCTTTCGGTTGGTACAGTACAATTGTATTTACTGCTGAAGAGCTCCAAAATAACCGGGGCGGAATTGTAGAGTTAACTGCGGGTGTTCCTTATGAATTCGTCGTTTATCTCCGCAACTCGAATAACACCCTGCTAAGCACGAATGCGCGAGAGACTGTTCTCAAGGGGATCATCAATGGGTTGGTCGACGTCGGCGTTGTCGAGAGCAAGAATGAGACCCACATTTCAGTCGAAGTTGACGATATTAGCTGGGATGGTACTCACCACCGCGGATCACTTAAGACTGAGCTTGCCTCGGCTAACGCTGGGAATACATTCGAATTCGGGGTCTGGCTACGTGATCTTGATCTGCGGTTGAATGGCGGGTTACAGTTCACTGTCAAGGCCGGCCCCACGAGCGCCCTTTTTACGAGACTTGACAAGCAGTACGTGGTATTCGAGGCGACGGATGGGGAAGGGATATTTAAAATCGAGTCGTTTGACGCCTTCGGTAATAAAATCAACGTCGGGGGGGAAGTGAACAGGTTAGACCACTATCTGAGCGGTGTCGAGGACGAAGAGGTATCCGTTCTTATCACGGACCTTAACAACGACGGATCGTACTTTATGCAAGTTGACAGCAAGACTTCACTTGCATCTTCATTTTTACTGCACGTTACCTTTGACGGTGAAGAAATTAGCAACAGTCCAGTTTCAGTCACGATTACTAGCGGCGATTTTGACTTCGATAACACTATGCAGAATGTTTTGACAAAGCAACTGTATAGCTGTGCCAGCGAAAAGAAGGGGGAGAAGAGAAGCGATTTCGAGAATGAGAATGTCTTTCCCGCGAACCCCGGCAACCCACCAAATAGCTCGAGTCTGCTTCCTTCGGGAATGTTTGTGACAACGGGGGTCAGCATTGTGCCTAAGGATCGCCACGGAAATATTTATTTATTACGGCGGTGCAACCGCGAGATGATCTCTCCAATCGAAGGGTGCGCCGAATTCAACGTCACGGCGGTACAATCTGATGGGAAAGAAATTGACGTCTTTTACAGCCATAAGAAAGACGGCTCGGTTTGCTTCTCTTTTGAGCGTGACCAGACAGATTGCCCGGAGGAAATAACTCTTTCCATTAGCGTAGGCACCCGAACGAAAAGAGTCTCTTTCTTCGCAGATAAACGATTCAGTGAAGAGAGAATTTCTGCCTCTGACAGCGTCGTGATGATGCTGATGTCGTTTATGGGTTTAATCATGTGCTTCTTTTACTTGTTCCTCTGCTTTAAGTGGCAGAATGAGAACGCGATTAAGTTCTCTCAGAAAAACTTGCTCTTTGGGATCCTTTTGGGGCTGATGCTTCAGTGCGTGTTTTTGATCCTTCTTAGTCTGCCAGGTTACGAGGGTACAGTAAGGTAAGATTTGTGCTTTTTTAAGCGCCTGGAATGCCCGCGTTGCTTGCAAAAGTGCTGCTAGCTGCTATCTTGACACAAAGTTGGTATATTATAACCCTAACTCTTTGATTTTTTTGTCTACCCCTCGCTCGACAACACAGCTGTTGTAAGATGCAGCTTTTCATGGCGCCCATCGCTGTGTTTACTATCTTGCTCACGGTCGGTGCCAAAATATACAGGGTTCAGAGGATTGCATACAGCAAGGTCGGGAAGAGGGTCAAGATCACTGACGGATTTATTCTGAAGTGCATCTGTGGATCCCTGGCAGTTTTGATTGTTTTTCTCGTGTGCTACTTAAATTTTAACTCGCCAGAAGTTTACTGGGAGAGTCAGAAACCTGTCCAAGACAGTGAAACGGGAGGCATGCTCGTCGGGCAAGTGCCGCTGTGCGATTGGGGGAAGCGCCGCTTCCAGTTTCCTTTGGGGGTGGCGCTGGTGACTCTGCTTGCCTACGACTTCTTTCTGGCCGCGCAGAGCCGTAAGATACCTAGCGCATTTAGCGAGAGCAAATGGATTGCGCTTGCTGCCTATGTCATGCTAGGTTCTGCGTGCATGTACGCTGGCGCTGTCACTCTGGGAAATATGAAAGTGAATAATCCCGTCGGCTTCCAGTATTTTTTCGTGAGTTTGTGGCTTTTCAATGTCGTAACCTTCACAAACCTACTGTTCGTGCCGAAGTTCGTGAGTATATGGAAGAAGCAGAAGCTGGAGCTAACGGACATCACCAAGACAATCAACATGGAGGCAGAGATCGAGATGAGGTCTGCTGCCAAAACAACATACAAGAGGCCGACCTACGCCGATAGTAGCGCGTCGATGGCCCAAATGGGCAGGAGCACGACCGTAGGCGGGACCATGACGTACTCGAACGATAGCCATATGGCCGGTGTGAGCATGGCAAGCACCAACCCAATGAAAAGGGGCGAGTCCGACATCGATGGCGAGGGCAAACGGCTGAGCGAGTATAACATGGAGCTAGAAAAGGAGGTCAAGAAACTAAAGCAGGTTATCGAGAAGTTAAAGAGAAGTGAAAGGGGTGCAGGGAGGAACAGTGTGGGGAAACGAAGTCTCCCAAGTGGTGATTGGAATGCCTTTGAAGACGAAGAAGGAAGGGAATACTACTACAATAGCAAAACTGAAGTGTGCCAATACGAATTCCCAACAAGGTAAAACCTATATATGGGGACGCCGGCAGCGGGGTGGGGTCGTAGGGAGAGATAGTTGCACTTTGGCTATATTTGTTTGTAAGAAAGTAAAAAGTTTATGTATTTAGCAAAGAGTAAAAACGCAACGAATACAAACGACGCAAATACCTTTTTCCTGCGTTCTTTTTTGGGCCTTTAAAACTATCACCACCGAGACGAAATCCTTTCATTCTTCGTTAAATTAAACAGATCCCATAGATTCTTTCCTGCGCTTCTTTTTCTCCTTCTTCTCCGCCTATGTGGAACGATGAAGAAAAGTAAGGGTGAGCATGAGATGCACAGCAGGGGATGCACAGCAGGGGGGATGCACAGCAGGGGGGATGCTCGGCATGGCATGGGAGGGAACCAATGAGAAACGAGCAAGGGGAGAGAGCTAGTTTTGCTTTTTTGGTTTCCCTAACTTTATTAGTCCTCACCTTCCTCCTCTTCTTCTCCTCCCTTCTTCTGACTTCCTCAGAGTCAACGCTATCGCTATCGCTGTCATCGGTCGGCTGGCCAAGGAGGGCAGGTTCATCCATGACGTCACCATCCTTCTCTCTCCTCTTTTGGAGCTTCTTCACCCTCTCCCCCTCCTTGAGAAGCATCTTGTCCCGCTCTTCGCCCTCGAGGCTATTGAGCCAGCCCTGTCGATTCGAGTTTGCTATATCCTCATACTTTTTCTTGCCGGTAGCATCCATCGCTTTCCAAAGTGCACCGAGCTCTGACATGTTAATCTGGTTGTTCACAAGTCGATGCTTGTCCTTGTTTGCTGTCGTTTTTGACAATCAGCGGAAGAGTTGGTTTAGTGCATACTTTAGTCGAGCACTTATCGGCCACGCGCGCGCACAGTCAGTCCCCCTCCGTCAATCCGTTTGGCCGCGGAAAAACTACGAGACCCCCCCCCCTCAACTCACCTTTGATGAATTCCTGGTACCCATTGAAGGTCTTGCCCTCTCTCCTTTTCCTTTTCTTCTTGCCTCCTTCCTTGTCGTTGTTCTCCTCTCCCTCTCCATTCACCTCAGCACCACCTGAAGGGGCGGATAGCTTTCCGCCTGCGAGCAGAGTTTTCAGTGACGAAACACGATTCTCAGCGCACGAAAGCTCGTATTTGAGGTATGCTTCGACGTCTGCCATCGTCTGATGCGATTTTTCCTGTAAAAATCGAGAGTTGAAATTGAGATTAAAAAAAATGAGATATGTTTCGAAAAGTTCCTCGAAAAAAAAAGCCCGCCTGCTGCCTGCAGCCTTACGAAAGCCTGAAACCAAACCAAAGGAGGAAGTGATTAAATTTAATCTATATCATCGGCGCGCCCAACTCAACAAATTTTTCGATCGAAACCATGTGCTTTTCCCCTGAAATGTCCGCAACATTCAGTTGTATGGGCTTGGCCTTTGCCTATTGGTGCCATTCCACAAACGGCAACCGCTACATTACCCAGGGCGTTTTGTACTTTGTGCTGATGGAGCTTTTGCAGGTCGTCCAGTACCAGGTAAGGCGTCATTAAATTCGTGGTTGTCGGGTTGCTTTATTGTCAGGCCTTGCCTTGGTGCACAGGTGACATTCTTTCATTCATTCATTTCATGGTGATAATATATTCGCACAAACTAAACTAAACGACGACATGACTCCCCTCCCCACAGTTCATTGCCACTGATATTGATCCTCACAATCCTACGAGGGAGGATATGTTGAACTCGCCTCAATGCCAGGACAAGACAAATCGCTTCCTGACGGTCCTTGGTCTTCTGCACATTGCCTATCAGCCGCTCTTCTCAGGTTATTTGGCCAATGCGTTTTGCTCTCGGCCAGAAAATGTTGCTCAGTTCAAGTTGGTGCAGAGATTGCAGATTCTTGGTGGCATCTGGTTCGTTTCCAGGTATTTTTTCACTTGGTTCAGTGCAGATGATTTGAAAGCTTTTGGAATCGATGAGCGCTACGGCTATGACCCCAAGGCACCTTGGAATGCTGACGGCAGTGTTGTCGAGTGGCTCAATGGCCCGGAACTTTGCACTTATAAGGGTATCCACCATCTTGCTTGGTCAATTCCTATGGCACCCATTAGCTACTATATGCCTTCCATGTCTGTCCACTGCTTGCTGATGTTCAGCCCTTTCTTCCTGATCGACCACGGTTCTTTCTCCAAGAATATTGGGATTCGCGTCGCAGGATTCGTTCTCTTTGCCACCGGTCCAGTTTTGGCGGATTACATCACTCCAAACAAGCATGAGGCCGCTAGCATCTGGTGCTTTTTTAGCATTTGCCAGGTTGTCGGGTTGGTTTGTATTCTTGTGGGGCAGAAGATGAGCATGGGAAAATGGAACGTGAAGAAAGGGAACCAGAAGAAACAGAAGAAAAGATGAAGCAAGCTAGCTAGATAGCGGAGTAATTTATTGTATTAAGACAAGGCATGCATGTATACGGGCGACCGAAACCATTTTCTACTTCTCTTTGACATTTTAAAAAATCTGCAATGGGTTAAAATTTGACACTCCTCCGATGCGCTCCTGATTTCTGCAACTGCTGAAGCTGAATTTTTAGCATTGCATTTTCTTTTTTCAATTTGACGTATTCTTTGAACGGCGGATCGTTCTTGTTATAGCCTGAAAGTGTGGCATCTGGTCCTCCTGGCTGCATTTCTGGCCTTACGCGGCCTTCTCTACTTCGCTCTCTCTCTTCTGCGATATTTTTCTCTAGCTTGTCTTCAAGTTTCTTTACTGTCTCCACGAGACGCGCCTTATCTTTCTCGTCTACCACAACCTGGAGTCTCAGACTTTTCAACTCTCCGCTCCTCAATTCGTTCAACTCCGTCCCAAGTCTTATTATCTCTAAATGCAGGGCCTCTGTCTCCAATTTCTTTCGGTCTATTTCCTCCAGAAGAAAGGTGTGGTCCTCTCTCAATCCCTCGTCTGCCACTTGAATCTCCTTCTCAACAACTTTTTCCACTATTTTTTCCACGACTCTCTCCTTTTCGACCACTTTCTCCACTTCGATGAGGACCTCCTTTGGCTTTTCCTCCACCTGCCTCCTCAAGTCCTCCAGCAATATGTGTTGAGTTTCCAACTCCTTCATGACATTTCTCAGGTTCCTCTTCGATTCTCGGTTACCTGCTTTGAGTTGATCATTCTCCTCGCGGATTTGCTTCATCTCTTCTTGTGCGTTCGCACGCTCGGCTGCTAGGGAGTCTTCAGCAGAACGGAGTAGCTGGGTCTTTTCATTAAGCAATTTTAAAATCTTGTCATTTGTTTCCTGTAAGTTCTCTTCGTCGCCGCCGCCCCCGTTGAAATCGCCACACCCGCCACCCATCTGTGCTTTCAGCGCTTCGTTCTCATCGCTGAGCTTCTGCAATACCTCTAGGGTTGCAATGTGTTTTCGCCGGAGGTCACTTTCACCGGAAGACATGGATGCCCTGTTCTCTGTGGGATTTCTCTTCTTCTACCCCAATTCTACAGAATGGAGAAATAGCGCGTGCTATAAGCGGGCAGAGCAAAATAAAAACGCTCTTGCTGTCAATATAAAGTTTGTATTGAGTTTTAGAATCCCTCTTCTTGAAACGAAAATCTTATCAACTTCAGCAACACAAATTTCTGGTTTAACCACTTGACCTCCCTCATTATAATCGATTTTTCAGACCATAGTATGAGTGGCCCATCACTGTACTGTCGTCTTTTTTCTGCCGGCCCCTTTTACCTCCTGATTTTTGCTAACCAGGTTTTCCTTAGATTATTGTACAACTTCCCCTTTCTTACTATAGCCGAAGATGTGGAAACACCGGAACGATGCGATTCGGCCTGCTGGATGGGTACAGAAGATTGTTGTTCCGCGATTGAGCAACCGATGCTGACAACTTCCTCCTCCGACCGCCTTGCCTACTACAATCCCTTGATCGATGAATTTGAGCGCTTTGGTGAGGGGCCTCTTTTTACCATGGATTTGGATTATAATTATGTGGACTACCATCCTTCCGGCGACATGGTATATTTTAGCGATCCTTACGGGGAGAGAGTGCGAATGTTCGAGGCAAAGTCGGGAGAGTATGGTGGGGCAGTTTGTGCTTCGATTTATTTGCCCACCAAACAAAGTTGGTACCCCTCCGTAATCAGATTCAACCCTTACGATGAATGGCTCTACGTTAGCGAGTTGGATCTTACCGGGTCCCTCTTTGGAAGCGGAAATCCAGTGACCATATTGAAATTCAAAGACGTCTGTTTAGAGACCAGTGACGTCTTCTTTTCTTCGGTGTCGACATCGGGTACACAGAACGACCAAATCGTTGACTTCGCCTTTGGCGATTCCACTACAATGTTTGTTATGGTGGAGTCGAAAGCTACAGGAGCGGAGAGTATTTACAAGTCTTCGAACCACTATGCCGGCCCGAGCTCTTTCAGTTTACTCACGGCTCCTCCAGCCAGCAGTCACTGGACCGGCATTGAGGCAATGAAAAATAACCAATACTTCTTATCCCGGCGTTACTCTTACAACGATGTACCGGTGACTTCGAGCGTGATTCAGTACGACTCGGACGGGACTAAAGTGAGAGATCTTCTCCCTCGCAGCGTTGAAAATCCTCTGGACGGTTGGGGAATTCGAATGTCGCCTAGTGGTTTGATGTATGTGAGCGACTATAGTTTTCATTTACCCCATGTTTTTGATCCTGTGACTGGAAAAACGTTGGGGACGTTGGGTGCGAGCTTCGGAATGTTAATCTTTGCACACCATATGACGTTCAGCCCCGGTCCCTGGACTGAGACAAGCAATGTCACCGTCGGCAAGACCAGCGTAAAGGCTGGGGATGAACTGATTGTCGAAGTAAAGGTCGTCGATGCGGCAGGAAATGCATACTGCGGCCTGCCTCATCTCACTGCCGTGCTCAATGGAAACCTATTTGTGGTAGACGAGGTCAATTACATTAAACGCATATGGACAAGCAGCAACGAGACCAGGTTTAAAAATGAAGCCGGAGACGCTTGCCACATCCATACATTGCGCATGGTGCCTGAGATCGCCAGTCTGGCGTATAAAGACCCCCTCCAGGAGTCCAATCGCACTGATCCTCGCCTTGCCTCTTACCTTGATGGAAAAAATGTGACGAACGTGCACGATTACGATTTTGACCTCGAGGTTTACACCAACGATCTCAAGTACAATTTATTGGTGGGTACCGTCTCATTCAGCGTTACCCCCGGTAAGCCGTCATCTACATTCACCAAGCTCTCGACGACTATTCTGAGTACGATTAGCGACGCGGAGGGGGATGATACTGTCAAAGTATTGAGCTACGACGACTACCAGAATAGGCTGATGTATGGGGGAAGCGACTATAGCAGTCTGTTTTCCTTCGACATAAACGGGGAAAAGTACGACAAAGAAAACTTGGAGCTGGACACCTACGGTCTTCCGAAGTACCTGCTCGATTTCGTCGACAGAGGGAACGGAGAATACATCATCCGGTGCAAGTTTGGGCCTTCCGGGGTTCACTTCGTGAGGATTATGTTCGAAGACAAGGAGATCCAACAAGCTCTCACGGTAGTTGTCGACCATGGAGCTGTTAGCGGTGCTCACAGCGTGGCGATGGGCGACGGGTTAGAGATGCTTAACCCCAAGATCGACGGCGATAATGTATTTTTCGTCGAGCCCAAGGACTCCCGTGGAAACTTCATTGATGTTGACGAGGGAGTAATCGACGGGTTGAACGTCACCGTTACTCTAAATAGCGGACGGGGCGTGTCTGTTAGGAAGGAAGGTGATGATGGTCGCATTAAGGTAACGTACAACATTAAAAAAAGGAAACAGAAGGATGACGATACCATTATCGAGGCGGCAATAGGCTGTTACTTTGACGGCCAGGCTATCCACACCACGGCGTCAGCAAGCAAACACGCCCTCGATGGCACGTACAAGGTGCACCAAGATACTAGAGTGTTGGATTTCAAGGTTGATAGAGGAGTCGAAATTGGCATCTTGACCTCGGCCGGGCTCCTGGTGCTCAGCAACTTGTTGTTCATTTATTTGTGCAAGAGGTGGGAAAAGGAGAATGCGATACGCTTCTCCCAGCGAAAGTTTTTGTACATGATATTGGTTGGGATGCTATGTCTGTATGTTTGCGACGCTACACTGGCATTTGCTAACAGCGAGGCTGTTTGCCTCTTGGAGGTGAGAGCACGAAGAAGAAGATAGGATCGGTGGTGAATGAATGAATGAATGGAATGAATGAATGGAATGAATGAATAAATGCTTCCCCCTGACCTACACTAACCTACACTAACCGAACCTAATCTACCTACCCTTGTGCTATTTTGCTTTGTTTCCGCTCGGCTCGCGACGTAGAAATTCACCTTTCACGTCGGTTTGTGGCTTATCCTCCTTTCGCTTTCTGCTAAAACCTATCGCACCAATGCTATCGCTAACAACGTCGGTTTGAAACGAGTGAAAATCACGGACAAGGACTTGTTGTGGAAGATGGGGCTGGTCTTGCTTCTTGTAGTCGGCAATCTAGTAGCTGATACGGTATCGAGTGATTTTGAGCTCGTGACAAAGCAGAGTGACCCAATCATTAACCCCGAGACTGGTGTCAAAACAATTTACAGCGTAACTCAGTGTAATGATGTAGGTGGGCGCATGTCATACTACCAGATAGCTTTGGGTGGGAGCGAGCTCGTCGCAATGGTCTACCTATGTACCCAGGCGCACTACACCCGCAAAGTTCCATCTGCATTTGCTGAGGCGAAATATATTGCCTTGTCGATCTACAATATCTGTGTTTTGTTCTTGATTATGTCAATCCTGTATGCCGCGATGGACCTGTCCTCCAACTTCCCTAGCCTATATTACGGTATGACTTCTCTTTGCATCTTCTTGGGCGTCGGAGGCTCACAAATGCTTCTTTTTGTGCCCAAGTTTATACTCGTGGTGAAGAAGAAAGAAATCAAGATGGAAGATATCATGTCGGGAAGAAGTCCTGAGCGACAACCCTCCGGGTTAGCCTCTGGGGGCGTCTCCGTTGGAAACTCAGGGGTGCGGAAGTTCAGCAAGACCCAGAGCAGCAATTTGCGGGAGAGCAGCGCCGTAGAATTGAGCAGCGGGAGTAGCTTATCAGCGAACTCTAGTTTAGCGGCGAACCCCATGCAGAAGCGAAACACTGCTCCGGCCTTACTGCAAAAAGGAAGCGTGGTGGGGAGCAGCTACTTTGTAGGGAGTATGGCTAGCGTTTTGGAAGACGATGAGTCTGAGGAGCATGAGGGTGACATTGAGGGTGGTGCGAAGGGAATGGCGACGCGGTATGATGTCGATACTGAGGACACTGAGCTACTCAAATCCAATCTCAAACTCGCCAAGGATTTAGAATTGAGTCTCAGGAAGGACATCGAACGACAGCAGCGAGAAATTGATAAGATGAAGAAGCTGACGAAGAAGTTGAGTAATCCCAAGCTGGGGGGGATAGACAGAAAAGCCAGCACCAGCATGATCGTGCCCCCCAAGGAGTCCAACTGGGTTTCACAACAGGATGATACTGGGAAAACTTTCTTCTTCAACAAGAAGACCAATGCCTGTAGTTACGAAGTGCCCAAGAATAATTGGGATTAAATTATCGAGGGTCCTCCAATGAATGATGTGAACAGAAATTTCTATGGTTTAATATTGGTAAAATTAAAAAGCAGCTAATGATAGCGTTTTTTTTGGCTTCCATCCACCCTATTTGTTTGAGCCAAACTTTAGTGGCAAAACTCTTTCCTCGAAAATTGTTGTTCCTATTTCACTCGCCATTCAACTCAAACCTCCATTTCTTTTCTTCTCCTTCGCAACCATTGTCTACAAAAGTGTAAGTTCTTCTTCTCCTTTTCACTTGACAGTTGCAGCAAGACTACAAGAACAACGACATCGACAATACTGACCTCACCTACCTACCTAAAACATCATAACATCTACGCTAGATGTTAAACCTACCTCAATACCAGCAATCGACAATGCATTTATCCCGTATCCTCTGCGTCGCTGTGGCAGCCTTTGGTTCCTTCTCCAATAACTGTGTAAAAGCTCGACTTGATGACCCTTCCCTCCCCCCGCGACCTCCACCGGCTCCCGTTATCGATGTCAAATTAGCGAATGTGAAACCGCTTAAACCTCGGCGCCCCCCACCTGTGTTCCGAACCTCCGTCTCTGCAGTAAAGGGAGGTAAGACACCACCTCGCACCTAATTCTAATTCTTTGCTGATTAGTCAGTCTCACAGCACACTCAAATTTGTTTTATGTACTCGTCACGCACTCACACGCACACACATGGATAGGTCGGCCTTATATGGAAGATGACTACGTAATAGGGGGTGGTGGTCGCTTTGTGGGAGTATTTGATGGCCATGGAGGCTCGAAAGTATCACTCTATCTGCGTCAGAATCTCTGGCCTCATCTTCAGACTTTGCTTTCGCCAGTTACAACAAAAACTGGTGATTCGGCGACCTTAATAAAAACGTCAGAAACCAGTGAAGTCTTGTCAATAAGTTCGCCGCAGCAGTCCCCACGAGATATCCTAACTGCGGACGCATTTGCCACAAAATTACAAGCCGCCTTCAAAAAAATCGATGCAGATGTACAGGCCATTCGTCACTGGTCTTACCAGGGTTCCACGGCAGTGTGTGTGTATCTTCTCCCTGATCCCCAGGGTGGGGATGAACTTAAGATTGTGTCTGGGAATGTAGGCGACTCCAGGGCGGTGCTGAGTAGAGGGCAGATTGCGGTGGATTTGACCAATGATCACAAGGTAAGTGTTTTTTTTCGGGGACGACTGTTTATCAACCCAAGTTTCCACCACGTGATTCCTTCTCTTTTCCTTCCTAATCGTCCGCTCACTCTACTCACTATGCGCGTTGACTTTCGTAGCCAAATGACCCTCTTGAAAAATCGAGAGTTGAATCGCTTGGAGGTACAGTCCGATGGTATGGCTTGACCAACTCCCGTGGGGTGCCTGTGGAGGGATCTGGAGTTTACAGAATAAACGGCAATCTTGCTGTCGCTCGTGCGGTTGGTGATCGTAGCGAACGCCCATTTGTCAGTGCCGACTGCGAAGTAAAGGTTTTCGATGGAGATAAGGAGAAAGATGAGTTCGTCATTTTGGCGAGTGACGGATTGTGGGATGTTATGACAAGCCAGCAGGCGGTGAGCTTTGTGAACGGTATGTTGGAGCAAGGAGAGGAGATTAGTGAGGTAAGTGGAAAAGGGAGGACATTTAACGATTTCATTGTGATATTTCTCACCGAACTTTCTCGTGCAATGGCACCTCCTCTACTCTTGGTGTTGTGCAGAATTTACGTAGCAATACTGACGATCGAAATGTGATCCGAACAGCTCTGAATAAGCGTAAAAGGCGAATGGCTCGGGTGGTCACTGAAGAGGCTCTTCGACGAGGTTCGACGGACAATGTATGCGTTGTGATAGTATGGCTCTGATCAGATATTGTGGTGTTATATTAACGTTACATATTGCTAAAAAACCCATTGGGTGTTTCCCTCCGCTAAGCGCCTGCATATTTTTTGTTACTTATTACCTACTATTACTAGCTCATAATGCAACACAGTTATGCAGATTTTACCCCAGTCATATACACACAGTCAGTCACAAATGTCATAAATTTTTTGGTTTTTTTTTTCACTCTGACTTCATTCACGGGCGGCCTTCACGCGGCCTTTTCCTTCCCAGTTCCACTGACAATAGTTTCCAGATCATCCTCGTTATCCTCGTAGACAGAAAGAGGCGGGCAGGTGCAGACAAGGTTTCTGTCACCGTAGACATTGTCAACCCTGCCAACCGTGGGCCAGAACTTGTTGTCCCTGCTGTAATAAGCAGGGAAGGCCCCGACATTCCTGCTATACTTCCTGTCCCACTCGCTGCCAGCGATCATTTCGAGCGTGTGGGGAGCATTGGTCAGAGGTGATTCCTCGAGGGAGTACTTCCCGCTCGCAATGTCGTCAACTTCGGCGCGAATCGAGATCATGGCGTCACAGAACCTATCAAGCTCATCAAGGCCCTCACTTTCTGTTGGCTCGATCATCAATGTTCCAGTGACAGGCCAGCTCATCGTCGGCGAGTGAAACCCGTAATCTTGGAGACGCTTTGCAACGTCCTCCTCAGATACCCCGGTGGCCGCCTTGAGGGGGCGAAGATCAAGGATGAATTCGTGTGCGCACTGCCCATTCTTGTTGACATAAAGTACATCAAAAGCTCCGCTTAAACGCTTGGCCATATAGTTTGCGTTGAGAATGGCGAACTCGGTCGATTTCTTCAGACCATCAGGACCGCACATTTTGATGTACATCCATGAGATGGGGAGAATCGCGGCGGATCCGAAGGGAGCAGCGGCGATAGCGCCATTCGACTTGGGAACGCACACATCTGCTCCACAGAGGGGCCCTGATGCCTCTGGTACGACACTGTGGCCTGGTAAAAATGGAGCAAGATGAGCCGCAACTCCGATACTCCCGACTCCAGGTCCCCCTCCACCATGAGGAATGCAGAACGTTTTGTGGAGATTAAGGTGACAAACGTCAGCGCCGATGCTACCAGGGGAAGTCAAACCGACCTGGGCATTCATGTTGGCACCATCCATGTAGACCTGTCCACCTGCATCGTGAACGGCGTCGATAATTTCTACAATCTTCTCCTCGAAGACGCCAAAGGTGCTCGGGTAGGTGATCATAAGGGCCGCAAGGTTGTCCGAATGCTTGTCAATCTTGGCCTGAAGGTCGGCCATATCTGTGTTGCCCTCATCGTCATTGTCGACAACAACGACCTTCATACCTGCCATGGTCGCAGAAGCAGGATTCGTCCCGTGAGCACTCTTTGGGATTAGGCACACGTTGCGGTGACCCTCGCCCTTGGATTTCAGGTAATTACGGATGGTGACTAGACCGGCAAACTCTCCCGTCGCGCCACTGTTGGGTTGTGCACTGACAGCAGCAAACCCTGTGATAACACTGAGGTCTTTGTTGATGTCTTCAATCATATTGTGATAGCCTTTCACCTGATCGGTGGGTGCGAAGGGGTGAATGTTTCCGATTTTGGGCCAACTGACGGGTAGCATCTCCGAGACGGCGTTGAGTTTCATGGTGCAGCTTCCAAGACTGATCATGCTGTGGTTGAGGGCAAGATCTTTGTTCTCGAGCTTCTTCAAATATCGCATCATTTTAGTTTCGCTGTGGTGGGAATTGAATATTGGGTGCGTGAGGATAGCGCATTCCCTAGCATAACCACCCTCCAAGGCCGTCATGCTCTCATCCGCGGACAGGTCAGGGTCTGAGATTCCAAAAGCACCCAACAGAGATGCAAGGTCTTCTCCGGTGATGCCCTCACCCATACTAATCCCCACGGTCGTGTCGTCAATGATGCGGACGTTGCACCCAGCCTCGGAACACTTGTCCTGGACCGACTGAGCATTATCGACAGCTACGCAAAGGGTGTCGAAATATGGGGCATCCGCACACTTGAACCCGTTCTTCGTGAGTTCACGATGCGTCACCCTAGCGAGAGCATGGATTCTTCCCGAGATATCGGCAAGACCTTCAGGGCCGTGGTACACGCAATAGGCTGCCGCCATGTTAGCAAGAAGAGCTTGAGCAGTGCAAATATTACTAGTGGCTTTGTCACGTCGAATGTGCTGCTCTCTGGTTTGCATAGCCATCCTAAGGGCGGGCTGTCCCTGAGAATCTATGGTAACACCGATGATCCTCCCGGGCATCTTCCTCGCATAGGCCTCACTAGTGGACAGAAAGCCAGCGTGTGGCCCGCCAAAGCCCATCGGGACGCCAAGACGTTGGGCACTTCCCACGGCAATGTCGGCGCCAAATGTTGCGGGGCTCTTCAGTTTCGCTAGTGCCATTAAATCAGTGGCGACAATCATCATGGCACCTGAGTCATGCAGCCTCTTAGTAAAGCTCTCGTAGGTCTCCCCAGGCGACTCGATAGAACCGTAAGTATTAGGGTACTGGACAATGGCGCCGCAGAAATCGTTGTTGCTCAGGTCCAGGTCGCTGTGCTTGCCCCGGACAATTTCGATGTTGATACTTCCAGCGCGTGTCTCAAGGAGGGCAATCGTCTGTGGGTGAAGGTCTTCAGAGACAAAGAATTTGTTCTTCTTCCCTTTGCGCCCCTTAAGCGAGTAGCACATCTGCATTGCTTCGCCCGCGGCTGTGGCCTCATCGAGGAGGCTGAAAGAAGCGTTGGGGAATGTGGGGGTGATCATAAGTCCGAATGGTGTTTGTGTTTTTGATTTTTTGGGTGATGGTGTCAAGTGTTAGGCATTGTTCAGGCAGTGTAAGGCAGTGTTGGAGGGAAGGTTTAGGGGGGAGAGAGCTCCGAAACGAACTAAATGTGAACAGCAAACCATTCTACAGTGAAAGGGACTAATTCAAACTAACCTCGCACAAGCCATTTCCAACCCTGTGAGGTCACAGATCATTGTCTGGAAATTGAGGAGCATTTCCAACCTGCCCTGCGAAATTTCAGCCTGGTAGGGGGTGTAAGCGGTATACCACCCGGGGTTTCTGTCGAAAGATAGTAATTACGAATGTTAGATTTCGATACAAAGAATAAAACACAAAAGTCATACAAATCTCACTCACTCAAGCATGTTCCTCAAGACGACACTGGGGACTACTGTATCATAGTAACCCATTCCAATGAAGCTCTTCTTCAACTCGTTGGCCGAAATCATCTGGTGCAAGTGCTTTAAAGCCTCAGTCTCCGTCCTTGCTGCCTCCAGAGCCAAAGGCTCGCTCGAGAGAATGTTGGCAGGGACAGTTTGCTTGACCAGCTCCTCCATGGAAGGCATGTTGATCTGGTTCAGCATGTAGTCCCGTTCATCATCAGAAGGCCCTATATGGCGACGAACAAATGTATCGTTCAACTCAAGGACCGAAGAGAAGCACCGAACCTGCCTTCCATATTGGCAGGCTATCGTTGGCGATCTCTGAGTAAGGTGGGATGCAGAAACCCGTAAAGTAGAGGAAAGAGCTC
>ERZ651776.2211-NODE-2211-length-21613-cov-3.933832_pt1 | contig 21613 bp, 20 predicted proteins | sample MGYA00514761_ERZ651776 | MGnify/ENA metagenome assembly ERZ651776 | reverse complement strand
AACCCCCCCCCCCCCTCTCTCTGTTAAACTCACCTGTCCTCCCTAGTGAGCTGTTTAAGTGCCCTCTCCCCCTTACTCGCTGACTTTGCCACCTCGAGTGAACAATTTGAAAACAGGTCGTCGAAGACGCGTTCCGTTTCTACATCGATGACGGCGTATATCGCATCGATGAAATCTCCCTCCGTGGTTTCGCTTTCTTCGTGCAGAAGAGGGAGCAGGGAGGTAAGAGTGGATGGATTCCTGAAGAGCAAATCTTTCAGCACAGACTGGGACGCAAATGTTATGATTCCATCACGAGACAGAAAATCTAGAAGGACCAGTACCTTTCCGGTGGCTGAGGGAGGAGAGGGGGTGTTGGACATTAGATGGAGTATTTTGGTTTTCGAGTACAAAAAATATTTCAATTAGGAGAGGGGGAGAGAGGTGGAGGCCGTTAGCGCTAATGTGAGGGGAGGTACAGAACGGAATTTTACTTACGCGAAAGGTCATTAGTGTTACGGTCCATGATTGTTTAGGCAAGTTAACTAGTGCTTTTGAGTTTTTGGCGGTGTTTCTTTTTCTCACACCAACTCCATCCAGGATTGTTTCCACGAAAGTAAATATGCTCTTAATCTCTCTATTGTGAGGAGGCTGATTATCAAATTCCAAAAGATGGCATTATAAATTTCGACACATGGCCAATCAGGCCACTGTGTTAACGTTCCTGTTCTCCCCGAGACTACTTTCCATCCTATACCCCATGTTGCCAAGTGATTTGCGAATTGCGGCCATCATCAAAATCGGCAGAGATGTGCCTTCGGTTGATGAAACGTTTTGGTATCTGATTCAAGAAAACTCTTGTCTTGTCAATGGGGCTGGTTCGTTGGCGAGGGAAGCTTGCACGCCACCTCCGCCACGAGAAGGCAAACTTAAATGCGTTAAAAAAAAATGAATGAATGAATGCATGCATATTAACAACACTTAACTAACGAGTGCTGAACAAGGAAGGGTGGTGGTTGCTTACAGCTAAAAACATGGCCTTCGAAAATACATTCATTATTTAGCTCGCACTCGGCGCGCTCCCACAGATCATTCACTGTCCCTTGACAGATTTCTTGGTTTTCTTCCCCTTGACTGCCTTAACCCCCTTCCCAGCCTTGGCCCCTTTGGCCCCCGCTGCTGCCTTCTTCCCCTTTTTGGGAGCAGGTGAAGCATCAGCGTCCACGCTAGCAGCGAGATCATCCTCAAAGTCAAAGTCGCTTGTGTCCTTGTCCTTTGTCTTTCTCTTCTTCCCTTTGCCCCCTTTGCTCCCGCTACTAGCACTGCTGGCACTGCTGCCGACACTGTCTGTGCTAGTTCTCCCCATCTTGATCGCGACCTTCGGCTTCTCCACGGCGCTCATGCTCAGGTCACTGATGTTGCTACGATTGGCAAACACCTTGGGGCTCTTGCTGAAGCTCACCTTGGCCTTTGTCGTACTCCTGGGAGTTGTGTTCGCGCTCCTGCTGCCTAGCGTCATCGCTCCTGGGCTCTGCACAGGAGTGCTTCGGACGCTCTTGACGGGGCTCTTGATGGAACTCTTGATAGGACTCTCGACCCAGTTGTCATTGGCATCATCCATAATCATGTCGTCGTTGTCAGCAGCAAAGTCTTCAACGGTATCAGTTGTATCGCCCTTGACACTGAACAAGGTCAAGGGGATCTGGATCAGTCCAGGGTATGGGGTGAGGTGGGCATCAGTCTTGACATACTTGAGGATGCACTCCCTAGTCGCCTTGCAGACGACCTTGAGCTTGGTGCTGACGATCTCCTCGTCCGCCCCTCCCTCAAACGCGATGAGCTCGTAGTCTGCTACCAGTTCGGTCATCCTCAGGAGGAAGCTGATATTATCAGCGTTGACTCCTAGGCTCTGGATGAGAGGCTCGAGCAAGTTCTTCAGCCTCCTCTTGAGCTGTTTAAAGTGGACTTCGTCCGCCTTACCAGTGGTCTTCGGTGTTTCCTCGCGGTTTGCGAGGAGGTGGAGCGCGAACGGGAGCGCGAATTCGGGCATGCAACGGTGCTTCAAATTCTTCTCAAAGAAGATTTCACCCCCTTCACCCTTGCTCTTGCACTGGAGCAACACCTGGTCGCAGGTGTTCCTCAAAGTATCGATGCACTTCATAATCGCCTGCTTGGCCGCATTACTCTTCTTTCCGATGTTAACCGCGCTCCCATTGCTCGCCACGACACTCCCTACACTCCCTTCGGCGTCGGCAGTCAGAACACCCAAACCAACGAACCTCAAGTTTGGTGCGACCTTGCTGTAGCTCCCGGTCCCAGTGATCATGTTGGTGAGTTCCTCGGTGACGGCATTCCTCACTTCGGCATTGTCGTCCAGCAGAAGGCTGGCCAATTCGTTGTAGCCGGCCAGGGTCAAAAACGTGTCCCTACCCCCGTTGGGACTGCACAGCCTCATTAGGCCAACTCCGACTGCCTTGCGAATCATCGCCTTGCTTGCCTTGTCGTTGCAACTAGGTCTGTCCTTGCTGTTGGGGGGCAAACCATTGTCCTTGACTATTCTCAAAAACACATCGAAGACAGCCTTGACATGTGACGCACTCGTCACATCATCGCTGGTGCCGAGCATGTCAACGCTGTTATCCTGGTGCTTCGGGAGGGAGCAGATGTGGGCAGTCAAAAGCTCAATCGCGGCGACGACTCGTAAGGGAGCTAGGTTCACCTTCTTGGTCTTCTTCGTAGATTTTTTTTTGTTCTCGGAGTCGTCCTCCGAGTCACTCTCGCTTTCACTATCATCATCAACGGCATCTTCCTTCAACAGACTGGCGCCGCGCTTTCCCAAAATGACGCTCTCAAGCGCGAAGCGAACCGCCTTGACTCCGCGACCTTCTTGGCTTCCATCGCCTCCGGCCTCGAAAGCGTGAGGAGCCGTCTCCGCAAGGGCAGTCAGGGCTGAAAGAATGCTAACGCAGCGGTCATTTTCAAGTGAGAGCCGCTGGGGGGCAGTGAGAGCTTTCAACAATGGGCCGAAGGCATTCTGCTGCATCGCAATCGTTTGCCGGCGGTCAATGTTTTCCTTGTTCACGTGCAGAGCGCTTATCACGTAAATCGCATGGCAAGCCTGTTCAGGCGTTCCTTCCTTGGTACACAGACGCAAGAGTTGCGACTGAAGCTCCTCGTCGTTCTTTCCGAGGGCACTCAAGTTGAAGTTGCTACTGCTGGCCGCTTTGGGGGCGATGGCTGCCATGATCTGGCTCAACATTGTGACAATATTGAACTTGGCGGCCTCCTTCTTTTCCTTCGCCGAATGCTTGCTGCATTCGTTGAAGAACTCGATGATGTGGTCGAAGCAGCTTCTATCATCCGCATCTTTGTAGGTCCCGAACTCGGGAAAGCTAATGACGCCGAGCTTGCAAACGTCGAGGAAGAGCTTGGAGCTCTCGAAGTCGTCGCTGCTAGCGCACTCGTGAGCAAGCATCGCACAGTGCCCAATTGTCTCGGCACAGATGGAAACGCCATTGCTAACACGGCGGACAAATGACTTCATCCAAGTGGAAGCGACATTTCCGAGAGAATTGACGCGCTTCGGCAGCTCGTCGAGCGCTCGGACACGGGCTCCAACGGTGTGGTTCGGGTCGCAAATAGTGGCCATCAGCTTGAATATGTGCTTGTCCTTGTGGTTGTGAATCTTGGTCAACAGCTCTTGCTTCTTACCCGCCTCCACGTTGGCCATGGGCGCAAATTGGTTGACAAGTTTCTCCAATATTTCCTCGCTATTCGCATTCTCGGTCAAGAAGCCGCTGCTTCCGGCCTCGAACTCTCTAGCCTTGTCCCTGCTATCAAGGTAGCTGGCAAGCATCTTCTGGGAATCACTGCGCTCTTGAAGGAACTTCTCGACCCACTTGTACCCGTTGGACCCAACAGTCAGGTTGCTGAGAATGATCACAAGGCCCGTCGCGCGAGCGGTGGTTGAGAGTGACTTAGGCAGCAAGACGTCATCCACAATCTGAACGACCCGAGAGCGCATCTCAACGTCCACGGCATCTGTGAAGCTGAATGCCTTGAAGACGACTTCGGGAATCCAGCTGTAGTCCACAGTGTCAGGCGCACTCTTCTTAGTCGTCGTGCAATTGGTGACGCAAGCGATAATATCCGAGGTGTCGCAATTTTCGTCCGCGTCAATAGCGCTCAGCACGACCTTGCTGTAGTGGGTCTGGTAAATCTGGGCGAGGCCAGTGGCGGCATCCTTCCGCTCGACTTTGCTCTTGGAGGCGATGCGCCCCCCGATAGCCTTCAATAGGTCCGTGGACACCTTTCCTGGCTGTTCGCTCGCGAGATCGCACACGTTGTGCACGATCTCGACGCGGATGTCAGCGCTGCCATCATTCAAAAGTTTGATGATGGAAGCGGTGGCGTGTTCCTTGAGCTCGGGCTTGTTCTCCAAAATCTTCACCATGCAGCGGGCCATCTGCTTCCTGATTGTGAGGTCCACGTCGGCTACTCTCTTGCTCCAGCTCATGAAGCAGCTCTGAAACTTTGAACCAATGTTACTGCTCGGAGAGTAGAAGAGGCGGCCCAACAACTTGACGACGCAAAGGCGGCGGTCAACCTCCTCCACCTGCAGGCACGACGTGACATTACCGATGACTGTAGTCAGCACGGCGGGAGCGATCCGGTGCATCTCGAACACAATAGCCCAAATGGTCTCAGTGGGAATCTCCGTGTCATTCAAGAACCTGCGCCGCAGAAAAAAAAAGTTGAAAGTAGTAAGCAATGAGCGAGCAATAAAATAAAACATAATCAGCTCGATAAAGTCAAGACTGGTTTAAAACTCCACTACTCACCTCGAGTCGCTGTTCAAAAGACCGTTCAGCAAGCTAGCAATGGGTGAGGAAAGGCGATCCTCGCACCGCTTCAGTACATTGTAGGCGCACAGGTAACTAGGGAGTGTACTCGGTGTCCCGCTGCTGCTGCTGGTAGGACCAGTGGGGCCCTTGCTGATACAAAGCAAAAGCTCGTCCAAAATAAAGGTGGGGATTGTTGCGTCAAACTCGTCGACACAAGCAGCAATCGCTGTCACGCAAAAGTTCATGACCTCCTGTGAGTGCTCCTTGTTCACCAAGTGGATCAAAGTGTTGACCAGCTCCTTGAGCATTTCGCCAGCTCCCTCCTCTCCCTAAGAGTCAAGCACGAAATGAATGAGAAAAAAAATGTGAGAAGTGTGTATGGAAGCATGTCACTCACGAACTCGCGGTCTTGCGATTTCGTTTATCCCATTTGCGCAGCGCACTGCGACAGTGTTCCACCCTTACCTGCCTCGTCAGCTCCACCAGAACTACACCTATCTTGACCTCGGCCAGCTGCTGCAGAATGTGGAAGTAAAGATTGTAGTTGTTGTGTGTGCTATTGTGCGTATGCTTCAGGTTCGATAGCTGGGAGTTGATCTGCTCAAAGATCTGGATGATCTCGCCTGCATCAAAGGGGGGCTCCGGAGCGTACAGGTAGAAGACTTCAATACATGAGAGTGTCGTGTAAAGACGAACCTATTGAGGAGGTGGGAAAGTGAATAAAATGTCAGAAAAGGCGGAAAAGATTAGGACGAGTACGAGTACGCTGCGAGCGAGCAGCGGGATACTCACCTCCTTGTCCTTGCTCGAAAGCAGCTTGTTCGATACAAGGTACTGTGTCAAGGAGTCAAGGGAGGGATATTCGGGACTTGTGACGTCAATCTCGCGGTCATCTGTAGGTGTCAGAGTCGCATGGACCAACTTCAGTCGGTGAATCAGGTCGTTCTTCACATTTTGGCGGCAAAATATAGGGCAAGAGATTTCATTTCGTGGGACAAAAGCGGGACGGGTTAGTGCGAAGGGAGGGGGAGGGAATTAGACCAATTTTCTCGGACAATGGCAAGTTCGATGTTCGAATCGACTATTTCACGCACACTTGCGACGTTGTCCGGGCGCTTGCAGCTGTAGCACCCAAACAAAAGTTCCCTCCTTCTTTCTCAGTTCAAGGGGGGAAATCCTTACCTTCGTCTTTGCATCCTTTAAAAACTTTTCTGAGAGAATCTCAGAGGCCTGCACCACCGCGGCCTGGTTTTTAGAATTTCTAGCCATATTTTGACTGCAAAATCAGATGATTTTAAGTTTTTGGGTTAGGAATATTGGGCGATAACAAGTTTGCAGGTATCCGTCAATTCCGACGTTATAGGACCATCTAAGGAGCTAGCTATTCACAGTTGTTGGTCTCATATGGCTTCGCGTTTACTGAAACCCGCTGCAACACTCTCCACTGTTGCGCTGTCAGCCTTTGCACTGAAAAACACTCTCGACGTGCCTCGTCCTGAGTCGAGGACGTTCCTCGCGGCCAGTGCTACGTTACACAACCGATGGGCGGATAAGTGGGACAATAATCAACTCGGTTGGCACAAGCAAAACCCGCATGAGACGATCGTGAAACATGTTGAGAGGTTGAACAAGGCTTCCTCAGTGCTAGTCCCTCTTTGCGGAAAAACTGTAGATCTGCATTACCTGTCTGAACTGCCTCACATTAAATCTGTGGTAGGCGTCGAGGGTGTGGAGAAGGCGTGCAATGAGTTCTGTGAGGAGTCTGGAGGGAGGTGTAGAGAAATTGGTGTGAATGAGCCGTCAGGCGCTAGGGTCTTTGGGGGAAGCAAGGTGGAACTAATGTTGATGGATTTCTTTGATCTTCCTAAAACCAACAAGAAGTTTGAGGCGGTGTGGGACCGAGCGAGTATCGTCGCAATAGAGCCGTCCCTTCGCGAGAAATATGTCCAAGTTTTGGGTGATGTGTGTTCCCCGGGTGCAATAATTCTGCTCAGCACATTTGACAGGAGGGCAGGGACGGAAGAGGCTGTCAAGGGTGGGCCTCCTTTCAGCGTTTCGGAGGCAGATGTGGTTAAGTTATTCGGTTGTCTCGGCAAGGTTGAAAAAATCGATGAGATCAATATTTTGACCCACCCATCATACAAAGATATGGCAGCACGCTTCAAGGCGGCGGGATTGACTGATTTTCGAGAGGGCGTCTACATCATTACAGTCAACGGAGAGGATGAGGTTGGTAACGGCGTCTTTGCATTTCTGAAGAAAACATTCTGCCCTGTTGCATAATTAATGATTGTAAGTGTTCGTGTTCAGTTCAGTGTGAGTTGGCAATGATAGTGATAAGGAGAGAAGAAGGAATGCTCGTTTTGACTTGCTGTTCTTTTCTTTCTTTTGTTCATTTTGGGTGTCCACAAAAAAAATGTTCTAAATGCATATTTCGACAATCTTTTTAATCACAAAAAATTATTGGGTCTGTCCTGGAATCAAAGGGGGTACAATAACAGTAGGAAAAAAAACCTTTTCAAAAAGCGGGAGAAGAGGGTGGGCTGCTGTGGCCACCCATTGCGAAGCTCTGCGCGAATTTCTGGCTAGCAATAATGCCGTGAATTCCCTTCTGCCAATTGCCACGAGGTGGACTAGGGGAGCGCAACCTTGCAGTATTTCTAATCTTCAAGTTGACAATAGTCTCTCTCAGATGACGGTTCTCCTCCTTCAAGGCCTTGACCTCCGCTAGGAGCTCCTTGACCCGCAGTGGGTTCAAGTCCCCGCTCTTGAATGCGTTAGTGTGCCTCAAAAAGTTCTTTCCCCTCAAGAAGTCCTTATCGGCCTCTGCCGCCTGGATTATTGGCTTGGGGTCCTCCCTCTTTCCGGCAAGCTCAAGCTCGCGCTGGTGCTTCAAATCAAAGAAATGCTTCTGCCAAGCCGCAAAAACCTTGTAAACGCACATGTTCTTCCAGCGAGCCGCAAATCGGGCCAATAATATTCGCTCACGTTTGATCTCGTCAACGAACATAGCCCAGTTCATGAAGCACTTGACAAGACCAGCTTGCTTCATCTTCATCAAAAATTTCCTCATGCGGGTCTTGAGCTGTGGTGGGAGTTGTTGGTTTCAAAGCAAAGAAGGTTAAAGTTGAGCAAAGTGGGGAGGGTCAGATTTTTGCCGAGATTGAGGTGTAAATAAGCACTCGTCGGTCGGTCGGTCGGTCGTCCCAATTGTGCATGCGAAGAAGACAGAAAAGCAAAACAACAATCTCACCTGCTTCTCGTCCTGATACCAACCCTTCCAAGCATTCCAGGTTGTCAACAAACTCTTGTTCCTCCAGGCGGCCATCAGCCTTTTCATGCTCGCCATACTCTTCTCATTCAACCTGTCGACCATGGCCTGCAAGCCGGCAATCTGCTCGTCCTTCTTCGCTAGCTCGCTCTTAAGAGTAGAAAACTTGCCCTGAGTCTTCTTGCTCTTTATCATCTGGTTCTTCAGCTTTCGGTTGGCATTGTCGATTTGCGGCTGCTGCTCATCAAATTTTACCTTGATTGCCGAGTAGTGTGCATATAACGACGTTAGTTGGCTATACAACTTCATAGCGATGGCGCCGGTCCGTGCCTTTGGGTCTGTCTCATTCACACTTGCGCTGAAAGGTGGAAGAGCTTCCTCTATATCCTTAAATTCGGGCATATTGGAGGGGAGTACTCCCCACTTCAATCCGCCCACGGACTTTGATGCGCTCGAAGGACGAGATAATGCGGGAGATTTAGGTGACTTTGGTGACTTTGGTGACTTGAGAGATTTTGAGGGCTTCGGTGACTTGTTGGAAACCACCTTGGGCGACTTGGAAGACTTTTTCTTCGGAGGACTCTTGGACCCCGTCCTCAACGGTGTGGGGCTCCTGGAACGGTAGCCGCTTCCATTGGTCGGAGAGGGACTACTGTTCATCACCTCCCTACCCGCAACTCTCTTCTGAGGGTCGTTAGGAGTGACAGCCTTCTGCCATTCTTCCATCCTCTGGAGTCGTTCTTCTAGCTGGGTGATGTACTCAGCAACCGGTGAATTAGGAAAGCTGCCGGTTAAGTCTATACCATTCGTGATGATGTCGTTGTTGTTGTTGTTGTTGTTGTTATCGTTGTTGTCGCTATTGCCGGCTTCATCTTCGTCGTCGTCATCATCACTAGAGTTGTCGTCAATATTGACATTGAAGGAAACCCCATTATTGCCATTGCTACGGCTGCTGCTGCTGCTGCCCTTCTTAAGGCCGGCCACTGGAGTGTTGTGAGGAGGCACATAGCCGCCCCTCGGTGTGCCATTGCACATAGGGGCGGGTGATTTGAAGCCGCTCATGATAGTTTGATAGTGGAGTGGGGGTTGGGGATACAGGTTGGTTGGGTTGGCAACTTGAGACAAGAGGGAAAGATAGATAAGGGATTCGACGAGGGATTTTGTTCCGTCTCAAGTACGCAAAGGCGTAGTGTTGCGTAAGAGTGAACTTAATGAACCTTTAGTACTTAGGACAATAAGAAACGGGAAGATCTCGTGACGGGGAGTCCGTGTCTGTGCGTTTGCTTTTGAGGAGGAAATTACAGCAATTTGCAGATTATTTTAGGAACTATTTTCCGACGTGACCTTCGGTACCCAAGTTTTGGACGGCAAGAGATCGTTATACCTCGGATTGAACACTATTCCTGTTTACCAAGGCACCACCACTGAAGACAGAAGTCATGTCCTCCTTCTTTAAGAAGAAAAAAAATGCGAGTAAGGGGAACCAGAAACCCAGCGAAGATGGCACAATTAGTACAGATTTGATGCGAACGATGCAAGAGAACGCCTTCAAAAGCATAGATGCTGGCCAAGAATCTCTTGTTCTCATGTTTCTTGCCAAGGAAAAACAAATAGCAACCATGGATGTGGCAACAGAAGATAGCAACAAAACTATTTTGATCAACGCGACTTGTAAGCTCTCAGAAGATGGGTGCATTAAAGTGGTAGATGCCATCGTCGAGGTGGGAGGTGCAGCTGCATTAAGAGTAGAGCTGAAGAAGAAGACCAAGAATACTACTGGTAACTCTCCTCTCCACAATGCAGCAAAGCAAAACTATGGAGCTTTTTTTGAGAAGGTTATTGGCATATTGGATACTGATAACGGTGATGGAGGAGGAGGAGGAGGAGGAGGAGGAGGAGGGAGGGAGGAGTTAAGGAAAGTATTGAACTTGGCCAACGAAGAAGGGGAAACACCATTGTACGGTGCAGCATCCGTTGGAGCGACGAAAGTGGTCAAAGTTCTACTCGAAAATGATCTTGTGGATGCCTCTCCACCTCACCCACAGAAAGCTACACCTCTTCACGTAGCTGCGGCATTTGCTGGAATGGAAACACTGAGCTTGCTGTTGGCAAAAAGGGGGGAGGGGGAGAACAAGGATAAGACTGATGTCAACGTTGCCGATGAGAACAATTTTACCCCCCTCTTGCTTGCCTGCAAAACGGGAAATTCTCGCGTAATCGCGGCTCTAGTCGAAGCGGGTGCGGATATGTACCATCCTATACCGGAGGTGAGCGAGTTTTTTTTTGGCTTATTTAATGCTGCTGCTGATTTATGATTTCAAAAAATGCGAAATCTAACCTTTGACAATTGTTTCGTTTTATCGTTGTGCAACAGCCAATCTACGTCGCCGCACAGATGGGCAATCTCGAGTGCATCAAAGAGCTTGTCAAGGCTGGCTGCGACCACACAACTCACCTCTGCGGGGCTCAGCCTTTTCAGATTGCTGTCAACATGGACAAGGTGGAAGTTCTCGACTATTTATCAGAGCTAGATGGCTTTGATGTCGACTTTGAAATTGTCGGTACTGGTACAAGTGCTCTTTCGCTCGCCACCCAGTTTGGAAATATCAGGATGATCGACAGGCTGCTCGCAAAGGGTGCTGACATTAATAAAAAAAATGAGAACACAGGAACAACCGCGTTGATGATTGGGGCCAGGATGGGATCGAAAGAAGTGGTCAAGCACTTGCTCAAGGCGGGAGCGGACAAAGAGGCGTTTGATAAGGAGAAGAGACAGGCCGCTGATTATGCTAAAATGGCCTTGAAAGCCGGGGGCTTGCCAGATGCGAAAAGAATCATTAAAATTCTCTCCGGGGCCGGGGAGGGCGGGGAGAAGGAGAAGCAGGCCAAGAAGGGGACCAAGAAGAAGAAGGCTAAAAAAACTGCCGAAAAAGATACTACTACCACCAATACGATTTCTGTGGAAGAGGTCACAAACAAAGTTGCTGAAGTTACCGTAGACAATTTAGAACTTAAGCCCAAGGGTACGAAAAATATTGCTCGAATGAGTTGAACAGAAAAAACAATTCAGATTTTTTTATTTCCCCAAATGATTATGAAAATAAGGCGGGCGGGGCGGGCAGCAGAGAGAATCGCATCCTATTTAAATAATAGAATAATAGAATCAAGCTCTACGCCAAGCCAAGATTTTTACTGACCGACTGAGCTGCTTATTTTCATTACAATTAATTTAAGATATCAATAAATACTTTTAAATTACATATGATTAAAATTTGTTGTAATTGAGTAAATAAAAATAAATAAATAATTTAGTCTTAAATATAATTTATAAAATAAAAAAATATTATTTAATATAAATTTATTAAATAAAATATAAAGTATTTGAAACTTTTTTCTATTCAAAATGATTTATTATATACTTTTATAACTCCATTAAAGTGAATTGTATTACAAAAGTGTATTTAAATTAACTAAATCAAAAGCAAGTTTTTTGTGTTCCTGCTCTGAGCTGTTTTAGACAACTTGGTAGTCGGGTTTGTGTTAATCTGTGGGCTGTTCACTCCGAAGGTCGAAGTGTCAGGCAAGGAAGGGAAATTTCCCTTTCCTGCTCTGAGCTGTTTTTGACAACTTGGGTCTTTTGGCTCTTATTTGTGCCATTTATTATCTACTAACAGGGGTGTGTAAGTGTCAGGAAGGAGGGGAAAATTCCCATTTTTCTGCTCTGAGCTGTTTTTGACAAATAAGTGTTGGGCGGAACCTGGGTACAAACTTTTTAATAAAAACTCACAAAGAATGAAGAGAAGAAATCTTCTCTTCGCGGCGTGCTCTTAAAAACCTATTTTGTCTACGTCTTCCTTATGCTCTCCTTCTTCAAAACTTGTTGTAAATTTCCCCTTGTAGAGTTGGCTTTCTTTGCGAGGGTTTGTCCAAGTGCTTCCTGGCAACGGATCAGCCCTTCATAATATTGGACGGCCCAAATATCAGCGATGAATTCTTCCTTTTCGTTCTCATTGCCTGCCGATACGCAAATTTCGCGCACCGGGTTTCCAAATTTAAGAGAGAGGCTTTCCACGCCATTTTTTTTGTTGATTTCCCCCAAACCTGAGCAGGGAGCGTTGAAGATGTGAGTTAGAGATGGTTTGGCGACGACACGCTGTGCTGCAACTGTTTTCCCCTCTCTCTCTCATCGTGTATTCTTTCGTTCATTCACTCATAAGTGAGTAGGCCAGGGCTGCAAACCAAACCCATTGTTGCTCGCCATGACCTAAAACATCTATCTGTCATCTTGTCATGCATCAATTGCTCGCTTGGTTGGCTGCTCACCTCGCTCTATATAGCTCACATCGGCCATATCGATGGATTTCAAGTTAAGTAGTTTCCCACCTTTGCCTTGTTTATACCAGCACATTTTTTTGCAGTCATCACTAAGTTTGAAGAGCCGTTTGTGGGCCTTTACCCTCCCAAACATGTTGCTAATGCAAAACTTGTCAAAGTTTTTTCCTTGTTTCAACCTGGTTTCAGCTTCGGCAGCTATCTGCCCTATAGACTGAACCCATTGAATGACCCCGTCATTTGAGATATTGCCTGAGCACAGCTCATCTTCATTTGCAAGGTCAATATTCAAATGAAGGTGCGTCCTCCACTGCAGCAAATCATCACGTGATTCGCACTGGACCAGGAGAGTGCGTTCTGCAGTAACAATTTCAAATTTAAGCTGGCAAGGCAAGTGGAATCATGTAAGGAGACGGGTGAGAATAGAGCGAAGCAAAAGAACGCAAGTTTACAAGAGAGGGAAGAACATTCCGGCCAAAACATCTACATCCCAATCCCAATCCCAAAGCAGAATAACTCACCTCGTTCTCATCTACATTCTCCACTCGGCCTCCAGCCAAAAACATGCCTCCTTTTGGCCGAAAAGGCGCCATAGAGTCGAGATCGTTGTGGTTTGCGTCGAAAACAGGTTGGTTTCGCTTATTCGTCTCAAAGGCTCTATAATTTTCAAAGTACTCCAGCACCCCCCTTGAGAGGAAGAAGTATCTTCTTTTCCAGGACTTGACCAGCTGTCCCTTCTTGACAAGATATCCTCCAAAGCCACTCGTTGCAGTCATTCTGCGTCTATGCCCCGACACCCGCATAAAGGGTGTGAGGGTACCAGAGGTAGGAGGAAGATGTGTCCATTCGGACATGGTGAAATTTTGTTTAATATGTTATTTCTTTGCAGTGCTCTCGTTTATTTATTTGACACTATAGTATTTCCAACCAGTGGGGTATAAGAAAAACAGCAAGGGGTCCCCTAGTGAGTAGTAGTATCCCATGCAGAACCTTTTAATTCTCTTTCTTGATACTTTTTTTTATCCGAAGAAAAATACCAAGAGGAATTTCTTTTCCTTCCTCCGTTCCCTCCCAACGTAACTTATACCAGTGCTCGCTTTCGCGGGGAAAACAATTTTTTTTAAAACTGAAAAATCCTCCATCTTTTTCAAGGTACGCATATAGGACAGCTCATACACTAACGAAACAACTACTGCATCTTGGGTTGACCATGATCGTGGCAAAGTCCCGCTCAACACCCTCAGGCGAGAAGGAGTATGCAATTGCTGAAGACAAGAGTGCGCCACTGAGTTGGATAAGTGAGGCTGAAGCAAAAAGCAAGTACCCTGAGCTAGTGAAGGCCTATAAGAAAGCAAAAAAGGGGAAAAAATCGAGCCCAAATACAGGTCCGCCGTCAGGTCTGGGACCACCAACCTCTACAGACAATGTGTCGAAAAGAAGTGCTTCTCCTCCCTCCAACCCCCCACCCCCCTCCAAGGCTGCCACCCCTCCCACCAACCCTCCACCCCCTCCCCAACCTCAGCATCGACCTGAAGCAAACGATGCAGATGACGACGAGAATGAATCCGAGGACGACGATGAAGGCGATAACGCTGCTCTACAAACAACCATGTACGATGTTATTTCTCTTACAGGGGTGCAGGTCCGAAAGAACGCGGATGAAACGTCGGCTTTAGTTGGAAACGTTCCTTTCGGCGAATCTGTGACTGTTCGAGATAAGAGTAAGCTCTGTTTCGACGGAAGTAACAACTGCTTGGGAAAAAACGCTTCTGAGGCCGACGACACCCACTGGCGAGCTCAAATTATTTCTCCCAAGAAATGGCGGGGCTGGATCTCACTGGAACAGACATTAGTTACCGTGAATGAGAACCCCGAACATCTCCAGAGACAGTCAATTCGCCAAAAGGTGGACTATCTTCACGAAATGACTCGAACTATGATTGATGTCTCTCTTATCGCCGCCCGTCACTCCGCTCAGCTTCGCAGTCAAAGGAAGAAGGTCTGTCAAGGATTTCAGGATGTAGTCAGGGCGGAAGATCCTAGGGTGCTTGGCGTGCTTAGCCAGATGACATCAGACGAGCAGTACGAAACGCGGGTATCAAATTCGATTCGCAACGGTTTGGATGTCATCACTAGTATCTTCTCCAAGGTCCAAGCAGCCGAGAATGAAATTGCATTGTACTCCGAAAGCAAAGACTATAGGAACGATTTTGAGCAGGCCGATGACGCGGAAATGAACAAGCTGCTAAGCCATTACGCACAGCTTAAGAAAGAGCTCAATGACATCCAGGCAGAGAAAGCCTTGGCAAAGTCGCTCGCCAATTTAGAATGAGTAGGAGGCGAGTATACTAAGGCTTAGACGATACAAACGCCGCCCACATATTTTTGTTGTCTACAACTTTGCATAATTAATTGTTGAAGAGAATATCTTCTACGTCCCTCGCCTCGATCATACAAACGCCGCCCACATATTTTTGTTGTCTACAACTTTGCATTATTAATTGTTGAAGAGAATATCTTCTACGTCCCTCGCCTCGATCAGTCTTTTCATTTCTTCGCCTTGCGCCCTCAGCTCCTCCGACGAAAGCTGCTTTAACTCCTCCGTGATTAGGTCCCTCCCTTTTCTGGCCTTCTTACTTGTCACAGATTGATGCGGTACATACTTGTTACTCTTTCCGATGATCCCTGCAGTCTCATCCTCTTCAATTTTGAGCAGGTAAGACTCGGTCGTGCTCTTTAGACACATGAAATAGTCCGCAGAATCGTTCTTATCATTTTTGTTGTTCACCTCTACTGCCTCAAACCCTTCCTCTCTCTCGTCCCATATGTGGCGCTTGAATTTACCCTTAAATACGAATGAGATCGCGTACTCTTCGTCGATATCCTCCCATCTTACGATGCCATTTCGTGCCTCGAATGTTTTATTGTAGTGAGAGTACTTAATAAGGACCTGACTTCTCAGAACGTCCATTCTGTTTTCATCATCCCAAGCAAATTTACACTGTGCCAGGGCATCTTTCATATCTACAGTCTTCTTCGTTTTCTTATTTGGGGTAGGATCATTTTTCTTCTCGACGGTCATAGTCGAAAGGAAGCCAACCTTCTTTACTTTCGTTTGTTGTTTTTTTTGTACTCGAGGGAGGGTGCCCTTCTTCTGTTTTGGAATGCGTGGGACTGTCTTTGATACTGGCGGTCTAAGGGCCGGTAAAGACTGCGACTGCCTCATTTTTATGGAGGACACCGGCGGCATTGTCCTCATTGCCGCGCCTTTCCCTTGTCCAATGCCACAGACAGAGAGCTGAAGGGAGTTGCTGTTGTTGTTTTTTTGTGGCCGACCTAGCCCCCTCCCTGCAGTTCTGCTCGACATCTGCACTTACGAGGACAATGGCATCAAACCTCTCAGGCGTGATGAGGAAAAAACCCAAGGCATTCCCACCAATTTCAACTATATTTGGAACAAATTGAAATGTTGTTGTCTTCAATTCTTTGTTTCTTTGTTGTGGATTGTTCGGCAGCTTCTTCGGCAGCAGCAGCTTCGAAGCAGCAGCAACTTACTTTCTTCTTTGAGAAATCTCAATGAAAAAAGGAATACTTTGCCACCAACGCACATCTTCCTACCCTCAATCTTACGTAAACTCTTCAAATTCAAATAATTTCCGCTAAGTCATTAACACAACCTCCACAATAATAGTAACCCGGAAGCAGGTAACGATGGCTTCAGCTGCAGACGATGCTTCTCTATCTACTCTCAACACCGCGGACGTATATCCTGAGATCGAAGTCAGTCTGCAAGATCTCCAAACCTTCAAAATGAGTCTGCATTCTGCAAGTCACAGCCATAGTAAGCACCAACAAAAGAACACATTTGTCACGTTCGTGGAAAGAGTAGCCCAGCGGTGGACCAATATGTGTCGCTCGATCAACCCAGACGTGACTTCGATGCATCTGGCCTTCGGCAAGTGGTATTTTGTCCATCATTTGTTTAAGAGGATTGAGGACCAGAGGGAACGAAAGAAACAGCTCGCCATGGCAAAGGAGACTTTACTGAAGAAGAAACGTTCGCCAAAGCAGATATTGAACTTGATACATTTCCACGGCTTATACATGGAAAATGTGGCCGACATCCAGAATTTTAAGACTTTTAGGAGGTTAGTGAGCAAGTTAGCTTTGAGTGCGTCGCACTCGCACTGCGCAATCAATAAGAGCGAAACTGCGCGCATGAAATAAGCGCGTCAGCATTATTTGCGCGTTCATATTCCCGTAGACGACGCTAACATCGCATGCTTCATCCTCTCTTCAGCCTCACACAGAGGAAGCAGCTACAGACATTTTACAAGCACTTAACAATGAAAAATCTTGAACCAAACACGCCAATTTTCTTGCAGGGAACCCCAATATCTGTGGGAAAGTATTTTGTTGTGCTCGAAGGGGGCGTTAAGCTTTATCGGTGCCATGATGAACGACGGGTGAAGAGCATAATCACTTCCCTCCCGAGGGCAATGATGGAAGGACCATGCTTGTCACACCAACTGAACAACAGCGGTTATTTGGGAAATTGCGAGTGTGTGGTGGAAACAAAGCACGGCTTTGGTGGCGTGCAGCTGATAGACGAGCAAAGCCATTTATGGAACAACTCCGCAGTATCTGGCCCGGCGGGCTGTGAGCTTCTCATCATCGAGAAGGATGACTATGACAATTTTTTGTACAGCGATCACGTAGAAAAGTTCAAGTTTGCCAGGCGTATTAAGGAGTTGCGAACGATGCGCATTTTCCAAATGATGCTTGACACCCAGATCTTGCATCTCGGGGAGGCTTGCTCGACAGAGCGATACATAAGAAAACAGTGTCTGGCAAATCTCGACACACCGCTGACCAAAGTGATTATCATAGTCAAGGGGGAAGTGCAGGTTATTGCCAGCGTAGAGGATCCACGGAGCGAGTCGAGAAAAATTGTAGAGGTTGAGATTGCAACCCTCAGGAATGGAAACACGATAGGCGATATTGAACTTCACCAGAAGAGAAGGTAAGTGAGGTAGCTGCAGACGAAGCGCTTCTCGAAGCACGGCACGCACCAACCAAGCACCACCCATAATCGGGCGGCAAAAACATATCATTCTAACGTACATTCTATTCTATTCTATTCCTTCGCCAGTAAAATTAGTCTGAAATATGTGGCTATAACAGAGGTGGAGGCATATGAGATAACACTCGAGCAATGGGAGCGGCAGATTTGGGTCAATTGGCATGCCAAAGAAATAAAGAACCAGATCATACAGAACGTAAACGAAAGGGTGGCTTTTCATTCCAAGCGGGTGGGCGAGGTGATGGCCAAGCTCGCGGTTGAAAAGTTCGAGCGGGAGCAGACGCTGAGGCGGCTAGGAGAGAACCCCGACGCGATGGAAAAGCTCACGAACATAAAACATACCTGGGAGAACGAAGTCAGGCAGCAGACTGCGGACGAATATGCTGCGCGAGGGCGCCCCAAAACTTCACACGAACTCATCAACAAAGACTACGTCTGCGAACCTGCGGTGTTGACGAGTGACAGGGGATTTGTTTTTGGAAAGAAGCCCCCGAAGAAGCTCAGTGTTTACGAGCAGAGTGAGAGAGAGAAGCTGGATAAGATGCACTTTGACCATTATAGCGATGCCATCCCAGAATGCGTAAAGATCCCACCTCTTCCCGCTTACTACGATCGAGAGAAGATCGGCAGCCGTGCAGGAGGCCTCCTGAAGAACTTAGATAAGAATTCTGAAGAACAACTTAGATGAGAATTAAGGAAGGAAGGAAGGAAGGAAAGGAGAGCAATTTTTTGCCTTAAAGCGGCGACACAAACATTATCAACAATACTACGACCACCACCCCAGATATACCCAGCATACTGTATTTATCGCTCGTGACCACCTTAACGCTCTCTCTGACAGCGCCTCCCAGACCAAACTTAAAATCACAGGTCTTGAACCTTTTTCGCTTTTCGTCCCCGCAGCTATTTAGTAACGAGCAGATTGTCCCCTCCAACATGTGGCAGGAATTCTGCATTGCAGTTTCAACCACATCGCACTTGATCATTTGGACCATGCCGACCTGGGTATCAACAGCTGTCACCGGGTCGCTCTCTGGCAGCACAGCAGCGCTCATGTGGTGCAACAACGAGGCGCTTTCCTGCAGGTCATCATCAAGTCGCATCTCGTTGAAGAGGAATTTGTAGAAGCTCTTGCGAAAACCTGGCGGGCTGAAGACCACACTCGGGACTTGTTCTATGCTCCCAACTATGCGGGCCAACCCCCCCCCCAAACTGTGCCCAGTTAAAATAATATCCCTGTCATTCTTCCCCTTGAGCTTCCTAACATAGTCTAAAATCCCTTTGTAGTATTCAGCGTTCGACTCGAGGCCGAATACTTGCAGCATCTGAGACAAGCAGTGGATCACAATCGCGGACACACTTTCAGGCCAAAATCTGATTGTAGGAAAAATCATCGATAGCATCGAAAGCAAGACTGGCTCCTTGAAGATTTTGACGTCCTCAATGATGTCCGATAGGCGGCCGACATCTGTCCCTCTGATGGCGATGATAGAGACGTTCAGGTCGTCCGAGTACGCGTCAAAAAATTGTGCGATCCCCGTTTTCCTCATCTCTGGAGGTGGGATTTGCACTTCAAATAGTTTGCGCGAAGTCTTCCTCGCACCAGAAGTGGCAACGGTCGATTGAGGGGTGAACATGATGTCAACAATCTCATCCAAGTTGTGGTTCTTGGGGTCGAAATAGGCGATCTCGCTTAAGATCGCCAGATCTAGTAAACTCAACCCGTTCCACTCGGCTCCACAAGTCGCGTATTTTGGGAGCGTGAGTCGCTCAGGGGTGAAATTTTCATAGTCCGTTTCTAGCTCCAATTTAGCAATGTGGGCGTGGTTCAGCCTGATTTTTTTCTCGTCTGCGGCGTTGTTGAGCTCAATGAGCTCCGGGTACCACTCTCGCTTCGTCTGTAAGAAAGCTGTCACAGCTATCAAAGCCACAATTAGAGACATGACGACAGCGAAGCTGAATCCAAATTTCGCCATGAAAGCGAAGACGAATTTGGGCGCCGCCTTGTTGTTTTTCTCCTGCTTCTCCTTGTATTTTTTGATTATCGACTTCTTCAAATCGACGGGCAGTTTCTTCTTCTTGTTCTTGTTCTTGTTCTTGTTCTTGTTCTCGTCTTTTTTCGTCATTACATCTACACCCATGAGAGTGAAATTTCGCTTCCTCTCTACTTCATCAGCAGTCGCATCCTCATTATCATCCTCCTCTTCGTCGCTGTCGCTATTCGCTTCTTCCTCGGCCTCGTCACTTTTCTTCGCAGAAACAGAGGGAGCTCCAAACAGCTGGATGAATTTAAGCATGACGTGCATCGTCACAACAAAGAAACTGCCGACACCCTTCGCTCGCGAAAAGTGACAGCACGCAGCAGCGAAGCTCATTGCCAATGGACAGTAGTAGACGATTCTCATATTGCTGTTCAACGCGCTCTCAACGGACATGGTAAGAGTCACGTGAAATGCCGGAATCGCGATTGTAAGAAGCGTGAGATCGATTTGTGCGTTTATGAATCCGACATTGGGATTGATCATCTCGACCAAAAATACCACGAAAACATAAACAATGAAACTGTTCTTGAGGTGACTGAAACACTGCTTCAGCTTCCCTGCATCATTCAAAATCGGCTTGCTGTACGTTAGACAAGCCCATCCACAGAAAAACAAACCCAGCAACCAGCAGAACAACACCACCTGGTGATTCGGAGCAACTCTTTCCAGCCAGTGTTTAATCTCCACCTCCCCAATAGCCCCACCCCCAAACGCAAACAGGCGTTCGCGAAGGCCAATCTCGTCCACGCCACAGAACTCAAGCACGTTAAACATTTTGACAAAGTACATGTCGTAGAATCTCAACGCGACTTTGAGCAGAAATAAAGCAGTCGCGACGGTGAGACAGTAAATGTAGACATCAAAGAACAATTTCGCCCTGGAGCTGAACGCCTTTGACCACGAAGGGAACTGGTTCAGCAGCACAATAGCGTACTGAATCAAGCTCAAAATTAATGTTATGGTCAGAATCTTTCTTGGTAGGTCGTAGCTCTTGCTAATGTATTGGAATGGCAAGTCAAAACAAATCCGGTCCCTCAGGGTTTTCGTCTCCTGAGGCTCCACGGAGCAATCCAGGTGCTTCGTGAATATCAAGGAGATGGATATTACCAAGTTGGGCAGAAATGTACCAAGTAATATGATAAACAAGTTGGAACCCGCAGAGGAGTTCCCCAACTTGATTATCTTGGTGCGAGCATGAGGGAAGTCATTCACAGACTGTGTGATGGTGGACACGGACTTCTGCATGAACTTGAAACAACACCGGAAGGTGGCATACACAACGTAAACGGTGGCGCAAATCTCTCTCTTACGCCAAGAGGAGGACTCACCCGTCGACGACGTTTCTGCAAACTCAATAGCACTCGTGCTGATCTCAGTGGCAACTCTTAAACCAAGTGCGACAGCCAAGTTCGTCATGAAAGCCCAGACTATACCCACAAGCTGCAGAACACAGTAACAGTAGATGAGGGAGAAGAACGTACCGTACTTGTTGTACGTACGGTCAAACAGCAGGGTCAGTTGTCTCAGAAAGAATTCAAAAGAGTAGAATGGATGGAGGAACATCTTCATTCTCTTCAAGGAAAAAATGGTCGATGACTTCATTTCTCCCTCGTCGGAGTCGACGATGTTTCGTAAAGACTGTTGGACTTGTGTGAGGTGCAGTGTGATAAATCAATTTTTTGTTTTTGAATATTTCTCACATGATCAAAATCAAATTCCTTCTACCCCAGTACCAGCAGCTGCAAATATCCCTATGTTAGCTGATAGCTGTGATGTGGTGGGTATTGATGAGGCTCAATTTTTTGATGATGAGATCGTAAAAGTATGCAATGACCTTGCTAATAGAGGAATTCGAGTCATCGTAGCGGGACTGGATATGGACTACCGTGGGAATCCTTTTGGCCCCATGCCTGCACTGATGGCAACTGCAGAATATGTCACTAAAGTTCATGCAATCTGTACTCGCACTGGAAATTTAGCCCATTACAGTTACCGGACCTCTAAAGAAGATGATTTGTTACTTTTGGGAGAAAAAGAAAATTATGAACCTCTTTCTAGAGCT
>ERZ651776.2208-NODE-2208-length-21628-cov-4.602153_pt1 | contig 21628 bp, 17 predicted proteins | sample MGYA00514761_ERZ651776 | MGnify/ENA metagenome assembly ERZ651776 | reverse complement strand
GGAGCTGGGTGGCGACGCCAAGGGGTGGGGTGGCGCCAGGGGCTAGGAGGCGAGGGGGGGGGGCGTCGTAGGGGAGGACTGCATGGTAGGAAAGGGCAAAAAGACTTTTGACGTGAGTGCAGTTGTGATGTCCGATAAGGCTGTGGTTTACAAGGTTCCACGTGGAATTTGGAGATTCTTCGAGGTAGGGAGGAAGGTGGAGAGGGCAGTTGCGGTCTTAAGCAAGGACCGACTTAGGGGGGACAGGTGCCCCCGGATGATGGAAGGACTTAGAACTCTCCACACATGTGGGTTGGAGACTGTCAGGGGTATAATCGGAAGGAATAGAGAAGCGAGAGGAGGGGTTCCTATTTGGGTTTATGACAGGGAGAAAGAGAAAGAAGAAGCAGATAGGAGTAGTGGGAACACCCACAGTGGTACCAACACCAACACCAACACCAACAACATCCATCACTCACAAAACTTGTCGACGTCTATGCCGCACGCTCGCCTCGGCAAAGAGACAATTAAGCCGCTCGGGGAATGTTTGCGGAGAGCCGTCTTGCTTGCTGAGAACGAGAAGAGGTTGTTGTGCAAGAAGAGGGCTTTGGCGAGGATGGAGGATTTCAAGGGGAAGATCAGGGAAGAAAGCACTGCTGTGGAACAAAATAGGCAATCTAGAATGCCCGGAAAGACGGGAAAGTTAGAAATTACAAGAAGTCCAGCAAGGACGAGTAACATAGAGGATTCTAAGACAATGCTTGCCCGGGAAGGGGAGAGGAGGGAAGAGGAGAGGAGACTTTTTCTCGAGGGAATAGAGGACAAGAGGGTCGAAATGCAGCTCCAGACCTTGGTGGGAGATGAAATTTGGGGGTGTGTCACTGACGCGCATACGAACGCAAAGGGGCGAAAAGGAGGTGGAGACGGTGACAGCGATGGATATAGCGACGGTAAGGCGAAGGAAGTGGTGGGGGCCTTCCTCTTCGGCGCCAGAGAGAGGAAGGACGATGGAGAGGATCATCAAGAAGACAGCAACAATAACAACCTCGACGACAGCCACAAAGGGGAACATAAGAACAACAACACAAGGAATAGGACCTCCCTTTTGAACCCCCTCTCGACGTCAACAAATATTAACGCAGCTCGCTTTTCTGGCATTTCAATTGAAAGGAGGAATTCCATGAAACGTGTGGAGGGGCTGATGGAAAGTTGTCGGGAGTTTTTGAAAAGCGGTGGTGAAAATGTAAGCGATGGTGGCAGCATTAGCAGTAGCACTGAAGGTGGTGGGAACAACAAGGAGTTTAATTTCGGATATTTTCACTCGAATACGGAGATAATGAGTCGGGCTATGGCTCGGATGAGGAAGACAGAATGCTTGATACGGGAGGAGGAGAATGTGGCGTCGGCGGTGGCAGCTACAGGAAAGAGCGGGCATATAGAGTCTTCGACAGGTGTCACACTTAAATATAGGAAGACGGCGGGAGAGGTTATGGCAAAGGATGGCGATATGGGAAAGGAAGGAATGGCGGAACAAAAAGAGGGTGAAGAGGAAGGGAAAGGGAATGAAGGACTGGAAGAAATGGCGAGAATGGGGGGGAGTGGGGAGGATAACGACAATCTGGAGTTGAAGAAGGTGAGTGGGTAGAATCGAGGTTTTAGTAATCGATCAATTGAAAGTAAAAAACAAAAAAGTTCCTCACCGTTATAACTCGCTCACCTTAAAAATACTCAGACTCGGCGCACCATCGCTCTTGCGAGCAAAAAGGGTTGGAAGAATCTGAAGAAGGTTGCGATGACTCATCTAGGAAAAGACGAGAAGGAGGAGGGAGTAAAAGCCATGGCAATTAAGAGCCTGATACTGGCAGAGAAGGAGAAAGATTTCACCAAGGAAGACATTCAGAGAGTTGATTCGAGGAGTGGCTCGCCATCATCTGTTCCATTGTCACACAACGAACAACAGAAGAAACAAAAAATAATGCAAAAGAAACTTTATTCTCCTGGTAGACAGTCTACAGGCGCCCCAACCGCTGTTCCTGAGTGTAACGGGCCGAATACTGACTTCTTCCAGGCGGCAAGCGTCCTTGACATGAAACTGCATTCGTTTCTCGATTTTGGGAAGGTTCAAGACCTCTCCAAGACGGGTACGCAACTGACAATTGCCCAGTCTCTGTCGGCTGTAACGCCCAAGATTGTTAAGAATATAAATAAAGTGGCTAGTGAGAACAGGGGAAGGAGCGTAGATAGCTTTGATTTTCAGACGGAGGAGATTATGATGAGCTTGGGGGGGGGAGCAAAGACCCTGGGGGCGAAGAACCTGAAGGGGAAGCGGCTGACTGAGCTCAAGAGGATAACGGGGGGTGATTCGATGCGGTGGAATGGTAATGATGAAAAGGATAAGAACATGAGGGAAACCGAAGAGTGGCAAATGTTTCACCTGGGACAGATTGCTGAGTTCAAGAAAAAGCAGAAGAGTCTCCCGAACGTGAGCAAAACGGGCAAATGCCAGTGGGTGCTGCACGAGGAGCAAGAACCGATTGTACTTTGATTGTTGACAATTACTTCTTTGTAGCTAATGAATTATACATTGTCGCAATATATTTAGGGCGAAAAATTTTTGACTTTTTCAAGACTTTGTTGTTTTTGACTAGTCCATGATGTCCTCCACTTCGGCGCGCCGAAAGACACAAGCCTGTCCTCTGATTTCGCCCTCCGTATTGATGAGATTGAAAACTACAGCTTTCTTTATCATAAATCTTTTTCCTAGTGAGTCGATCCTCACCCCGCTATAATTGTCGATGTATCCCTCTTGCATCACTCTTGCCAGCAACAACTCCCGTCCATTCTGCAATGGCTTTTCTGCTGTATTCTTGGATTCCATCCCCAGCATATCCGACAAGGACATTTTGAATTGAAGTTGTGTTGCTCTATTGCAGTATGTAAAGACGGGAGGTTCTGAATTGTCGTGCTGTAGAGAGGGAGGCGTAAGCAACAAGGTTTTGTTCACCACTTGAAAAACAGCGTTTACTCACCGACAATAAGCAAACGCGCGTATCTTCGTAAAGACTCCTTGTTACGTCTCCGTCACCGTCACCAACAAAATACTCTTCGATCAAATCCTTCCCCACCATATTTGTAAACGATTTTATCATCAACACAGTTTGTACTTCTGCCGTGATGGGAAATGCTGAATAGCGGGCGAACGACAGAAGAATGAGAGAAGCGAAGAGAACCATCATGAGCACAGGAAAACTAGCGAGACTTATATAAGCCAATTGGTTGCAGCAGCTTTTCTTCTGGGACAGAGAAAAAATGTGAACAAACTGGTTTCCACTTTGTTTATATCCCCTCAATTTGATATCCGATCATGAAATATTCTCTTGTCCTCCTCCCCGCTGCTGTGTCTGGTCTAGCCTTCAACCCTAAGACACCTGCTTTCAAGGTGTGTTATTCTTATCCACTTTCTTTTTGCTGATGCAATCGAGTTTTCTCGAGCTCTATGTGTGGATTCTGTGTTCTTTGGTTCGTCCGCACTTGTGTGCTGGTCTGATATATGTATATATTGTCTATGCCAAAGTTAAAGGATCGTGGTTGGCTCCAGGGTCACTTTTTTTTGCACCACTCAACATTCTCTACCAACAACTAACCAGTCGTCCCCCTACAGGTTGCCCCCAAGCACTTTGCCCCCGCCGCCGCGCTGGCCTTGACGTTAGCTATGCCTGCCGTCTCCCTCGCCGCTGATATTGACAATGGCGAGTCGATATTCGATGCGAACTGTGCTGCTTGCCATGGTAAGTCCTTCTGAAATTCTCTTCATTGAATTCCCCACTCCCAATGCTCACTAACTCACTACTCCAACTTCCCAGCCGGCGGCCAGAACGTGATTATGCCTGAAAAGACTCTCCAGAAGGACGCGCTTACGAGCTACCTGGCTGGAGGTGAGTGATCTGCAGTGTGTGAACTTTCTTTTTGCTTTCGCTTCAGGGTGACATAGTAGAGGAGTCGCTTCCTCGGCTCCCAAAGCCCTATTCTAACCCCTTTTCTTTGGTACGTTAATCATTTTTCTTTCGCGCGAACAATGATAGGAATGAAGGAGAGCTCTGTGGTGACCCAGGTTACCAACGGTAAGAACGCCATGCCTGCATTCGGCGGCCGCCTTGACGATGCAGATATTGCTGATGTGGCTGCCTACGTCATCGACCAGGCTACAAATGACAAATGGGAATAGTTTCTCTCTTGATTGGCTGAATTTGGTTGATGAAAAATGGGTCGATTGTTTGAACATTGGCTTTCACATAGGACACACTGTAGGAAGGGGAAGGGAAGGAATGAACTTGGAGTTGTTAACAAACAGAACCTGTTTTTTTCCGAAAAATGTTCGTCTTTTAACCATACGACGACGAGTACTATTATTTCGTCTTTTAACCATACGACGACGAGTACTATTATCAATACATAGATGTGGCCACAAGGAATTTACTCTGTCGATGGTTCCACAGAAGAAGGTGCCACTGACGAAGTAGACGAAGAGGAAGCCTCTGAACTAGTGGCTCCCGAGCTGTCCTTCCCGTACATTGTGCTCACGACCTTCCTGTTGGTGTTAAACTTGGCAATCGCTGCAGCATTACTCTCATTAAAGAAGTTCTTAATTGCATGCATGCCGTACCACAAGGAGAGACCGACCCCGCACAGGCTGAAAATTGGAGAATCGTCCCGCGCAGTTACGCCTACTTGGTTGATTGCGGTGTTGACACCAAGAAACCACACCAGACTGGAGAAAAACAAGGGGGTGACGACCATCAACCTGCGCGTCGTTTTTTTCAGACAGTCGGCCATATCAAACTGGCCAGGCTTGGGAGGCGCACCATTTGCCAGCAATTTACGCAGGCGTTTGCTTGCGAAATATAAAGCGGGAATTATCAGAAACCAACTTAAAAGCCCCACATAGCTCATCAACACTGAATCATTGTTAGCAGCGAAGAAGAGACAGATCAGTGTAATGGAGACCATATATACATACAAGCTTGTCCGAAGGATCACGAGCTTACGCTTGGCTCCCTTAATGTTCCCTGTCTTCTCCGCAATTCCGATCCATGTGATGCTCAGACCAAGCAATGCCTGGCAAAAGCATATGATCGTTATGGGGAGCAAGAAGAGACCAATGTCGAACTGTACTGCGTTCATCGCAATCGGCGAACCAACCGGCTCATTGCGTGCAACATAAAGGGTATGACGAAAGAATTCAGAGATGAGACCACCTGTGACAAGAATATTGGATGTGATCGCGGCGTTCAGCTTCCAGCCCTTTAATCGTAGCATGCTGATACAAAGTCGCACTGCTAAGACACTATCAACCATGTAAACTAACGCAACAGACAAGAACCAAATGCCGGCATTCATAAAGCTTGCCCCCTGATAGTCTTCGACATCACAGTCCATTCCCTTCGGATTCATTGTAAAGTGGCAAGTACAGCGCCAGTCCGTTTCGTTTTGACCAGGCATAACAGTCCCATTTTCACCAGTAGGCAGAAACACGTGGACACACGATTTCCACAGGGAATTCTTTCCACCAATTTCAGCGTCGTGACAGTTCCCGTAATCACCCATAACGCCACCATCTCGTTTATCTGGTATACAAGTTACGTTGCCGTAGTAATAGCCCTTGTCACCTTGCACAAAAGGAATCCAACCGTAGCCATATGAATCAGGATCATCCCAGTCATAGTCAACAGCCCCTCTGGAATCACAGCTGTTGATTGAGAAAAGTGAGAATACTACAAAAATTCTCCAAGTGAATTCCATGATTCACGAGATACACAGTTCCGGGGGGATATAAAGTCGTAAGATTTTTTTCTAAGGATGCTGACATCTGGAGGGGCTTCTCACCTCGGAAAAAAAACCAAAAATATCACTAACAAATATTCATCATAAAACCTTGACATCTCTTTAAACTTCGCAGAGACGAAGATGGATATTGCTTTCCGAGTATCTTGTTCCTCTGCGCAAACAGTTTGATCACTTTGGAACACTGCTATGGGAATTAAATTTCCTTTTCCTAAATCACTTCCACTGAAAACTTAAAACTTAAAACGCTCCAAGAGCCCAGTTCCAAGCGCTGACCTCCAGCGAAAGCGTCATTATGACTCAACAAAGTGAAGAAAAAAGTACTCCTGACTTTTCGGGAAATGACCACTCTAATGTGGGCGAAGGCTTCAGCATACCCAACCTGCGCTCCCGGTCGCTGACAACAAATCCGACACCCACCCTCCCCTCTTCGTCAACTACAGAAACCTCTTACATCCCGACCTCTGCTGCAAAATCCCACATTAATCTAAGCATCTCCGACATTGAGACATTTGCTGCCAACAATCTTGCCGCAGCTGAGAAAATCCGTGATAAGTATCTGGCTCAAGAGGACTTCTACAGATCGCTGGTATCCACTACAAAAACCAAGGCCCTGATTGTGATAGATGCGCACAAGGCGGAAATCTTAAGCGCTCGTCGCGAGTTGAAGTTGTACAGGGAAGAAACGGAGGGGATAGTTGAGGAATTGCGAGCAGAGGTGCAAAGAAAGCAACAGCAGGTCGAGACTATGGTCATTGATCACGAGGAGGTGAAACATAGGCTGCTCGGAAAGGAGGTCGGGTCCAAGTTCCATTCCACTGTGGGACAACACAAGTTGAAAGAAGAAATAAAAGAGGCAAAGCTCGCCCAAAGTGATGATGCAGACAAATATGAGTCGGTAATTGCCTCCTACAAGGGCGAGATTGCTTCTCTACAACTGATGTTACGAGAAAAGGGGGTCGAAATTGACACTATTACATCGTCTCTGGAAGCGACTCGTAATGATCTGATTGTGGAACAGGAAAAAACAGAGCGTTTAGGGATAGAAATTGGGAAAAATAGCCAAGTCCATCAGCAAGCTGCCGAGCACTTCGAAAAGGAAATAGAAACCATGAAATCCTCGTCCCTCTCCAGTAACCAAAAAGTGGAAGAACTTAAAAGTATTCTCGAGGATAAGTTGAAAGAGATCGACGCGACGGAAGAAGAGAAGGGATTGGCGCAGCGCAAATACCATGCCGCTGTCTCTGAGCAATTTGCAGATCGCTGTAGGATCCAAATTTTGAAAGGCGAGCTTGCTGCTGTACAAGATTCGTCATCCAATCTTTCCTCCCAACTCGAGCGCAGTGAGCGGGAGGCCGCGGAAAACGCAACTAACATGATTAAATCAATTGAGGTGGCGAAGTTGCAGCTGAGCTGCATCGAGGAGAAGGAGAGGGAAGTTAGGGAAAAAGAAAGTGTCATCGCCGATATTAGGGATAGCTTAGAATCTCTACGAATTCAAGCCGAGCAGAATGATGGGCTGAAAAGCTTGGTCATTGAGAAAGAAGAGATGTTAATGGATGCGACAGAGGCCAAGGTGCGCAAGGAGGCAGAAATTGCTGATATCAGGCAGAAGTATGATAATATCGGCGAGGAGGCGGCTGGAAAAGCAGAGGAACTCCGCCAAACAATCAGTGTGCTAGAAGACAGATTGAAAAACAATAGTGATATGGCTGACGCGGAAAAGTCAAAGTTATTATTAGAAATCGGTGAGAATAGAGCGGAACTGAGTGAATTATCGGCACTCACCGCCGTCTTAACCACTCAGTTGGATTGTCTTCGCATCAGTTCGTCTGAGATCTTGGAAGCCAAGGACACTGCGGAGTCTAATTTAACAAATATGGAGAGTTACGTCGCAGAATTGGAGTCTCGGGGTGAGAACGCAGCGGACGCGTTAGAAATGTTGAGCGCTGAGAGAGCAAAAGTCGCAGTCCTCGCGGCTCATGCTCTCACCGTGAAGCAGAAGGTTTTGGTAAGGGAAGAGGAGATCAGACAGGTTCGCTCACAGTTGAAAGAGGAAGAAGAACGTAAAACAAAATTCATTCATGAACAAGCTTCAAAAGAGGCTCAAAAAGAGGAAGAAGCCTTGCGAATACTAGCAAACAAGTCGGAGGAGAACAATAGGCTGAGGAAAGAAGTTGAAGAGGGTATTAAAAAGGCGGAGGAGACCCAGCTTGAACTAAAAAAAAACTTGAGCAAGCTTATGAAAGCAGGAGGAGAGAAAAGCGAACTTCAAAAAATGGTACAACAGCTAATTTCAGAGGTGGAAGTGGGACAGACAAAGTTTAGAAAATTGCAAATCCGGTTAACCGAGGAGGGAGAAGAAAACAAAAGGGTGATCGACGAGCTCACATCGAAGCTTAATACGTGTAGGGGTGAGATGCAGAAACAATTACTACTCAAAAACAAGGCGGAGAATAAGCTCAAGGAAATTGAGTGGGTAAGAAAGGAAGAACGTATAACCCAAAACAAGAATCAAAACAAAAGCAAGAAAACCCTTAGGGGGGGGGCTAACAGAGGAGGAGAGGGCAAGAGACCTGCCGAGATAGCCATGCTTAAGAACGAGAATGAGAAATTAAAAGCTACTTTGAAGAAACTTCAGCAGAGAGGCATTCAGGGTGAAAATGCTGTCGCGGCGGTCAACTTGTCGGAACAACTAAAACAGAAGGACAGAGAGAGGAAAGAGGTAAAAGAGGGCATTAAAATGTGGCTTAAGGCTTTCGAGGCAAAAAATGGGAGAAGCGCAAATAGCGATGATAAGGAGGAAATGTTAGACGAATACAAGAAGCTGAAGAGCCTTGAAAACGAGGTAAAATCCCTTAAACTTCGAAAAGAAAATGAACTACCACCGTCGTCTTCGTCGTCACAAGAGGTTGAAGCTCTCCAAAAACAAAATGATCAGTTGAAACACGACATCAACGTCTTGGAGGAGGAGTATAAAGCTACCAAACTCCACCTTAAAGAGCTAGATGAGATGAATCACAACTTGTCTCTCGAGACTGAGGCCAAGGAGAAGCACTACATCGAAGACAATAATAAACTCAAAACAAAACTTCACGAACAGATCGAGAATGGAGACGTGCTGCTGAAAGACGAAATTGTGGGCTTAGAGAAGGCCTTGGAGGAGAGCAAGGAGGAGGCGAGGAAGGCTGCGACAAGCGAGAAGAAATTGAGATCCCAGATAGAAAATGGCGAGGGTTTGATTAAACGCCTGGAAGAAGATCTGAGCGACGCAAGGGAGCAGGTGCCCAAGAGCAGCAGTGAAGAGGTAATGGAGTTAAGGGAGAAAATTAAGAAGCTGGAGAAAGATGTCAAGAACAAGGGTAAAGCTAGCGTGGCAGGATGGGATAAGCTGGCGGAGCTGGAAGAGGAGGTTGAGAGAAGGGAGGAGGCTGCAATGAAAGAGGGCGTGGAGAAGGGTGAGAAAAAGACACAGATGCAGCAAAAGTTGTTGAAGAAGGAGATTGAGAAGCTCAAAAAGGTGATAGAGGAGGAGAAGAACAAACTTGAGGTTGCCATGGCCGAGAAGAAGGAGGTTGGAAAGGAGCTTAACGAAACCAAGCAGAGTGTTGAGAACATGAATATTCAGTTGGAAGAGATGAGGAAGAAGGCAATTGAGGACGCGGCCCACGTTGGAGGGGTGAAATCGGATCATAATAGTCTTGGTGGTGGCGGCGGCGGCGGTGGCGGCGACGTCAGTGGTAATAATGGCGGCGGTGGTGAGGATATTACGAACATTGTCAACCGGGTTAAAAAAACAACCAAGGCCGGCACCGTCTTGTGGAGAGAGAAAAAAAAGGCAGACTGCTATGCTTTGTATGAAGCGGAGGCCGAAAGTGTGATTGGGGAGCTCGGAAAATCTTTGTGTAGGAAGCTGCGGGAGGCGCTGGACGCGAGCAGGAAGCAACAGCCCGCCGCGGGGGCAGTAACACTCAGGAAGGCGTTTGATAGCTTCGTGAAAAACCCACCCAGTGCAGCACCTGGCGTTGCTGTCCCCGGCGCTGGTACTTCTGGCGACAATAAAAAACCTTCTAATGTCTCCAGCATCGATTCTAGTGCCAAGAAGAAAATCGCGTCTCTTGAGAAAAAGATCAAGAATGATGAAATTAAAATCGGAAAGCTGGAAAAGCAGATAAAAGATGCCGAAGCAAAGATAGCAGCGAGCGAGGAGAATGCTGGTGAGACGAAAAACAACAAGCGACTCCAGGATATTTTGGAGAAGAAACACAAGAAAATTTTGGATGATCTAAAATCAAAGCACGAAAGCTCGCTTAAAAATCTCAAGAGGGAGCTCGCGAAGGAGAAGGAGAAGCTGACGAAAGTAGAGTCTGAACTGAATGACACTGTGAGGGACAAAAAAAATCTAGAAAAGCGTAGTGGAGAGCTTGTTCAGATAGAGAAAGAACTAGAAAAATTCAAGAACATCGCGAGCGAGGTTGACGCCTTAAAGGCTCAGAAAAAAAATGATGACCTTGAGATTGCAAAGCTGACAACCGATTACCTGGAGGAAAAGGGTTTGAGAAAGAAGTACTACAACATGATGGAAGATATGAAAGGAAAGATTAGAGTGTACGCAAGGTGCCGTCCAATGGCGAAATATGAGAAGGAGAAGGACTGCGTTCAGGTCGTCAGTTTTGTTGACGACGTCAGTTTGGAGGTTAAGGGACCACGAGGATTGAAGGACTTTTCTTTTGATGGAGTTTTCAGTCCCAAAAATGACCAAAAAGATGTTTACGAAGACACCCAGCACCTTATCAGTAGCGCAATTGACGGTTACAATGTTTGTTTGTTTGCCTACGGTCAAACCGGCAGCGGAAAGACGTGGACCATGACTGGCGACATCAATAGCGAGGAGAACTCTGGGGTTACGCCGAGGGCTATGAGGCAATTGTTCGCAGACGCGGGCGAGTTGAACCGAAAAGGCAGTGTTGAGATTAGCTTAAGTTCTTATTTTGTGGAGCTATATAATGACCATCTGGTTGATCTTTATTGGAAGCTGGATAATCCTAAGGTCAAGAAGGACCCACCCAAGCTTGAAATCAAGGTTGACGCCAAAAAGATGGTGGTGATCAAGAACGCCGTCATTAAGCCTGCGGAGAGCTTTGAAGAACTTATGGATCTATTCGATAAGGGTAACAAACGTCGACACGTTGGTGCGACCAAGATGAACGCCGAGAGCAGTAGGAGTCACAGCATCTTCAGCATCTTGATCACAAACAAGGATTTGATAAGCAACAAGACAAGCATCGGCAAGTTGACGCTGGTCGATCTTGCAGGAAGCGAGCGAGCAGACAAGACTGGTGCGACCGGAGAGAGACTACACGAAGCCATGAGCATTAACAAAAGCTTGAGTGCGCTTGGTGCTGTCATTAGCGCTCTGAGCGGAGGGGAGAAATTTATACCGTATCGGGACAACAAATTGACACAGCTGATGCAAGATAGTTTAGGGGGGAATGCCAAAACTCTTATGTTCGTGAACATCTCGCCAGCAGACTACAATGTCGACGAGACCATTGGAAGCCTTAGCTACGCGGCCAGAGTGAAGGAGATCAAAAATAGTGCCACCAAACAAATTGATAGCGAAGAAGTTGTCAGGTTGCGGGGAATCATCAAAAGGATGCAAGCGGGCGAGCTTGTCAATGAAGATGAAATCCTTGGGAGCTGAATTATCTTGTGAGAGAGGGAACGGGGATGAAATTAATAAGTTTGTATAATTGAGGATGATGTTATATTGCGCCAAACTATTTGGCTCCTCCTCATTGTTACATTAAGAAGTCAAAGTATATTCAAGAATAAGCAATCAACTGCATTCGCACAGCTTGCGGAGTCTCTGCGGATATGTTTTCCCCTGGGTGCCGGCCAAAGTCTTCCGGCGCCCAACAAATATTATCCATAAGTATATCGCACCACTCTCCTTCCTCGTCCCAATAAAGTTCCTTATCAGGCTGTTCGGGAAGCACACACAACTCATCCTCGACCATAGCCAATAAAGTTCCAATTATTACCTTGGGCATATTCTGAGGGTGTCGAAGACCATAAGCAATCGCTCCACTAATCGCCATGGGACTCAGCTCAAAGGTTGACAGATAAAGCTTGAAGATATCAAAAGCCTTGGCATTGTTGTGACCGGTGACAAAGAGCTGCATGATTAAAATAAGTGACGGATACACAAAAGTATTTCCTCCGCTTAGAAACTCGTCTCTCGGCTCGGAGTTTAATGAGCCGGGAGGTGGCTTATGTCTCTTCACCAGATAACTATATATCCCGTCGCTTATCTCGCCCTCATCAACCTTCACGCCGTTTCCCCTACTCAGTTTTACCACGTTTAGTAAGTTCTCCACCGCTACAAAGTCGCGGGCCAATATAGCCTTCTGAAGGAGCGTTCGCTGGAGATTGATGGGTCGGTCTACCCAACCGCTTTTCCGATAACCGTTTTTGTACGTTGCTGACGACTTGTCCTTCGGCCTAAATTTGAACAGCAATGGCGCCAAAGAAAGAATAAAGGGGTCAATATCAGTCTGATCAAAGTAAGATTGCTTGATCATTTCAAGAAGTGTCGTCAAGATAACTCGCACAAGTTGCAAATGATCTGCGCTCTGCTCACTACTCAATGCAGCTTTCCGCTCGTCTGCTGTCACCGCGTTTGGGGGAGTTGAGTCGTGGTGTAAGTACTCAATTAACTCTTGTACAGACATCCCTTTTATCATATCGACCCGCTGTTCAAAACTGCTCTTCTCCAGACGGTCACCTTCGCTCCCCTCCTTTCCCAGCAGAGGGGCAAAAGGAGCATCAGTGCCGATATCTGTTTCCTTGGCTGGTTGTAGGTTTCCGGAGTTGTTTTTGCCGTTGCCACTGTTACTGCTTTCCGAGTCCCGATTGAGAGATAGACTTGATGATTCATCGGTTGTGGAGGAAGAAGAGAGAGGGGGGGGGGGGGGGGGGGTGTCAGCTCCCCTGTGCTTGACTCTTCTGTCTTCAGAACCCCGCTACAAGGGCTGCTCGCTTGCTTCAACACCAATTTCAGAGAGTGTCTTCTCTCGCCAAGCGCATCAAGCTGACTGGCGGACTTGTCCGCATGCTTGAGCGATGATTTACCAGAGGTACCATCGAAAGAGGGGCTGTGCTGCTCCTGTCCGGAACTGCCAACAATGTTGTCCTCATCATTGGCAGTGTCGACCGTTAGTGCGGAAGTAGGTGGTGGGCCAGGAGGAGGGGGTGGGGGGGTACCAACTCCGCGACGGATACCGCCGAATAATGACGACAGCCGCTTTGAGAGTTTTTTCTGCATGGAAGGAGAAGAAGAAGAAGAAATGGATGGAGTGTAAAGAGGAATAAGGGAGGATTTTTACTAATCTTATTCGCGGTGTTCTCCGCTTAAGAAACTACCGATCGGTAGATGGGGAATGATATATGAAAGAAGCTCCTATAGTGCAAGTTCTTTGGTTTTGATGGTTGAGGAGCTTGCTTTTTTTTCTTCTCCTTTCTCTGTGATCCAATATTTTATTGAGAACATTTTTGTTTTCTTTTGATAGCCATCGTTTCAATGGAAGAATCGTCAGAGGATGGTGATGGTTTCACACTAAAATTGAATAGTTTCGCCTTAGTCGTGCTAATCTCCTCTCTTCTGTATTTCCTCATGCTCCCAATGATCAGCCAGAAGCTCTCCATTCTTCACAACCGTTCCAAGGAGCTTGATATCGTAAAGATGTTTATCATGAGCAGCTGGTTTGCGTGTGCCGTTAGGGGGATGAGTTTTGCAGGTCTGGGAGCACTTAGCATTGCCAACATTGGGGTTGACTATGATGTAAAGTGGAACAATGACGACGGGGATGAAACAAGTGGGGACGATGTCAACGTTGTAGATACAAACCAGGACTTCTATAACAAGTCTTGCGTCGTGCTATTCGACTTACCCGATTATATTATCCTGTCAACTTATGTGCTTCTCATTCTAGTCTGGTCCGAATGTTTTATCAGTAGCCGATACCACACACTGAAGAACAACACATTCAGGCGGACGTGGCTCGTTACCTATATGGTTTTCAATTCCCTGCTTTATGGCGGGCAGGTGGTTTTATATGTTTTGTTGTTCCTGCCCATTGACTTCAACATACAAGGTTTGCTCTTTCAGGTAAGTTTGAAGCTACAAATCAAACCGGTGCAAAAGAAAAGTGTGGAGCCAAAATGAAGATAGAATGGCTACGGCAGCTCATGCTCGTGTCTTTTCGCTTTTTTTTCTTTACCTGACTCTCTTTTCCTGTTTCTGTAGGTGCTTACTGCGATCAATCTTTTTTTAGTCGTCGGAACTTTTGTCCTCTATTTGTACATGAATTGTAAATTCTCTGGCTTCCCTTTTAAGTCCGAGGAGGCTCAAGAGAGGCTGCGCAGGCTAGGCGGTGTGCTTTTTTACTGGACTATCGGACGTGTGGTTTGGGCGGTTGTGTTGCAGCTAGCAGAGAAATACGAAATCAATATCCTGAGCGATTCCTCCTTGACTTCCCTGATACTTATCACAGTTTTTATAGCTTGCGAACTCGGGCCTATTTTCCTCTCTTTGGATTATGGATTCATAAACATGATGCATCTGACAATGAAGATGGGAGGAGAGGGCGGCGGGAGGGGGGGGGTTGCTTATGACATCGGTGTTGGCTTCGAGGGCCTCAGCGATGACATAGAGGAGGATCTGCTTGGCTCCATTACAGAGAGCCAAGATTATGCCAATAACAGAAACGTCAGTAGCATCAATGACCCAAGGTTTTCCGTGCATAGCACGAATAATAGCGTTAATTACTTGAATTGAAGATAGTTGATAGAAGAAAGAAAAGTTTGAAAAGAGGGGAAAAAGTTGAATAATTTTTTTTTTTTTTTTTTTGCATATTTTGTCCGATTTTGTCCTCTTAACGTCATTTTAGCTTTTCCCTCCCAAAAATACACATCCTATATAGTAAACCCCCCCCCCCTGAATATTTTGGATTAAAAATAGCAAAGAGGTGACCACACAGACCCCTGACAAAAAACAGGCTTGTCCAAAATTCGATGTCGTTGTTTTCGGTAGCATCTAAGAAATTCCTTATCACTGGTGGGTCAAGGGGAATAGGTCTTCACATTGCACGCGGTATAAAAAAACTGGGGGGCTCTGTGATAATTTCGAGTCGTACTGAAGAGGATTGTAGGTCTGCATGTGCTCAACTGAATGAGAGGAGCACCTCGACAAATTCTGCGGTAACTCACGAGGAGGTGGCCGCCCGATATGTCGTAGGTGATTGTAGCTCTAGATCTGGCTGTGAGGCGTTGGCAGATGAGGTGTCAAATTTAACTGGAGGGTGTTTGGATGTCCTTGTAAATAATGCTGGGTGTGCTTGGGGTGAAGACTTGAATAGAGAAAGCGGGCGGATGAACTGGGGCTGGGATAAAGTTCTCGATTTGAATGTCAAGGCGCCGTTTTATCTTTCTCGGAGCTGTCTTCCCATGCTGACGAAAGACAAAGACAGCATTAGTCGAATCATCAATATCGGAAGCGTTGCTGGAATTGTCCCTCAAGAGGCACCAACACACGCATATGATACATCCAAGGCAGCGATTCATCACCTAACGAAGAAGCTGAGCGCCGATTTTGCGCCGAGGGGAATAACTGTTAACTGCGTTGCTCCCGGTTTCGTGCCCACCAGGATGTCAAAAGGTTTAGGAAATTACGCCTCTATGGAAAAGCTGGCAAACATGTCTCCTTTGGGGAGATTGGGGGAGGAGGAGGACATGGTCGGTCCTGTTGTTTTTTTCAGCAGCCGAGCGGGAGAGTGGTGTACGGGTGTTATTATGAATGTGGATGGCGGTGTTGTGGGTGGGATGCGAATACCTCTCGAGTCCTTGGATCAGTAGGTTTGGTAGTGTCTTAACCCAGTGCGAAAAATATTTCCCGGTAAAAGAATAATAAAGTGTAGTGGAAGTGGAAGTGACCTTCGCTTTTTGCGCCTGCAAATTTCTGCAAATCTATTTGCAATTTTTCGTATACTTCTTTAAACATCTATACCCGCTACTTTGCCCACCACGCCTCTTCCTCGCCATGGGCCCCAAAAGCGCCAGCATCCTCGTCTTCCTCTCTCGTGCGACGACTCATAAATAAATAGTTGTCCGTATCTTCGTCCTGTATCTCCAGAACCTTATCATTCTTAAGTGAGGCGAAGGTTTTTCGGAATAGGAACTTGATAAATGGTCCTTCCTTTACAGACAAATTTGTCTTGCAAAGAGATGAGTAGACTTTCTTCGCTTCGACTTGGAGGCCATCATGAGAGGTGATTCTTCCGTATCCAAAACTGAGGAATTTTTTTTCTTCCCCTTCTCCGTCTTTCTTCTTTTTATCCTCCTCGGTAATTATTTCGTCTTCCCAACCGCAAAGAAGCTTGAGCAAACTATCCCGGAAGATTAGCTCTGGGTCCTCCTTAATCTTCTCTGCGTTGCAGTGACAGTAACCCCCCAGCCTCTCTGAATAAACCAACCCCAGATGCTCGCACTGTTTACACTTGTACTTTCCGTAGCGACGAGAGGCTGAGCCATCGAATTTTTTCTCCTTCATTTCCAATTTTGTAGATGAAAGAGCTCGGCTGAATTGCGGAACGTTGACAAGTTTCTGCAAAATAGAGGCAGGATCATTAGGAGCTTGACTGTAAACGAGCCTGACAAATTCGCACTGCAATGTTCAGCGATCAGTGAAGAGCAGATTGTTAGATTCATTCAAGGCCCTATCACTTAAGTGTTTAGGCATAGTCGTAGAAAAACATTCACTTGCTTGCACCGCTACCAATTTCCTCCTACCTGTTGTATCATCGCTTCTGCCTCAATGTTGGATGAATGAGGATGGATTTTCAGCGAATGGACGAGAATTTCCTTTTGAAAAGTGTCACCGGTCGGCTCTGAGAGGTCAGTGGCATCGGTCGGTGATAATCTCGTCACGAGCTTTATCTTGCCACACACCGTCACCAAGTCACCAATCATTGGGTCAGATCCTCCACCATCCTCCACAAAGAGACTTGTGAAATCCTCAAGAAATTCATCTAGGAGCTGGTTCCCGAAAACGGTGCAGTCAATTAACCCTGTGCCGTCATCAATAATCAAGTTGAGGTGTTTTTTCCGGTGTACCATGACAAGAGTGCCGGTTATTTTCACTTTTTGCAAAGGCAAGCCTCTAGGTTTTTTGTTTTCACTTGTCTTGTTTTTGTCAACATCTCCTTTGCCAACGTTGTCGTTGCATCTCTCCATGTTCTCGGGGGGGTCTTCCACTGTGAGGAAAAAAGTTCCTATTTCTCTGTCTATGCGCAGCAAGCGCGAATGAAGCAAACAAATTGGCATGGGCACGTTTGCATGGTATAAAGGGGAGAGCGCCACAGTTGAGGGTGTGAAAACAAATTCTTCTTTTTTTTCTTGCGATTGCCGCAATTTCTGTTTCTCAACATGCGAACTACTCGAAAAGTTGGCCGCTGTCACTTTGGAGGCATAGGGGTTCACCTTTTTCTTTGTAGTAGCTTGACTGCCGTTCGATGATGGAGAGCTCCCTGGAGGTGGTGTTGGAGTTTTGCTCCTTGCATATGGATTGGTCGGCGGCATCACAATCACATTCCCGTGCTTCTAAAGGCACTTTTGTAAAATGTCTGCTTGAAATCAGGGCACGGGCAGGAGGAAATTTTATTCCCCACAATTTTTAGAAAAAATCCTGCTACGCGCCCAAGCCTTCGATTTATTTTTTTTAGGTGGTATCAAAGGCATCAAAGGCATGTACACAGCAGGAGGTACAACATGATTGAGCTATTTGCGCTTTTTTTAGCGCTCTTGCTGTCAGCATGTACACATGCTGAAAGCCCTAATTTTGCTACTTGCTCGCAGGACAGGGGCGACTGCGTCCCAACGCTTCATGAAGGCTATCATGATGTCGACAACTTTGTTGAAATCGAAGTTAATGACTTGTTGGTATTCTCCCACCCGAACCTAGACGGCGGCGGTAACATTTTCGGACTTGACATACCGCGGTACTTGTCTGGTCATTTTAAATCTCGGTTCAAGCGGTGCGTTGAGTTGTGCGCTGGGCCCGGCTTCATTGGCTTCAGCCTGCTAAGTTTAGGAATTTGTCAAGAAATGGTCTTCATAGATGTGAACCCTTACGCCATTAAGCTTCTTCGGCGGACAATTTCTCACAACAAACTGGAGGGAAGGACTACGGTGTACCAATCGGATGTTTTGAAGGATGTGCCGAAGTCGGAGCTGGGAAGGTGGGACCTGGTTGTGTCTAATCCGCCTCACTTTGTCGACATCGAATCCTTCCAAAACAAGCTAGCCCACATAGGCGTCGACTTGGATTGGCGTTTGCACCGCGAATTTTACGCTTCTGTCGTGCCGTTCATGGCGCCGACAGGGCACATCGTGATGCAGGAAAACATGGCAGGCTCGTCTCCTCCTGATTTCTTGAACATGCTCCCTCCGGAACTGGCCGTCGTTGAGATAACAACAGGTGTGGGCGTACCGGACTCGTCGTTCACCCAAGTGTTTTGGTATCTTTGGACGACAGTCGACAAGGATTTTTGGAGGCGCGTGCAGAACAGAGACGTAGACTCGTGCGCCGTTCAGTGGGCACAATATATTGTCTCGGGCGAGATGTGGGGCCTCGGAATAGGTTGGGAACCACCGGGCTGCAACGATGAAAAATAGAAAGAAATAACTTTTCACTAGGACGTTTTTTGAATTTTGGCTTGGAACATTTCTAATTTGTTCATTACTAATCCGCCTACCTGCCTCGCTTCGCCAAATAACTTCCTCCTCCCTTTAGTCGTACTTACACTTGAACTCATTGGTGCTGAGGATAATGGCGACGAAGAGCTTCTCCTGCTGCGTCGCCGACGATGCCGATTGCCATACCGGCGCCGAGTGCGGACAGACAGCAGCACTGGCCAGCGGCGAGGTGAGTGGCGAGGTGAGTGGCGATACACAGAGGTTACAATTGAGGTTGTTTGAAGAACAAAATGGCTCACGCACAGCTCATGCACAGGAAGGACAATATTTTTCGTTTGGCTTCAATTGACAGAATTAGCGCTGTTTTGCATCTAATTCCCCGCCAAAAAGGAGTATATATCCCTATCTGTGTGCCTACGCTTTTCGCTTTTCTCCTCCGACCAGAAGCCTCCCTCTGACTAAACGCCCTTTTTTTTTTCAACCATTCAGGGGCGGCCACTCTCGGCCCGGACGATTTCCTAGGGCGGAGTGGGTTGATTCTGACTGCTTGCGAAAGTCTCGCAACCATTCCTGGCGATGTGGAAGCGAGTGCTGCTTCACGCGTTTCTACTTACCGTTGCATTGTCTGCGTTGCTGCTTTACGCCGACAATCGACTACAACTGTGTGGCAGCAATTCAGACATTAATTCAAATTCGCCATTTGCTGTTGCTGCGAATAATATTTACTATTGCAGCATACGCAGGGAAATAAAAAATAGTATTCTCAAATCGTGGATGATGAGCATGATGACAGTGACGGCAAAGAAGGCAATTTTGCCTAATCGCCCACTTGACTTGTCAACAGCAGATTCGCTCTTGAAGAACGGATTTTCGCTTTCTCCCTCCATGCTTCACAACGATGCTCTCGGCTACTCCACTGAATCGAGAGTCGGGCGACAAAAACCTTCTATCAAAGAGAGCATTCGGCTGTGCTCGCAGGCTGAGAAAATCGTCCGTAATCTTTTCCCTCTAGCAACAAAAGATGAGCTCGCACTATATGACAAAACTGCAGAATGTCTTGCAAACAACTATCTTCTGGAGTTTGTGATGTCTGGCAAAACTCAAACCGATTCTCTGGTTCGTGCCAGAGAATACTTAACGCCAACACACAATGAAGTCCGAACGGCCCAGAATGCTAAGCTACTCCAAGGACTGGCTACATGCTCACTTTTGATGGGTGACAAGAGCGAGGCCATGCGATACTACGACTTGGCCATCTCCTCGATCGAGGCTGCAGAGGATGGTGACAAATCGACTTTGTTTCTTTCTTTGTATCATCGTGCGTTGCTTCATCTGCCAGAGGATTTCGATAGTGGATCAGAAGACCTCTCCCGAGCACTGGCCATTTTTCCTGAGAATGTCCGTGCTAGGGTTAATCTCGGCGGGGCGATGGTACTCAAGCTAATGTCGGGGGGCGATGGGCATTGGGGGGGAGCTAAGGAGCTTTTGGAGGGGGTGGTCATTAATGGCTTCTGTGACGGGTGGAAGGCGGATGATCTCGTGGATAGGGGAAGGGATGACATTTGTGAGGCAGCAATTGCCAACTACGACATTGTTTTAAAGGGATTGGAGGGGGGAGGCGTTAGTGAGGGGTCAGAAGATGTGAAAGAGAATGAAGAGGGGGGGGAAAAGGTGGAAGCAAATTTAAATGAGGAGAAAGAAAAAGTGGAGGAGGAGGAGAAAGAAGGAGAAGGAGAAGGAGAAGGAAAAGAAGAGAATTTGCTAGTATCTCCCCTCTCTCAAACAATCGCCGTCCTGCAGAAAACTCTTGCGGAATCCCCGAAGTCGCCCTTAATCTGGTCGTCTTTGAGTCAATCTCTCCTTGCCAGCGGTGACGTCGCTGGGGCTGTAGAAGCCGCCGTAAGGGCTATCGAAAATGGTGGTGGCGACAAGGCCGAGAGTGCAATGGAAGCGGCGGTGCAGCGAGCGATGGACCCTTCCTCGAGAGGCTTTTCTTCTCCTGCTCCTTCAATATCCAAACCTGATATTTCTCATCCTTCTGGGTTACCCCATATCTCGCCGATTTTACCAACCCCGGTGACTGCAACATCGACTGCTGAAGTGGAGAGATTGAAAATGGAAATGGAAAATTTGGGCCTGAAATTAAAAATTTTACAGCTTGAGGCCGGCGTGGGTAAGGCAGCAGCTATGAATGGTGTCGCGATTACGTCGACATCAATATTGACGAACGTTGCGCCTGATTCGGCATTACCAGTGCCCTCACCAGGCAATCTAGGTGCTGCCGTAGACGTTGATGATCGTTCTTATTCTAGGAACGATGATGATTCTGGAGCTGAAAGTGGTATTTCGCCCGCTGGGTATGATCTCAATCCGGAATCAGTGCCAATTACAAAGAATACGACTGACGCCGCAGGTATAGCAAACTCAACGAACACAACAGCAAGTAACTCACCTAATACAACAGCAGATGAAACAACAAGCAACTCCCCCTACCCTATTTATAACCCCGCCAACATATCCAAACCACCTGAACTAACAGGAGCGCCGAAGTCCTTTCAAAACCTGGCCAACGCCTACCTCGACCGGTCTGACTACAGCAACGCAATCAAGCAATTTAAAAAGATTATCAAAAAAGCTCCTGATAATCTACAGCCTCATATTGGACTGGCGACAGCAATGGAAAAAAAAGCAACCGCTGCAGGGAAATATAACAACGAAGTCAGTTTGAAATACTGCGAAGGTGGGGGGTTGGCTGTAAGGCTGGATGAAATTGAGTTTGCGGGGAAGCTGATTCGACGTGGCGTAGAACTTGCCACCGCCGCCAATGACAGACAATCGATTGAAGAGTGCATAAAATTTGCTTTTGACGAAGAGCTACGCGACGAACTAGCTACTTTGATGGAGGGGATGAGCGTTGAGAAGGTTGAAGAGGTGAAAAGTAAGAAGAGGGTCGGTGGAGGAGGAGGAGGAGGTGGGATCAATAACATTCACAAGAATCTCAATAGCCAGGGCTCTATTTTCGCTACCGGCGGAGGGGGGGGGGGGGGGGAAGGGA
>ERZ651776.2205-NODE-2205-length-21646-cov-8.637721_pt1 | contig 21646 bp, 35 predicted proteins | sample MGYA00514761_ERZ651776 | MGnify/ENA metagenome assembly ERZ651776 | reverse complement strand
CTGTTCTTAAAGCGATATATCTGTTCTTCTAACGTATCTATATTCATTTTCATCATATTTGGAAAATCCGGTTCATAGGTTTCATAACACTCTTCACAAAACATAAAATCTGTATCTTCATCTATATCTACATAAACAGAATCGGTTGGTTCAAAAAACATATTATTTGTAGTTCTTTTTTTACAATCTATATTATCACAATAATAATTATTAGTTATTTTATTAATAATCTTTTGATACTCTTGAACATCATTATCCATATCCATATTTTCTTCATAGCAGGGCTCGCAAATATAATATCCGTCGTTCTGTTTATTGTAATAGGGTTGTAATGTATATATTTGATTCACACATATTTCACATTTTTTTAAACAATTATGATTGTAACTATAGTTAATAGTAAAATTATCTCTTTCGAATTCCGGTTTGTCTTTAATTTTTACATTTTCAATATTAAGTGTTTCAAAGGCATCGGAAAAATCCAATATTTCCAATTCATATAATGGATTATCATTTAAACTCAATACCTCTAAAAGTGGTGGCATTTTATCAACAGTTATACTTGAAAAATCATTATTTTCAAGAACCAATGTTTTAAGATTAACGAGATTACTAAATGATGGCAGTTCATAAAACGCCATATTTTTAATAATTATAGTATCGATCTTGCTTGAAAAAATACTGAAATCAAGTTCAATAATACCAGACAGATTTTCTAGTTCAAAATGCCGAATGTTTTCCAGATCACATTCAAACAATTTATTTATTAAACTATTCTTAATGCACAATTTTTCAACATTTTTGGGTATAGAAAACTGACCTTTGTATTCAATATCACTTAACACCAATGTTGTATTATCAATTAGTTCATTAATCAATTTATCCATCTTTGTAATTATGTTTCTCATTATTTATTCATAAATTATACATAAACGTGTAGCAATTCTATTAAATAAAAATAAAAATATATATATATTATTTTTTAAATGTGGTTTAAGACGATTAATAAGTCATTACTTATTAATAAGTATCGAAGTTCAATTCATTTATTTTTTCATTTATTTTTTCAATAATATCGTCTGATTGTGTATTATTAATGTTTTCATTATTTCCTAAACTTTCTAAAATAGAGGCCTTGAACTCCGCTAGATTAGTATAATTCTTATTTTGAGTAGCCTGCCGCACAATATCATAACCATTATTAATATTATATCGACGTAATAGCATTTGTATAGCTTCACTTAAACATTCCGGATGACGATCGAGATCATTTTCTATTTCTTCATTATTTACTTCTAGTTTTTCGAAACCTGTTTGAATATTTTTATATGCTAATACACAGTGACCTAAATAGGTACCGACGTTTCGTAATACTGTACTATCCGTTAAATCGCGTTGAAGCCTAGAAACCTGTAATTTCTCTATCATAAAGGTTAAACCCGCATTGGCTAATTTAAGATTACCTTCGGCATTTTCGAAATCAATTGGATTAACTTTTTGAGGCATAGTGCTACTACCAACCTGACCTTTTGATTTATTCAATTTAAAATATTTTCGACTAATATATAACCATAAATCTTGACACAAATCGACGAGCATATAATTCAGTCCTACAAGTAGTGAAAATAAATGGACTATATCATCATAATTAGTAATTTGCGTTGTATATGACCACCTTTTAAGTCCTTGTTTTTCTAGAAACTCGCAAAAGAACTCGGGCCAATTAATAGTGTCAAATGTGAATCTATGCGCACTTAAATTCCCAACTGCCCCGCCCATTTTCGTGTAATATTGATGGTGCTTTATTTTCTTCATCCAATAACTGAGACGGTTGCTATATACCTTAATTTCTTTACCTAATTTTGTTGGAACTGCCGGTTGTCCGTGGGTATAAGCACATATTGTAATTTTATCCCACCGAAGTCCCATAAAAAATAATTGTAAAACTAATTTATTTACGCAAGGAATTATAGCATTCTTCATACAACATTTCAATTGAAGACTAAAAGCAACTGAATTGATATCTTGGCTCGTTAATCCATAGTGAATAAGATTAATAATTTTATCTAATTCTTGATTATATAATTCCGAATTCCGAATATAATATCCAATATAATATTCAATTGCTTTTATGTCGTGTTTGGTCTCCTTTTCTATTTCCATTATCTTGTCATATCCTTCGTTTGATTTATGATAATCTTCTAGTAGATTATTGAGTATAGTTAATAATGAAATCTTTTGGTCACCATCTAAAACAAATCCGTGAATCTCATTCATATTTAATACACAAACTAGTTTTTTTAGATATTCTACTTCGACAAATAAGCGGTAATATACCCATGATTTCAAAGAAAAATACTTGGAAATTTCTTGAACTTTCGAAAAATATCTATTATCTAATGGCGAAATCGTTTTTTCCATAATAGTATGATTGATATATAAAAGAAATAATTTAAATAATAATATTAATAATTATACAATAAAACATTGGTTCGCAATTATAAAAATATTATAATTTCACATAATAGTAAAAACAAAATGAGGAAAAGATTATATTAAATTAATTTAATTTATTTAGATTAATTAGATTAGATTTAGATTTAGATTTCTTTAATTGCGCCTTGGTCCAAGAAAGACTGAAGGACATTTTTTTTGAAAAACCAACCTTGAGCATTGGCATTCCACCATCCACGATTATTGTTAATATATTTATCCCCATAATTAGTATGGTCGGTAGGTGGAACCATTACATAGCCCTTTCCATACTTTCTAATGATCATATCTGAAAATGGTGATACAAAAACAGGTGTAGTTCCTCGTGAATCATCGAGCATTTCAAAATCCATTGAAATATTTGATGCTATTGATGGATTTCTTCGTGTAGGCCGAGTAGACCGAGTAGGCCGACTGGGAGTAGGGGGCATCGATGTAGACTGAGTAGGTGTCGGGGTAGGTGTGGAAGGACTAGACATACACGGTGTCGAAGTTTCTGTAAAGGGATAAAGAACATCACAACAACTTGTGCGATATACGTGAACATAACTAGAACGATTTGTAAATCTGTCAATGTAGTCATTAACATCATCACGGTTAAGGAATTGTGATGTCAAACACAACCCATCATGAGTAGTTTCATAAACAGTATAACTTACTAGGCTTTCGTAACTTTCGTAACTTTCGTAATTCGAAAAAGACTGAGACATATTAATTGATAAATAACTATGAAAAATTATTTTTAAATACAAATAAAAATTTGAATAAATTGAATAATTCAAGATATAATTATATTCAATACTATAGTTACTTATATCATCAAGATGTTTCTCTATCACGGAACAACGACTGAAAATGCTAATACTATAATCTCACAACAAAAATTCGACTTAAACCTATGTGGAAGTCAGTGGGGTTCAACCTATGGTAAGGGCATATACTTTTCACCATCTAAACAAGAAGCATCGGTATATGGCGAAACAATACTACAAATAGAAACTAATGTCGAACCATTAAAACTAGACAAACACTATAGTCCAAATGACCGAAATCATAAAAGGCAAATAAAAAAGATATTATATACATTAGGTCCGGATGCTTTATTGTCATGTGATAATAAAGAAATAGTAATTTTTAATACCGAAAATACTATAAGAAATATTAGAATCGTTTGAGTTTCAATGAAGACTTAACTACCTTTTCACGAGTATTCATAATTGTGTCCATTGCTTCTTGTGTTCTTGCTTCATCTTCATTAAAGAAATGTGTTAAACCATTAATCATAACTTTCTTACTTAGTCCCTTATAACCTTCTTTTTTATCATATATTAAAACACCTTTGCGGATATTTACATAATCAATTTCATTTTCGGCCATTTCGTCCATAATTTCATTTGATAATTCTTTCATACGTATGCGACGTTCCTTAACCAGTTGGGATAATTTTTTAATTTGTTCATCCAATGTAATATATTCTTTCACTTTTGATGAAAAATCATTTTTTAAAAATTGATTTTCTTCTTCCATATTATAATTATAATTATCTTCTTCCATAATCTTTATATATATAAAAATGGAAAGTTTAGCTATTTTAAGCCGCATCATAAGAAAAACAAATATTGATATGATTGATAAATTATGTGAACTGCATAATGTATATCCAGAAGAAAAGGAACAAATGAAGAAGGAATTTATTAAACCGAATTACTATAATGTTTCTTTAACCAAATATTCGCGAAATGAAACTAAATAAAAATACTTAATCATTTTTTATTATTTTTATACATTAAGTAATAATATGGATGACGATGATTCCCAAGTTCTAATTATAGTCGATGATATCGAATATCATAATTATTTAGAAGGTTACCCTTCGCCTGAAAAAATATCCAAAGATGAAATGGAATATTTTAATGAAGTATTATCGAAACATTTTATGGAAATACCTGAACGAAATGAGATTATATTTAAACATAACGATAAGAAATTATTTTATCGTGGAACAATATTAAAGAAAATAGAACCCAGCACCTTCATTATGAAAAATAGTATTTACTATAAAATATGGCCTTTTGATTTTAAAGGGTGGACCATTTATATGAAAGACTATCAAAAAATGAAAGAAGACGAGAAAAAGAAGGAACATTTATGGCAATTGTATAAAGCAAATAAAGTATTTATTGACGAAGATAACGCAACTTAGTTTTTTTGTTTTTATTTTTCCATCTAAAATAAAATAACTCTAATATTTTAAATTCAAATATGGATGCCTTTGAAAAAGCAATAGAACGTGAATTAAATAAAATAAAGGAAAAGGACATTAAAACGTTTGAAACTATTCATAGCGATAATAAAATGGTAGTAAATAAATTATTTAATAAATTCAAAGACTATGAGAAAAATACAAAAGAAAAGAAGAATGACATTATTGAATCTTTAAAAGAACGCAAATATGAATGGGTTCCCGATGTAAGCGAAATAAAAAAAAGGGACGCAGTTTATTTACTAGACGGAAGGACTTTTTGCGATTTGAAACTTGTATATATGGGAAAGTTTTTCAAATACTGTCCAATAAGAAATGTTATGTTTTTTTCACAATATTACGAAAAACACGTAAGACCATCTAAACATATGATATTTTTTAGGAAACTAAAAAAGAAAGAAAAGTTTAGAATAATGCTTATTGAGAGTATAGCTCAATTAGACTAGTCTGGTTATGATACTAGACTAGATATGACTATTTAAAAAATTGAGTAAAAATAAATTTTACTATTTATTAGTATTTCTACTAACTATCAGATCCATTTGAGTAAATATGGACATCAATATATGTCAAATAAATTATAAACTTTTCAATAAATCTATTAATGAAATTTTAACAGAAATTGGGAGTGAATTATATCATAAACATCTAGAAACTAATAATGGTATTTCATATGAAAAATTTATGGATACATTTTGTTCTATGGAACAAATAAAAAAATATGAAATTCCAAGGAAGAAAATAGTTGCTGATCCAGAATTGCGATGTAGTTGTAGAGTATGGCTACACGTACAAAAAGAATATAGACAATGTCGCCGTAGTAAATTCGATAATTCCGATTATTGTAAAAAACATCAAAATAAAAGAAATTACGGAGAAATAAAATAACTGACTATATTATATGAATAATAATAACAATAATTCAGTTATGAATCCAATGGACCCTCGTAATATGACTGAAAATGCCTCAAATAATGATAAACTCAAAGTTCTTATAGAAGAAGTTAAAAACTTGAGAAAAATTAATAAAGAACAAAAAGACGATCTTGAAGAAGCCGAAAACAATGGTTCCAAAAAAATGAAAATAGGATTATTAGGTGTTATGATTATGCTCGGTATGTTAGCAGCATTAAGTGTCCACGAAAGTTCTAAATATTTCATCAACCGTTCTATGAAATTATATGGCTACACTTCAAATCTATACTTAATATATCCAATGGTAGTTGTATTTGGTGTAGCACTTGTTTTTTATAAACTCGTCCATCTTATCAATTAAGGCGCTTATCACGCACACACGCATTCATTCAATCAGCGATATTATTTTCCCTATGATTTTTACTTTGCCTTCTGCTAATAATATTTTAAAACCTTCTTTTAAATATTCACCATTATATTTGAATTCAAATGTAACCTTAGCTCTATCTCCAGTGCGCAATATATTATCTTCATCTGTTTTTTTCGTAGTAATTTTTTCATTAATTTCAATTATACGTGATGTTTGTCGGATTGAATTTACGTGTAGTACAGGTTCATATCCGGGTTTAATAGTAGTTGAATGTGTTCTTAATATTGATATTTGTGCCACAAATTTCTTGATTTCATTCGTTTGAGATTTATTGGATACCATAACTTGACCACGCCGCAAATTTTTCTTGAGTGCCTTTTTTAGATTGAAGCAAGCATATGAATTACACGATACTTCATTTACTAATGTCTTCTTCACGTGAATACTTTTAACTGTATATTGTTCATATAGTTTGTTATTGGGTCCCAAATACAACTTATCTCCTACTTTAACAGTTCCAGATTTGAGATGACCACCCACCACAGTTCCAACACCATTTACTTGAAAAATAGTATCAATGTGATATTCGACTTCACTGGTTTTACTAAAGTCATAGGCTTTATTTTTATTAGTTAAATTCAAATATGTCTTTAATAAGTCAATATTTTCACCACTAACATTCGAAATCATAAACATAGGTACCAGCGATAGACTTTCTTTATTTTTTATAGACAATAATACATCTTCGTGAGTTTTAACCTTATAGACAACTTTGCGAATACCCGGTATTTTCAATATTTTCTTCAAATCTTCAATTGTTTGATTCAAAACATTTTGTCTATCTTTAACAATATCTATTTTACTAATAACAACCACAAAAGGTATATTTAATGCTACACATAAAAATATATGTTCACGTGTCATTCGTGTAACACCCATATTTGCTCCCACCATTATAATACACAAATCCAAATATGAACTAGACAACCCTAAAATAGTAGTTCGTAAATATTTCTCGTGACCAGCCAAGTCAAAAAAACTAATAATCTTAGAAGACATATTAACTATTTCAGTCCAATCTCGTTTATTTTCATAATTAACAATGGCGCCTTTACTATCAAAACCCATAATGTGATGTGCTATACTACTTGTACGTCCCGACTGTATTTCGTGATTATAATTAAAAACCGATACTCTAGCCAACCCACGACCATTATCCTTTTTACCACTAACCAATACACCTATAAGGGATGATTTGCCGGAATCCACATTGCCCGCAATACCAACTTTTATATCAATATATTTATTTTTATAGTCTTCACGAAAATATATTTCAGCAACTATTTTATTCGGTTCTATTTCTTTCTTGGATAAAATGGTATATACACAAGAATTAACGTCTGCCATTTGTTTAAGATTTTCCAGTGTTTCTTCGTATTCATCGTTGGAAATGCCTATAAATTCGCCGTGATCACTTATACCTATTATATATATACACTCTCCTTGTCCTTCATTCAAACGATAAGCCATTTGACTAATGAGTTCTTCAATTCGTTTTTCCTTTTTGATACTTGGGGCAATACGTAGTTTATATTCTATGTTCCCATATTCGCATTCACGTTCACGTTCGCGTTCGCATTCACGTTCCATAATTCTTATTTTAACTATTCATAATAATGTTTAAATATAATTTTAAGAATTTAATAGGATGGAATAAAACACTAGAAAACCCAAAGTGATTAGCACCCATCTTTTTATAGTGTCTAATATCATCATAATTTTGAATACCACCTCCCGCGATTACTATACAATCGTCATAATTATTTTTTATATGTTGTATTATTTTTTCATTGTAGGGTTTCAACACGTGTCCGCTTTTCCCACCGCGTTCACACGGAAGCGTATTACTACAATGAAATTGACGAAATCCCTGTTTATAGTAATTATCAATCAATTCCGGAGAACTCAATGGACCCAATTTTATTATACACCACGAACGTTCATAATTTAAAAAAATACCAATGCCTTTTGACACCATATTTTTTTCAGTGTTGGGGCAACTCACATTTATTTCAATATCCATATCATCCGGAATCTTATTATATATATATTTGATTTCACGTGGGTCCATTATGGCGATACTAATGATTTCATTGTGTTTTTTGTATTTATTAATAGCGTGCGTTAATCCTGGATTACGAAGACCTATTTTATTAATCCATACGCCTTCATTAAAATCATATCGGAGTGTTTTAAATATTTGTCCAATGAGACCAGGACGAGGATATAAAGTAAATGATCCTTTAATCGGCATACACATTGGAAGATTTACGTAATTTCCAAAAGGTGGATTTATGAAAAACATAATGACTGTATTATTAAATATTAAATATTTAATGGTTATTAATTGTTAAATAAAAATATGTATTTATATTATTAATGACAACCAAGGTAGGTAGGTTTTCTGTAAAAAGAACAAGTCCAAAAAGAAGTAACATGAATAAAATAATAAATAATGCCAAAAGAAGAGAAGAAACGCGTTCAATGCCAACATGGTTAGAACGTGTTTTCGGATATAATACACCACAATCTGAAGAAGTTCGAAAGCAATTAGTAAAACAAAGTGAAAAATTAGGAAAACTAAAAACACAAGAAATTCTAAAACAAATAGAAGAAAATATAAAGTTGCGTAAAATAACCAATAAAATCAAAGCAACTAAATCCAAAGAAGACGCAAAAAAACTACTAAAACAATGGATTGATATTGTTAAAACTAAAAAACAACTTAGGACTATTACAAACAAAATTAAAACTAAGCGGGCCACAAATAAAGCAAGACAAATGGGTACACGATGGAAACAAACAGCAAAAGCAAGAACAGCCAGAAGAACAAGTTCTACTATCAAAAAAAAAATGAAAAATGCTTTGAATGGTTTTGGAAAAAATATGGCTCGTTCAACTTTCACAGGATACAGTAGAAGAACAAAAAAAACATTAAGAAAAAATTGAAATGTTAAACAACCCGTTTAATAAAGAATATCATTCAATTCATACTATAATACAATCATGTTTCCAAATACCATCAAAGTCTTTATTCCGTATATGAACCTTAGGGTTTCACGACAATATGTTTTCAATACTTTCAGTAAATTTGATCTAGGCACAATCGGAGAAATTTCAATGCGTGAAAAATATACAACACATAAACATTATACGTGTATGGTTGAATTTCTAGGACCACCACAACAAGCAATGTATAAATTCTTTAATTATGTTTATGATGAAAACGCAAATGTTAAAGTTAAAACAAAATATGGGATTTGGAATATTGAAGAGTTCAAACCGAAAAATCCAAGTCCGCCCGAAGAAGAAATAATTATTGATTTTAAAACCGAAAATGTTCTAACTTTTGATAGAGTGAACTTTTTACCTGAAACTTATTTTAATTATTAGTATTATTTATTATACTAATTTATTATACTAATTTATCTACTAAACTATATGGTCGTTTTTTTATAAACTCGGCGCTTGTTGAAAAGTATTCGAGAAATTTATCGAAATTCATTACTAAATTATATTTTTCATCGTAATAAATATCCATAATCTTATATGTATTTTTTCTATTAAGTTCTTTGATATATTCAATTGCTTGTATTCTCTTATTAGAATCGTAAGTTGATACGATATTTCCAGATTGCTCGACGATTTTTATAGAAACCATCGTGTTGTATATTAACTAATATTAGTAACTAATATTTAATTATTATTTAATTAATATTTAATTCTTTTTATCTAAAAAAATGGCCAACTGAGAAATAAATCGCATATAATATAGCATTAAATACTGCCTCTGGTCTGCTAGGATCATCCCCACCATAATAATGACCGAATATTTCTTGGATTACGAGAGCAACAGTCGATATAGCCAAACCAGTTACTATATGATTATCATTTGGATTATTCTTTATATATCTCCTTTGAGCATATAATAAAGGAAACGCATATAACGAAATCAATAAGACTGCAATACCAATATGTATAGTTAAATAATGTATCATATAAGCATAATATAAAAAATGCTGTATTTCATTTCCGACTAATATCTTTTTTTTCTCATCATAATTCTTTCCACTAATATAGATTAATGTATTTGGTATCCATAACAACATTCCATAAATAGTAAATGGCATAAATATAGTATGAACCATGGCGTTATGAAATGTGCTATGAACTTCACCATAATAATCAACGCCTTCTTGGCCAATCAAAACTCCGAATAAACTCAAAATATATGGAACACTAATGCCAACAACAACCGGATTACGAATTAAATAATTCATCACAATCGCAACATTATTCATATTAATCATATTTTATACTTCTCAATATTTTTAGTTTTAAATCATAGAATAAAAAAAAACAAAATATACAATACATTCCATATATACACTATAAGCTATATTTTAAACAATACACATACATATTTACCTATTCGCTGTCACTGTCGCTGTCACTGTCGCTGTCGCTGAATTGAATGATGTACCTAGTGCTATAACAATCAACACGCTTGGCGTCTGCTTTTTGTAAAAACCAGTGATAAGGGTCATTGTATGTGATCTTCAATTTCGCGTCTTCTTTTGACCATAAATGATCAAATACGCGTTGAAATTCTTCATTTGTATCTTCAAAATGAACGAAAGCCTTTTGATGAGAGTTGTAGATATTATCTACCAAGTCAATGCTGTGGATGGTTCCCCATTTGAATTCATCCAATACCTTTTGAATAAATTCTTTATTGGTATTTTTGTGGATAAATGGAATGTGAATCGATTTTTTTCCAGGTTTGGGAACATCCATTATTTGAATCATGTCGATTTCGTGTGTTCCATCCAGAAGCATATTGTCAATACACATAGACTTATAGTTATGTTTGTTGTCTTTGAGTATAATACAACAACTTTCTTCATCAAGACTTTCAATATACAGTGGTCCAACATCATTTTTTCCTTTAAAAAAGTCCAGATACAACGTTTGGTGAGGTTCGAACTTGTCCATATTGATTGTATATTTCTTCAATGAGAACAATGGGATGAACGCCGAGTTTTTTCGCAAGAGGCACGAGAATTGTTTTGTAAATGCCGTTTGAGATTTCTTCAGTTTGCATGATAATAATTTAAATTAGTATTCCCATTGAAATCAATTTTTTTTCTATTCCAAAGACTTGTAGGTTGAGCTGATATAATATACATTTTTAAAACCATACGATTTCAATTTTTCTGCCGCGTTACGAGCACGTTGTCCTGTATTACAATAAACTAAAACGCCATCACTTTTATTAAATTTATTAAATCTTTTTTCAGTAAAACCTGAAGCAGGAATATGTATAGCAGACTTATAGTGGCCGAGTTTCCATTCAGGATTAGTTCTTACATCAATAATAGTTTTTATAGAACCATTCTTAATTTTCTTTTTGGCATCAGACGCTCTTATTAATTGTTCTCCTGAAAATGTATAATAAGAAGCAAAACTATAGATTGCCATCAATCCAGACATAACCCCCGTCAATAAATACAATTCTGATTTACTCATATAAAATATATAATTATTATTTTATAATGGCTAAAACAAAAAAAATCAAAAAAATAGAACAAAAAATGACAGGAAAAAAAGCACCAAGCGTTAAAATACGTACCCGTGTTCGAGACTCTAAACTCAAAAACAAAGAAAATCCATACAAATGGAAAACATTAAAAACCAATAATATCTTTAAAAATAAAAAATCTGTAGTGTTTTCTCTTCCCGGAGCTTATACACCCACGTGTTCTAGCAAACATCTACCTGATTACGAAAAACATACCAAAGATCTAAAAAAACTAGGTGTCGACGACGTCTATTGCGTTTCCGTAAATGACGCATTTGTTATGAATAACTGGGCAAAAAAATTAAAAATTAAAAATGTGGAAATGATACCCGATGGAAATGGTGAATTCACCCGTAAAATGAGCGCGATGGTTCCCAAGGATAATTTAGGTTTCGGCGAACGTTCGTGGCGTTATAGTATGTATGTAGACAACGGAAAAATAAAAAAAATATTCGAAGAACCTGGGATGCGTCCCAATTGTAAAACAGACCCATTTACTTGTAGTGATGTTCACACAATGATGAAATATCTAAAAGATGTCAAAGTATCCAATTAATTTTAATTTGTATTTAGAAATTAAGCTGTCCCTTATAAAATTCTTAAATTCTAGATTAATTTCCTTTAGAATTTTGATGTTCCAAGTATATACATTATTATATATAGATGGCAAATCATATACTTTTTCTATTGAATGGAGCCAAGCACAATTATTTTTCATTTTTGAAGAAAGAGCATCAATCTCTTCTACTTCATTTAAGATGTATTTTAAACTAAGTTTAGGGTCTTGATGTCCCTTCTCAATACTAATATGAACGGTTTCCATAGTGATATAATCATAGTTTTCAAGCATCTACTTTTCAATTTTTCTTATTACGAATATCCATCCATATTTGACCCAATTTGTTCCCACCTAATACCTTCATACAATTTTTCTCTTCGTCGATTATTACTCGACCTTCCCATATTTTATCTGCCATTTTTTCATTTGAAACTCTCATTGCTGGATGTACAAGTAATTTGTCTCCTGTATTATTGAGCGCTTCACGAACTTCTTTATGATTCCGATATTTGTATAAACATATTTTCTTTTGGACATCAAGCCCCTTCTTAGTCCATATACTTTGTTCTTTGGGACTTAATTTAAAATTAGTTTTATTGCCTTTTTTCTTAATTTCATTTTGAGGCAAACTTCCGAATTCTCCGTTAGATTCAAACTTTTTCCCTTGGGATTCCAATATTTTTGAACGTTCTTCGTCTTTAATATTTTCAGCAATTGTAATAAATTTCATTCCGTGGTAAGCGGCTTCTCCACTTTTATACGTGCGGCCATCTACAACTACTTTACATATAAACATATTGCTTAGTTCAACCCCATCCTTTTTACGAGCAAAAAACGTGAATACTTTATTATCCATTATGATAAATATATATAATATCTTTTATGATACTTTATAATATCAAAAAAAAAAGAAATAAATATTAATTAGTATCATATAAACGATCCACGTCTTGGTATCCTTTCTTCAGAAATCTTCTTAATTTTTTTAATATTTTTAATGTGTCTTATAGGTAATCCCGATTCATATTGACACAGTGTCATATCTTGTAGATTGATATATGACGCAATACTTTCATTTTCATTAATATGTTCTGGTATAAAATGGATAAAACTATTACCATGTGTGTTCTTTTCGAATATCCCTTTACAATGTGGAATTTGTTTTGTTTCGTGGATAATAATGTATGTAATAGATTCATCTACATCAAGCAGACATTGTCCATACGATGAAATAGACCTCAAGGGTCTTTCTGGGAGTTCATCACTGAACTCAAATACAAACGCATCGCCTCGTATTAATGCCATGTTTGTATTTATTGTAGAAATTATAATATATTTATATTCAAAAAATAAATTCTATTCAATTTTTATCATTACTATATTCTATAAAATACAATTATGGAAAAGAATAAAAAAATAATACTTTATTTACTATAAATTCATTTTAGAGACATACACTTACAATTTTATTAAGTGAAAATGTTTGTTTTGTGAAATCTTCTAAACACCATCCTTCAAAGAAAGTGTCGTAATACTGTTGATGATGTCCAAATACTATTTTATTATCGAGAGCAAGACCATCTAGATAAACACAACTAACACAATCAGTTTGACACATTTTCTTCCCTATATCTTTCGAATATTTTTCTATAACGGTATTTCCATAATTTATAGCATCTACTACTTCTTCATCGTGAGTATTGTTAAGAGTAACAATAGCACCTGTATTGTGTGTTTCGCAGAAAACTACGTAGCCGTTGTATATAACTCGATCATCCATTGTAGTGAAAGATATTGGGAATATAATTTTATTATATGATGATATCTATATCAATTTTATTTTCTACAGATTTGTAGAAATGAGAAAAAAATTGAATGTTCATTAGACATAATGTATTTAATATACTCAACAACAACAATCAATCATGCCTCGCTCACGTTCAAACAAAGCTAGCCGCAATCGCGGAACTCGTTTGGATGTTCCGTTGAACTACAAGAACAAACACTCTGAAAATAAAAACTTTGAATTGTTCTCACAACTTGATTTCACACAGGAAGGAAACGCGGAATTTAATGACTTCATGGATTCTCAAGAAAAGGACCTCAATGAGATGGAACTTATGATACAGCTTCTAGAAAAGGAGCAAACACCTGAGAAAATCGACTACTCAAAGATGGTTCCAGAAAACGCGGAAAACTACGGAGCTCAAGAAATGGAAGACTTCTGGACCGAAGATGACTGGTATTACGAATGCGACATTTGCTGGGAAAACACTCGCAACGGGGACTGTAAATGTCTCGGAGCAATCCAAAAAGTAGATACAATGGAATTCCAAACTCACGTTTCGAAGAACTTTACAACGGGAGAAGATAAATACACACTAGTACCACACGTAGTTAGACAAGTACCAATCTTGTTCTATGTTTAGATAGAAACGCACAACACACATACACTATAATATTCTACAAGTTTTATTAAATAAATTTTTTATTTTTTTATTCTACAAGTTGTAGAGAAACATAAAAAATTGAATATTATTAGCTTATAGTTGGGATAATTAAATACAAAACGAAAACACGAAAACACGAAAACACGAAAACACGAAAACACGAAAACACGAAATCATGGAAAGCGCAATCCAAACGTTCAAAGATAACTCCATTGAGCTCAAACCACATCAGCTTGATGCTATGAAATGGCTTGTTAATGTTGAAACGAATTGTGACCCAGCAGGAGGTATTCTTGCCGATGATATGGGATTGGGTAAAACTCTGGAAGCACTGAGTGTCATATTGGCAAATCGTCTTCCACATACTCTTATCATTGTTCCTGCTTCTTTGGTAGACCAGTGGATTCTTGAAATTAACAAATTTGCCTCAGATCTGGATATTAATGTGGATTATCCAGGTGGAGATGTTACCATTACAAGTTTCCACAAAGCCGCTAAGCGTGCTTCTTTGAGGGACTTTGCCTGGGACAGGATTATACTTGACGAAGGCCACTATATTCGTAATCATAAAACACAAACCCACAAACAACTCAAAGAAATAGACGCTGATCATAAATGGATTTTATCTGGAACCCCCATACAGAATTCATTAAAAGACCTGAAAACATTAATGCGGTTTATCGGGGCTGAATGGTGTGATGACGATGAATTCGAAAGTCTTGTCGAAGAACACGTATTGCGTCGTACAAAGGAAGAACTTGACATATCTATGCCTCCGCTCAAAGTTTTCAAACATTATATTGACTTTTCCAGTGATAATGAGAAGAAACTATATGAAAAGGTGGACTTGGGATTAAAATACAACAATAGCAGCTGCCAACTTGTAAAATTTCTTCGGTTGCGACAATACACTTTGTTGCCGCAAATGGTACTTGATAGCGTTCACGACAAGGAGAAAGATAGTTCGGATGATTACATATATAAGTATTCAAACACTAAACTTGATGGGGTCATTAACACATTAAAAAAGTATAGAGATGTCGAAAAGCCTATCGTGTTCTGCCATTTCAAGAAGGAAATGGAATATCTGAAACAGAACTTGACACACGATGGTTTCCGCGTTGATGTTATCAATGGTGATGTCTCTATGGATAAACGACGCGAAATTATCGACAATCACGAAAAAATAGATATTTTGCTGATCCAACTACAAGCAGGTTCGGTGGGATTAAATCTCCAAATGTTCAACGGGGTATATTTCACGGCACCCCATTGGAATCCAACCCACGAACGACAAGCAGTATGTCGGGCATATCGTCTGGGACAAACCAAGACGGTATATGTGCGGAGGTTCGCTATTAGAAATACAATCGAACAGCTTATAATAAATAAACAAAAACTGAAAAAAGATATTGCTCGCCAGTATAATTTACTTTAAACAAAAAATCAAAAAAATCAAAAAAAATCAAAAAAAATCAAAAAAATTATAATTAGACAGTACAAGACTTGCATTTCCATTCACCCATCTTTTTCTTTTTTTGTTGATTCTTAGAAAAACAATCAAGTGATTTCTCTTCAGAACAGACTATACACTTAAATAATTCTTCGATGTCTTCGAAATCATTCATATGGACTATGATATTTTCGGCAGTTTCTGGTGTAGAATAGGTGTAATTATATAACACTTTAGATACAAATGCTACTGTAACACTACCTAACATATAAGATGCGTATAATTCTGCCATATATAATAAAAAAGAGTTTATATTTTTTTTAACTTTTTTTTAAATTTTTTTGTTTTTTTGTTTTTTTGTTTTTTTGTTTTTTTTTGCGACTATATTTACCACAACTCATCTTGGTCATCACCATTAACTAGACCGTGTGTCTTACAATATTCGAAATAATATTCGTATGACTCATCATTATGTTGTGTCAGTATGGTGTATTCATCGTCATCGTATTTCTTAAGCCAAACGTCTATGAAGTAGTCTCCACAAACCATAGTTGGTTCGGCGTAAATTTCTTCGATTTCATCTTTCTTAATCTCAACAGCAACATACGCAAAACGGTGTTTCCATAATTGAAATTCTTCTTTAACCTTGAGTTGAAGAACCTTGTCGAAACACATATGATTTAGGTTCTGACTTAGTTCTTTCATAGTGTGTCCTTTAGAATCACACAATTTTTTGGAGCAAATATCTTGGAGGGAAGGAAACATGATTTTTGATTTTTGATTATATACAATAAAAAACAATCCTGGAAATTTCAATTTTTATCTTGAATTCTAAAAGTCTTAGATGTTTGCAAAAATAAGTTTTTTGTAGGTTTCTAATCCTTTCCAATTAAAACAATAACGCCCATATTTTTCGTCGTGTTTGCCTGAAATAATATTCATATATTCAAGCAATTCCTTCTGTAATTGTTCTGATTTATCAAAGTATTCTTTGTTTTTGATTATATGTCCTAGAGCAAATGCGTTCAAATTTACGGCTCTCATATATTTCATTTTCTTATCTGAAAGAGATTTCCAACAACACCTAAATTCATTTTCCTTAATAAATGTATCTATAGGTTCATCTTTGATTTCTTTGTATATTTCATTTAATTTAGATGTGATTAGTTCATATATTTTTACCGAAGAACGTAAGTTCTTGTTTAGTTTATTAGTAAGAAACACAATATCAGAATTATTATTAATTCTTTTGGCGAGAATACTGTAGGAATTTCCCGAACAACTGAAACAAGCTTGATGAAGCATGTTTAAAATACATAAAAATTACAGAAAATAAAAAGAATCAATTTTTTATTGTGGAGAAACAAGCATTACCAATACGGCTACTGCTAGTGTATCCCACCATCTTGCTTTTTTCAACATAGGTACAAGTTTGACTAAACTATTGTTCCATAGCCATTGACCTACAAGAGCATTAAGGAGGAGTTGGAGTAAAAGTGCCAAGACCAATACTAATACATTACTCATTCCTGATTTACCTTTGTTGTTTGCAACAGTGTTGTTATTTGCTTGGAAAGCTTCTTTAATTAACATATTTAAACCCATTTTATAATATATAAAAATAAAAAAATAATACTAGATGTATTAATTTATTGTATTAATTTAATGGAAAATATTCTATGGGGATTATTAAGTATTTATTTAATTCTAAATAATTCTATGATAAAATTAATTACTTCGATGGTTCAATTAAGAACATCGAAAAAACTCTATAAATTTACACATTTAATCGCAATACTTCTTGTATTAATCCCAGTAATATTAGTACCATATTTTATTGAAACAAATATAACAATGCTATCAAAAAATTATATCTATATAATCGGAACAATATCCTTATTATATAGTTTCTTAATATATGAAGAAATAACAAAAAATAATATAATAAAAAATGGTAATTTTAATCCTCCCAACAGTGTTTATACCAATAAGAAACGTAGATTAAATCTACTACTATCAACAATTGTATTATTAGGTGCTTTCCACGGACTAGTATATTATGTCTATAAAAAGGTTCATTTGGAATTAATAATACCTTCAAGTATCGGGTTATTATTCCTATTAGTAAGTTATATTCGTTATAATAGTTGTACGTATAAATTTCCTATATCTTGGAATAATTAATCAGTCATTGACCATTTATCGTTATCTCGTGTTTTATTTTCATTAAAAGTAATCGGTGTCAAGTCATCAATTTCTTCTTCTAATTCGATAATTTTATTTTCAAGTTTACCAACACGTTCTTCATAGAAACTCAATAAAATTCCCATTAGCGATATGAAAATAATCATATACATAAATAGGTAAAAAGATACTAATGAAAATAAAACTTCTTTAGTATTAGATTGATTATCATCTACATTAAAATAAAATGTTTCATCATCATCATAATGATAATCATTAAGCGAATAATATTCTGTATATGTCATGATTTTATTATTATATTAAAAAAAATAAGTGATAATTCTTTATATAAATTTAAATGTATTTATTTACAATTACTCGGATCGGTTCAAAGAAAGGTTGGTCCATTACCTTTCTAAAAATAGTGTATGGGTCAGTATTTTGTGTTTTATATGTCACTGTTTCTCCATCAATGTCTTCAGTTACTTCAGTTTCCTCTGCACCTTCACCATAAAGCACGAACTTAATGTTTGATGGACTTGGTCCCTGAAGAAGAATAATTCCCTTTTCATCGTAAGACCCTTGAACGCCTGTTCGATTTGGTGCTAAATTCCAGTAGCACATTAGTGGAACCTTGGAATAACCCGCATCTACCCACATCTTAATTACTTTCTTATGTGCTGTGTCGAATTGTCCTCTAACAGAAACCATTTGATTGAATTCACCATCTGTAAATATTACCAACACTGGAAGTTCTGATTCCGGGACATTTCCTTTTTTACAAAGATTAATCAACGCAGAATGCATACCTTCATAATTCGTAGAACCACATACAAAACCACTCGTAATCTCAGAAATTCTTTCATATATATTAGCACACTTACTTAGGTCATATACACTTGGGTCCGTACTAAATGTCATTGCTTTATTACGATAATGTTCCGATGCTAGTTGTGAGCAAAAAGCGGTTAGAGCAATTGCTACATCATAAGGACGATTCGGTGATTTATTTACCCAGGTCATAGACGCTGAAGTATCACAACAACAAATCATATTTCCCTTTGCTAGTGATTTCTGGATTTCACTCATATTTTCACTTGTAGAATTCATCTTTTCACGGATATATTCAAGGAGTAGGTTCCACTTAATATCAACGAGTTTCTTATCCATAGTTGATTTGTTATTATATGCTTCATGATTACCAATAATCTCATTAGGAAGAAGAGCACTCACATTAATAGACTTTCCGGATGAAATATGTTCGATAACATTGTTACGACACATTACCCGATCTTCATTTTCTGGAAACCGATTACCAGTTTCTTCATCTATAGTTTTAGTATCATTTTTCTTTTCATTTAATAAGGCCAATGATTGTTTATGGAAACAAATAGAAGGAATAGCACCAATCTTTAGTTCTGCCCAATTACCTTCACAGAATTTTACTTCTGGAACATCAAGAACACAATTGAGTTTAGCGTTTACAATACGCCACTTCTTAAGCGCACCAAAAGGTATTTTGTCTTGGTCACTAAATGAAACCAACCCACGGCGAGTAGTCTTTGATAATAATGCTCGGCACATAAAAGCAATATGTGTTTCCTTCTTAAGATTACTATCATACCAATAACACTTCTTATTATAACTCGAATTTTCACGAATACAATATTTCCCAACAAATGAAATAGTCTTGTCGAATTTATGATTCCCCATAAATTCCTTAAATTCTTCACAAGAACTAAAATCAAAGTCAAAGTCGCGGGTTCTACAGAATTCGCGGAGAGTTTCAATATCAATACGTCTTTGATTAAGAATACCTTCCCTAAGTGCCAAGATTAACTTATTGTATGTTGTATATCTATCTTCATGAGACATATTATTTTCATTAATCATAGCCCAGATTTGAATATAGTCCTTCCAATACCCAAAAATCGCAATGAGGCCTTCTTTGGCAAATTCACATACAATTTCTGGATACCCAATATAAAGTTCAAGAATATACATATAGAATAGTTTCTTAAAACCTTCACCATCACTAAGTTGGACATCATTAATCTTCTTTGATGTTGCTCTCTTATGAAATGCTAATACGAATATATCTCTAAACATTTCATTCTTTAATTCGCGATTATTTTCGGTTCTATATTCATCAAACATCATTTTAAGTTTTTCTTTTACTTCAAGTTCAGAACTTTCTTTCAATAGTAAATTAAAAGAATCAAGTCTAGCTTTATTAGTTGTTCTAAGTTTATTTTCTCCATTTTCTCCTTGGATAATGTTCGAAGCGTAACTGAATGCGTTTGAAAATGATGCCATGATTATTATTTGTATGTGTGTGTAATGGTATTCGGTATTTAATAATTTAAATCAATTTTTTAATTGATATGTATTTTAAATTTAAAGTGTTATAATAAATAACAAATTGTTCCCATAACAATCTTTCTATTATTTCATATTTACTATCTTCTAAATCAAATGGTAATTTCCAAGAGAGCATATACTTTTTTTGTGTTTTAATTTGGTTCTTCCAAGTACTTAATGTCTTTATTATATCATTATCTTGTGTTTCCTTAATTATAGTATCAAAACAATATGTCAATAAGTTGTTATCTATACTTTGTCCAGAAAAGTTATCTAACTTAATAATACAATATTTCGTCATTAGCAATTAATAAAATAAAAAAAAATATGTTTAAATATAAATTTATCAAGAACATTATTTTACTATTTTTTTGAAATACTACCATATCTTATTGTTTGACTATTATAATATTTAGTCAATTCAACCATCATTAGGCCTTTAATTTCATTGTAATCCACCTCATCTAAATCATAGGACATTTCCCATATAAAATGACCGAATTTACCACCACCAAGGGGTACCAACTTAGACCAATTATTTAAAGTATTTAATTGTTTTTCATTTATATCATTATTTTCTTTAATTGTATCTAATACCCAGGTTAACACATCGTTTGGACGTGGATATCCTGGCTGACAATCGATTTCAATTTTACAATAGTTCGTCATTTTATTAGTAATAAAAAAAGCAAAGCATATTACTATCAATCAATTTTTTTGTTTTTTGTTTTTGTTTTTTGTTTTTTGTTTTTAGAAACACCCTAATTCTCGCAAGTTTTCCATTGCTTCATAAAACCATCCGTGGCTTGCCTTTGGATGACCACAAATAATATCGCTGAAATATACATTTTGGCGGTTATTGTAGTGTTCGATCGACACATTCAAGAAATAAGGCATTCCATAAATTTCTTTATAATATTTCTTGTATTTTTTGTCGTAATGACTAATGAGCCACTT
>ERZ651776.2204-NODE-2204-length-21664-cov-4.043962_pt1 | contig 21664 bp, 32 predicted proteins | sample MGYA00514761_ERZ651776 | MGnify/ENA metagenome assembly ERZ651776 | reverse complement strand
CTGTTGCTGTTGCTGTTGCTGTTGCTGTTGCTGTTGCTGTTGCTGTTGCTGTTGCTGTTGCTGTTGCTGTTGCTGTGCTCGCTGTTGGTTAGCTGCGGCGGTCGCCGCGCTAGGAGCCTGCGTGATCGCAGGACTCGCCTTGAGTCCCCACGCCGGCTTCCTTGGAGCCGGGGCATCCGTCCTATTAGCGGCCGCCGAGACATTTTCGCGCTCAGCGGTGTTACTGGTAGCCGCGCCGCCAGATGAAGGTGCGCTTGCAACTGCGTTGTTTTGCGGGGCCGGGGGTGCGCGCTGAGTAGCTGCATTTTTTTCGTTTTTTCGTTTCGGTGTTGTGAGGTTGTGATCGTGAGTGTGATCGTGAGTGTGATAGTGGGAGTGGGCGTGGCCGTGGGCGTGGCCGTGGGCGTAAGTGTGAGCGTGGCCGTGAGCGTAGGCGTGGGTTTTTCTCAAAAAAATCTCAAAAAAAGTTTGTGAGTCTCCAATCCAAATGCAAGCCTTACTCTTACTCACCTGCTGGCACCCTGCCAGTGTTGGGTCCTCCTCTTGTCGCAGCCCCACCAGCATTACCGCCCCTTGAACCGGCCCCATCTCTTCCCCTCATTTCACCCCGCTGTCCTCCCCTGGCGCCCCCCTGCGCGCCTGCGGCTCTAGGCCCTCCCCTCATTGGGGCAGCCTTCTGGGGAACGGGCTTCTTCTTCTTCGTGTTTGTGGTCCACTCCTCCTCTTTTTTTTTTCCTTCCGAGTTCGAGCGGCCCTTTACGCCAGCTCCGGAACCCGCGCGAGAAGAACGAGCATTTTCGTCATCCCACCATTTGGTGATCGTCTCATTGATCACGTCAGGGTTGGAAGCCTGGCGTTCAACAAGCCGCTGTAAGTCCCCGAGACGGGCCTCTGGGCAAATAGGCTGATATTTCTCCAATAGCAGACGCGTCTGCTTTGGGTTATTATTTCTGCACGAATGTGGGTGTAGGGAGGATAGATGATAGGTGGCCGGGAGGTGGGTCGAGCGAGGATAAGAGGCAAAAGGGGTGAGTATCTCCTTGAAACACCAAATTTTTCACTGGAGCTGGAAGGGGAGAGGCAGCTTATACTCGTCCAAATTCAATAAAACTCCGCCGTTGCCTCAACATATGCTGTATGGCGAGTTGCGACGGCTTTTCGCCCCCATTCCATCCTCATATCTCCCTGCCTTACCTGCTTCGTGATTCCCCACCGCTGCCCTTTTTAAAGCCCCCACCACCACCGTTGGGCCTATGTTCTGTCGTCGCCATTCCTATTCACTTAACAACTCGTGCGTATGATTTTCAATGATTAGTTGCTTTCTTAGCCTGTGATCGCTTAAAGTTGATTTTGGGGCCCGCGAAGGGCCAAGATTTTATCACCTGGTTTACCGTCCAAAAGATGACGACAATTTTTTTAATTGGGTCAGATTTTCCTGATAAGTGAGCAGAAGTCCTTCTGTCGATAATTATGGGTTTTAATTGTCCCCTCCCTGAACACACTTCGCTTTCAAACTCTAAAATCCAGATTCAATCGACTCCTCCTCCTCCTATCACTATCGCCGCCGTGTACAGTTGAGAGCAGGGGTCTGGTAAATTAGCGCTCTCTTCCCACTTCTACAATCTTTTTAGTGATGGCGGCTCGTTCTTGCAGGAACTGCTTTAGTGACGAGTCCCTCCCCAACGCTTGTAACTCAACGCAAAGGCCACAACGTCCCTCATAAGTTTTAATAATAATCTTTTTTAGCAATGTTTATCCATTCGTTCGTTGTTTCTTTCTAATATTCTAATCAAATAATCATTCTCCAAACAAATTGGCGAGCGTGTAAACTAGAAGAAAACCGCCAAATACAGCAACCGCGATAGGCATGCCTTTGGTCCTTGTCAAAAACCCACCGTAAATCGTCCTCTCTTCCACGCCCCTCCTCTTGCACTCCTTCTCGCTGTTGATGTGAAGCAAGCCAGGGAACACGAAGCAAATTATATATCCCGTCAGACCAGTGTATTCCGTGATGGTGTCGAGTTGCCTCACAGCAGTAGCCCCGATGATAGGCGGCACCGCGGCGAGAATTCGAAAAACTGTTACTTTCCTCCTGTCACCCTCGTGTTTCCGAATATCCTCTCCGTAGTACTTTCCCATTAAGCAGTTCCCCAACGTGATTCCGTTGAGCGGGAATGCGCTCGCAACGTCAAGCGCTGGGAAAAGAACTACGAACCAAACGATTACATTCACCCACCAACTCCTGCCGTCCCATACCTTGTCGTTGTCGTTGTCGTCGTCGCAGTTTTCCGTGCAGGTTCCGGTGCCAGCGCGATAGTCGTGCCAGTTGAGGTTGCTACTTCCCTGTATGTTTTCCCCGAAATACGCAGCCACGGTCATGCCGATGAGACCATACCCCACTGCCATTACTATGAAGACGGCGCGGAAGATGAGAGACAATTTTGTCTTATCACCTACCGGCATTGACAACCCCGGTATTGAATGGTGAAAAATATTAGCATAGGTTGCAATGGGTAAGATTTTGTAGATGCCAGAGGGGGAGAAGAGATTAATGGGGGTGTAGTGGGATGTCTGGTTGTCGAATTGGGGGGAGGTGGAGTGCATTGAAAAGGAGACAGTCGTTACCATCACAATTACCATCAGGAGACGACAGAGAGAAAGAAGGATTTGGACGGTTACTTGTTCACGAAGTTCCATGCTAAAAGGGGGGGAGGAAGGGGGGGGAGGGGAGGTGAGGTGAGGTGAGGTGAGGTGAGGATGTGATGTGGTGAAGTTAGCCAACTGCAACTTGGTTGTTGTTGGTGTTGGACGGACAAAGAATAAGCCTGATTTTTTTTGCCAACAAATGCGCTGCTAATGCTTTCGGCATATGCACATAGTCCCCATAAAAAAGACGAACAAGTAATCACTCACCAGGTCATGGGAACAGTTATACTGGCAAATATTGCCACGTAGACAAGGTACGACCCGTCTTCTCCCATCCCTTGTATTGGCACTGTGCTGGCCATGGCATTAGCGAACACAGCTGTATACGCCCACAGACAACCGTACATGTAGAAGCCAAATGTAGTGACGTAAACTGTCGCGCCTCGCGGACCAAGGAATAGGCGGGACATCTCTATTATTTCAAACTTTCGCTCTGCTACACAGGGGAGAACATTTTTGTCTGCTGTCTGCCAGCTTGACGAGACCTTGCTCAGAAGAGTGTCCTTCACATCCCCCTCCTCATCAGAAGAAGCAGCTGCGGATAAGAATGGTTTCCCCTTCTCCTCCTCAACAGTGATCGTCTCCGCTCTCGCCATACTTTCCAAAACAAAATCCTTACTGACATCACTTACCCATCCTAGGCAAAGGAGTATTACCAAGGCAAGGAGGAGACCAGCAGAGTTGAAGGCTTCGGGGAGGGTAAGAAAACCTGTACCCATTACGTAGTTCACAGTAAAGCAAAGGGAAACAAGGGGAGAGAAGCCAGAGGGATGTGGTTCTGAGGCCATGGTAGATAAAATATGAGTGGGTGGGGATATGGAGGATGCGTGTGTATATGAGCTATGACATATATAGAGCCCCTCGCAGTTTTAATAGTCCTTATCTTCGTGAACTTAAATTTGTTTGATTTGCCGAGAAATTACGCATAAGCGGTGAAAACCTTTGATAAATAAAAAATTAAAAGCACTGCGAATTGTGCGAAGAAGTTTCGTAATCGCCGCCCGCAAATTTTAAACCTTGAAAAAACACCCCTGACTCGTAATAGTGGTACGCTGCCACCAAGGTCGACAACCAAAGTACCAACCATGCACATTGGAGTTATCGGCTGCGGAACAATCGCGACGTCTATAATCACCGGATTGTTGACGAGTCCTGATAGCAAGGTAACGAAATGCCATGTAACGGCTCGATCAAAGAGAAATTCAGCTGCCCTTTTGTCCAACTTTGGTGCAGACCGTGTCTGCGTTTATGATGAAGCACAAGACATCTTGGACGTGAAAGATGTCGGAACGGTATTTGTTTGCTTGCTTCCTGAGAAATGTGAAGAGGTACTTGCTCCGCTAAAGTTCGATGCGACGAGAATGAATGTTGTGAGTTTGGTTTCAACTGGTAGTTGTTCCACTGTGAGGGGCTGGACATTTGGTGAAGGGGTGGCGGCAAGCGGGGGGTAAGTTGAGCTAATGGGGCGATGGGTGATGGGCGATGGGCGATGGGTGATGGGGGATGGGGGATGGGCGCACCGGCACCCCCTTAGCATTTGTATTTCGTCTCGCAGACAAGTAGTCATCATGATGGTCACGATGAATTGATGGTCACTACTAACAACTAACAACTCTCCATCTTTTTTAGGTTTGGCCTGGTGAGCAAAATGATTTGTTTGCCTTCAGTCGCATCGTGCTCTTGTCCATCGTTAATTACACCCCCGACCCCCTATCTCAAAGCGCTTGTCAAACCTTTAGGCGGAGTAGTAGAATGCTCCTCCGAGGACGAAATGACGAAAATGATGATTCCAACTTGCCTCATGGGACCTTACTACAAACAAATGAAGGAGGTAAAAAATTGGCTTGTCTCTGCCACTGGCGCAGAGGATGACACACAGAAACAGGACGGAATCGAGTTCTTCATAAAAGAAATCTACCGAGGTATGGCGCGAGACCTGGAAAGCAAGTCAATCGATGCACTCATTAGTGAACAAACCCCAGGCGGCATCAATGAAATGAGTATTCGTAATTGGGAGGCACTGGGGGGGACCGATGTGGTCACTTCCTGCTGTGACGGTGTCCTAGAGCGGCTCACGGGGAAAGGCAGCGGCAAAAGATCCAAACAACCGGACAATGCGTAATAGATTTTTAAGAGGAAGAGTATGTTCTTGGAAACTGGTATTTACTTCTATAAAAGAAGGTTGGTGTGGTGTGGAGGCCACAACTTTGGCTTTCACCGCCGAGACTTTCACAAATAATCATTAAGACCATTTCAGTCATTTTCTGTCCAAGAGGGCTCGAAGAAGCCACGGCAACAGAGCGGAGTTAAAGAAAGATACCTAGTAGGTACTGTAGTGAATTTCAAGCCCAAGGCAGTGTAAAATAAATGTGTTTAATTGTATCTAGTGTGTTCTTCGTAAAGGTAGCGTTGGCTCGTGACCTAGTCGTTTTTGTGTTAGTTAAATTTTCATTTTTGATTGTTTAGTTTCTTATGTTGGGTGGTCGACGATCAGACCTCTGGGTATCTTTCTTTCGATTTTGGGTCATTTTGGTTCTTTGGTGCTCTTATTTTTGCCATTTGTTCACTCCGAAAGTAGAAATGTCAGGCAAGGAGGGGAAAATTCCCCGAGTCCTTGGGGCTTTTTTTTATGTCAATATCTCAGTTCTCTGGGGGTTTAATTTCACTAAAGTATATTCAAAAGAATAATTTTTTTATTTTTTGAAATTTATGAATAAAAATATATATAATTTAGTAAATAAAATTATAAAATATATTTCATATTAAAACAATTTTATAAAATTTAAATTTTTTATAAAAATAATTTTAATTATATTTTTTAAATTATTATTTTAATTAATTTTATAAAATTATAAAAATTTATACAAATTTAATATTATGAAAGTAAATTGTATAACAAAAATGTATTTAAATTCACTAGCGAAGTCAAAAGCCCAAAAAGCATAGGAAATTTTTCTCTGCCCAACACTTCGTACGAATAAGAATGCTACAAAAACTTCGCAAAAAACCTACAAACTAAAGTCTGACATTAGCGAGTTCATCTGCGATCGCCCAGGGTTGAATAAATAAATAACAGAGGAGAGTCTAGATGCCAAAAAACTGCTGCGTTGGTTCATCATTTTCGTTGTCTACTTTGCCTAACTTCTCTTGCAATGGCGAGATTCTTGTTGAAGCTTTCTGAGTTAGTCCGTTTGGGGGCGCGTTCGTCGTTACTATTTTCTGTTTTCTCTGTGCCACAACTCTCTCTCGGACGTACAATCCGTCGTCGTTTTACGATCTTTCTCCGCTTCTTGGGCACCAGCCGTACCCGACCAGAGCCACCTTCACCTTCACCTTCACCTTCACCTTCACCTTCACCTTCCCCATTTCCATTTCCATCGCCATCATCCCTCGAGTCCCGGTAATCAAAACCGTATTTTTTGGCGATGTGAATGACGCCATTGCTGTTGCCAGCTTCTTCTACTGGCGGTGCATCCCCTGGATAGGCTCCCATCAATCGCGACCTGTTCCCAAGAGTTGAAGTTGCTAACGAAGAAAGGAATGACGGAGAAGTGTTGCGTATATCTTTGAGCAAGGGCTGTGCTTCGGGCTTTAGGGGTATTTTTCGTCCCGGCTTCGGCTTCGGCTTTGGTTTCAGTTTCAGACTAATTGAGATGTTAGATTTCACACTGTTTGAGTGAGGTTTTATTTTGTCTGGTTCAGCCAAAATGCTGTCGACCCAGTCTTCCCCATTTTCATTTCTGTCGACAGTGGCATTGGATTTTCTGTGTGAAGTGCGAGTGTTAGGTGTGTCTGCCTGTCAATTGCACTGTCACGAATGCGCGGGCGTGGATCAAAAACAAATAATCAGGTTTTTGTTTGTTTGCAATTCACAAGGTCGTCGATAATCAGGTTTTTGTTTGTTTGCAATTCACACGGTCGTCGACAAAATATTAAAGAGGCCTTAGAGCAATCAATCTCATGCATGCTATGACAAAAAGAAAAAGATGAAAAATAACGCGGTCTGTCGGCGGCTCACCTGCACAGAGAGTACTTCCAACCTTTTCCGTTAATTCGTTTCAGTTCCTTACAAGCTGCCAGGTCCGCAGCTTTCTGTACCAGGCGCTTTGTAGTATAAGCACCTGCTCCCCACCCACTGGTCTTCTCTTTCGCAACTGGCTTGTGAGACTGGCGCCTCTCACTCGCAAGGAAAAAATTATTCACCCTATCTACCAGCAAGGCGTCCACCAAGTCGTAGATGGGAGGAAAAGCCAACCTGACAAACTCTATTAGAAGAAGTAGTAAGGAGAGAAGTGTCTGACCAAGGACACCCATCTTAAGCAAAGGGCGGAAGAGGGGGGGATCAGCGCGCATCTCCTTGATGGTGGTGATCGTTTTCGTGGTCTTTGACGTCTTTTTGGAAGGAGATGGAGGGGGAGCATTCTCAGATACAATTTTCTGAGGGGGAGCATTCTCAGATAAAATTTTCTGAGTGGGAGCATTCTCAGATACAATTTTCTGAGGGGGAGCATTCTCAGATACAATTTTCTTCAGTGCCTTCTTTTCAGTGTCGGTTTCTTCACAATTTTCGTCGTCGGTGTTGTCTCTCTCATCATTGTCCGTGATTGTGCGCTCACCATTCGACATTTGTTCGCTGCTAGATGGAACAGAGTGGGGAGCGGGATCAAGCAGGGAGGGAGGAGTCTCTTGATCGTCACAAGTCTCCCCCTCGCTTTTCAATGCCTCCTTCTCGGTAGTATCTTTTCGTCTCCTTCGTTTCGTTTTCTTCTTCTTTGGTTTTGGAGGGGATCCCTCTGGTACCGGAGGATCGCGAGTGGACGGAGAGACACTCCCGGGCATCGACCCATCGCGCACTGCAGATATAGGAGTAAGGAGGAGAAAGAGAAGAAGGGCATTCATCCCAGATTACTCCCGTTTATTACGCTTCTAGAATTTGCAAGCAATAAATACAGTGGGGGGTCCGTCGGAGGTACCACGACAAGGTTGCCTTACAAATATACAGCTCTCATTGTCAAGTGAAATAAAAATCGAATCGAATTTATTTCCCAGTAATTCTTTTCACTCCAGGCATTTATTTAGATGCCAAAACCTACCTCCCATCAACGGCCTGCTTTTATCTCTCTTCTAGGAAATATAAATGATTCGTGCTCCTCGACCCACCCAACAAACACAACCTCGCTTCTTCGTCGACAGTCGAGCCCCGCGAAGCTGTGCATTACAAATCCCTTGGGCGGGGCGGCGATGAACAGCACAACACAACAGAACACAACCCATAAATTCGACCCACCATCCTCATCTGTCTTGCCCATAATACATCTCCCACCCACACTGCAAGACGAAGGCAAAAGGTGAACGTTTTGATGAATAAATTTAGCAGCCAAAGTCAACAGCCACATTTTACATGCAATTATTACAATTCGATCCAATTGTTTGGTCTCAAAACGATGTGCCTCCCAGCATCCCAGATGACCTGCCGCTTTGGCTCCTCAGCCTTGTCAATTGGTCTGCCATCATTCACACTGATGAAAACATAGTCATCCCCCAAATCTCCAATCTTATCGATCTCGATCCTCGCGGCGGAAAGCGTCGTCGTGGAGTCGACACTTAACTTCCCGACGATGTTATTTCTTCTGCCAAAGCTAACAGGAACGAAAATAGTCACCCCCGCTTCCAGCATTTCTGAAGCCTTCTGCTCCTTCTTTTTCTTCTCCCCCCCCCCTCCTTCGGTCCCGTCTTCCTCATCCATGGTCATATTCCTCGCAACTTCCCGCTCTTTCATTTCCTTCCGCCTCTTTACCCTTTTCGCTTCCATGTTATCGAGTATTTCTGCGGCTGGTTTTCTCTCCCTGCTAAGAGCAAAATCGACGGCAGCTATTGTCGACGCAGTCAAGGGGTTGCAGTGATAGATGAGCTTGTCAAGAACCTGGTTCTGTTCGATGGCAAGCAACTGTGGGTGTGTGTGTTGGGTCGCGCAACGTTTGAGGTGTGTGTGAGTTGTTGTTTGGGTTAGACATGACTGACTGTGTTTGGTTGTGTTGAGAATGAGCGTTGAGAACGAACCGTCTTTGCGGTATTTCATCTATATTTTTCTGTCCCCATTACGAAATATCACGCCCAAATACAACCTCCTATGACCTGCACAATAACCTCCATCCACCGACCGAATAAACTCATATCACTCTCACACCGCCAGATAAAGCAAGCATGACACTGACACTGACACTGATACTGCACACTGACACTGCACACTGCGCTGCACTGGCACTCTCGCAGAAAACACTCACAAAATTACTCATGCCGTTGTCTGAAATCTCGCTTCTACTGACGTTGAGCTCTAGCAAGGCTTCATTCTTGTGAAGTCCATCGGCCAACAAGCCCGCGTTTTTCCCACTCAGATCCGTGTTGGACAAATCCAAAACTAAAAGACTGACGTTCTTCTCAAGAGCGCTTCCCATGGCTGTAGCTGCCGCCGTTCTGAGCTCGTTGCTCCCCAAATACAGCTCCCTAATAGCAGTGTTCTCTTCCAGGCTCCTTCCTATGGCAACGCCTCCGTCATCGCCGAAGGAGTTGCACCTCAAATCCAAGGTTGCCAAGACCTCATTACTCCTCAAGCCTCCCATCAACTCCACGATGCCCCCGTCCCCTACCCCACACCCCGCTAAACCTAAAACTCTCAGGCCACACCGTACGGTATCACCCTCTTCGACCCCTTCCAAAACTTCGGCAAATGCCGAAACACCCGAGTCCCCCACACCCACATTCCCTGAAATAATGAATTCTTTGCACTCTCTGTTGGCCTTGAGGGAAAAAGCCAGTGCCCTAGCCCCGACGGAGTCAATTGTATTGTTGGCTAGATTTATACTCTCGATAATGCACCTGGTATTCCCGAGAGCCTTGGCGATTGATTCCCCCGCTTTCCGACCAAGTCGATTCCCGCAGAGCGAAACATTCTTCAACGCAGTGTTTCCCACCAAACTCAGGCCCAACCTTCCCCCCCCATTGTCATCAATGTCGCAATGTCGCAAATCAAGAGTGCTAATGGCCGAGAAACCGGCGTTCGTTGGCGCTAGACTGGCACAGATATTCGCTGCGCCCTCCCCAGTTAGCGGGTTGTGGGAAAGTAGGAGGGTGTGCACATAGACATTTGTGCCCAATGCTTTGCCTATCGCCTCGCTCGACTCTGCTGTGATTTTGTTGTTCCTCAGGTCAACAATAGAACATTGGGACTTGTCGTCAGAAATCGCATTGCTTATTTCTACGGCACCTTCGTCTCCAATGTTGTTGTGAGAGAGCTTCAAGGCGCAGTACTCATCCCTCATCAAGCCTGGGATGATGTGCGTCTCGACATAAGCGTCATCAATATTCTCATTAGTGTGCTCGCAGATAGAGCGGGTTTTCTCTGTCTCAATGCTAATACTATAGAATAAGTCCCTAAACTCCTTATAGTTGATCTCTCCGTCGTTATCCGGGTCGAATAGCTTGATGACGTCCTGCATCTCATTCTCAGTTATATCTCCTTGCAGAATGTCATTGATCACCACTTTCAGCTCGTCGTGGCTAACAGATCCATCGCCGTCAACGTCGAAACGCTGGAAAGCAGAACGCAAACTGAAACCTTTCTTGCTTGCGGCCATCCTCCGGATCTTAACCATGGATTGCTTGGCCTTGGCCTCGTGATCGTAGTCTTCCGACGTGTAGAAGGTGTGTGCAAACTCAACATACGATATATCCCCGTCATTATTCGGATCGAACAGATTAATCACCGACAATATCTCATCATACGCCAGGTCGGGGATGAGGCTCAGCAGAATGGTCGATAACTCCTCATGGGAAATGCTGCCGTCTCCATCGACATCAAATTGTGCAAAAGCATGCTTCAGGTTGAAGGTGCCATCCTTTTCTGCCACCGCTCGGACATGCGCGAGCGTAGCTACAGCACTCATTACGACAGATCCGACGGCCGCGTCGCTCCTATAGAGGGTAGGGGTTGACTTGACCTAGTGGAGTTGGCAAATAACTTGAGAATGAGGGTGGAAGTGGGAAGGAGGAGAGGGTCGGTTGTTACCTTTGATTAACGCCGCATGTGATATGCATTCAAAAGTTAAATTGCGTAGGGAGCTTTTCACAAAACGAATTATTTAAAAATCCTACTTTCCCTTTCCTCTAACTTTCTGTCCCCTCGAAAGTGTGTAGCAGTTGTTGGCTTCTGACCCCCAAAAGTATATCTTTCGGAAAACAACTCCCCGACATCACCCTGTCCTACCTCACTGTCCAGCTCTATCAAAGATGCCAACGGCAGAGGAATCCCCTCGCCCCTCCGATGACTCCCCAAGAGCAGTTTCATTTGATACAATGTCCCTGGAACCTAAGAACTCTCCTCGATCTCCCCGACCACCGCTCCAACAGTCACTCACTCAAGCCGAAAAGGCATCGCGCAAGGTGAGTTTGTTCGGAATATGCTCATGAAATATGCTCCCATTTTGTGTTGTTAGGAACAGTTGCAGCGCAGCAAGTAAGAAGAGCAGCAAGAAGAAATCACTGAGGACCTGGGGTTGTTGTTGTTGTTGTTGCTGCTGTTGCTGTTGCTGTTGCTGTTGCTGTTGCTGCTGCTGTTGCCGCCGTTGTTGTTATTATTGACGACGATATAACTTGATTTGCTTGGATGAAGCTAATCGCGTCGCATCACAAAGACTATCTATTTGATCCGTCATGGCAACGGACTGCACAATTCTAAGGCTGCGAAACTGCGCGAACCCTCCTACTTGGACTGCATGTTGGATCCTATTGGGGAGCACCAGGCTGTGCAACTTGGAATTCGATACCGCAGGGAAGTGAGGAATGGATCGCGTCCCGTCGAACTTGTTGTGAGCTCTCCTTTGACGAGGTGCATGCAGACAGCACACTATGCATTTGGGATTGGCGCTTCTTCTGAGCACCAATTTCCGACGGCTGCTCCGCCAATGTTAGTCCACGATGATCTGAGGGAGGCCACAGGAGAATACTACAGCGACAAGCGGCGGACGAAGACCGAGCTGAAGGAGAGTTTCCCTTCATTCGATTTTGATGACGATATGGTGGAGGAAGATGGGCTATGGAGGTTAGTCATGCATGACAAGGAGTGGTGGGGAGTGGAAGAGTGGGAGTGGGTGGTGGATTCAACTCCTCTGATCGCTTCTCTCTTTCACGCACCCTTTTCCGTTGTTTGTTATCTATATATAGTTCAATACCTTAGCTCACGATGTCTAACCATTTACCTTTTCTCCCCCTTCTCAACTTACTTACTCAGGTCGGATAAACGCGAATCGATGACAGAGATTTCAAGGAGGATCTCCAAGTTTTTCGCGTGGCTAGGGGACAGGCCTGAGACGAAAATCGCCGTGGTCACACATGGCTTGATCATTGAAACGGCGATAAGAAAGTACTGCCCCAAGTACTTGCCAGGTAGGACAAGAGTTCTTACGTGCGATGTTTACAGGTGCTCATGTATCGGGGTAGCCCACGACGACGAGAGGATGGATGTAAGTGGCTGCATTATCCAGAAGGCAGTGCTACAAAGTAACTTGTCCAGAGCACAAGACGACGAGAGGGATTATGACACAAACATCAACGGTTAGCTTCGTGTTGAAGGTCGTAGAAATGTTTCTGTAATGTTCTCCTTAAAAAAAAGCTCGGGAGTTTCTGCTAGCTACAAAATCTAAGGTTCCTATTTCCTTTTGGGTGGGTCAATATTCGGTTCTCATTTTTGTTCAAATCATGTCGGGCAAAAATGCATCCCATCTTCCGTCTCCCCTTAGCCCCGGAAAACAATCGACCGTCTCCTCCCCACCCCTTTTTCCCACCTCCTTCTTTCCTCTTTTCAGCTTTACTCGAAGAACCGCCGAATTGATCACTCTCTTTATTTTTGCCCTTTTGCTCACGTTGTTTCGATGAGGAAAGATCGTGGAGTTGAATATGTTGAAGCCGGGAAAGAAACGAGGATTAGTAATCGTTTCACTATATTCATCCTCTTTCACAATTTTTTCCCCGAAGAGCATACTGCCAGCCACAACACCGTTCCATTTGGAGTCAATCGAAATTCCCTGAAGTGGAGCAAGGAGATCATAGCATGTCGCAAATCCATCCCGGAAAGCAGAGTTAACTTTCTCTCCGTCCTGCTCCAGCGGCGACAGCTCCTCGCCATCGACAGCGATCGGGTATACGAACGCTGAATTGTATGTCTGAGAGCTGCCAGCAACCTGCTTGTCAATAAAGAAGTCGTTCGTGTAATCGCCAGTTGGAATTTGAATGGGCTTATCTGCGTTGTGGACGCGAGTCGTTAGCGATAATGCGTGCGGCCTACCGTACTTAATCGGCTGGCTAGTGTCACTTTCTCAACTAATTGTTCCCCCTGCTGCTGAGGAAATTCTCCCCTCTCAGGACAGCGCGATTGTAAATGATGCCGAGGCTGATTCCAAAATCATCGCCCACTCACCTGGAAACTCGAATGCCTCATTCATCAGCAAAATATCCTCCGCATAGGTAAAAAGTTGTCCACCGTTCCGATGATATCGCGCCATCATGGAGTTGTTAAAACGCTCGAAGTAAGTAGGCGCCAAGAGATCATCGTAGAGACCACTAACTAGAGAGGCGTTCGCGCACCTGGGACGCGTTTGCAAGACTAGCATGTGCGTACATTCTTTGCTAGCGCTGCGGTAGGGGATTGGCTCACAGCAAAAAGCGTCACAAAACAAACCCTTCGTGGCAGTCGCATTGGAGTTTATAGAAGGCGCCCCCGCTACGCCGGGTACCGTCATACTTGCTTGGAGAGCGCGGAACAGGGCTGTGGGCATATCGTTCACGACAATATCGCTGTCGTCGTCAAAGTTGTCCAGCACTGAAGAACCCACAGAGGAATCGTCGGCCCTTGTGACTACGACCCTGAGCGGTTGAACCAGATTGTTCACATTAAATGTATCCAAATCAAGCTCCCGTAGACCATTCGGTGACATAATATTGGCCAGAACGAAGGTAGTGTTCATTCCAATAGCTCCAACACGTCTCTCATTTTCAAATCCACCCCTTACTGTCTCGTACTTTACCCAACGCCTTTGAACCTCTGATACAACCGCGTCGAGGGCAGCGGTCGCCACGAGCTTGTATATTGCCAGTTTGTTCACAAACAGTTCCTTCGCCGCGACTAAAACCTTCGTCAAGACGTCCACGGCCATTTGACGGCTAACAAAATATGCGCCGCATATAGCTCCTGCACTCGAGCCGTACACAACGTCGAAGGTATCGCAGAGGTCAAGCACTGAAATCGCAGCCAGCATTCCTGCGGCGGTACTCGCTCTCATCCCACCTCCTTCTATTACCAGACCGATCTTGTTGTTGTCGCCAACGCCACGCCTTGTCGGTTTGGTCTTGGGGACATTCTTCCGTGCAACTTTGCTCTTCTTCTCCACGCGGTTTTTGATCGCTTCCAGCACTGCGCTGCTCGTAGTCATATGCTCAACGGGGGATCTGACCAACGTGCACGGCTCAATCTTTACCGATTTCATCGGAACTCGCTCATCGATGATCAAATGCCTCAGCTCAGAAGCTCGTTTCACTGAAGGGTTACTGGGAAGTTTTGACCGTGGTTTCAGAGATAACAACGGGGTGGTGGAAGGGAGACTGGATAGAATGAGTACAAGACAGAATAGTATAAATTTCATGGTGGTGGGGTGGGGTGGGGGTTGGTTTGGTGGGGTGAGGGGTTGGTTTGGTGGGGTGGATGTGGGAGTGCTCGGAATTTGCAGTCGAGCGAGGTTCTGAAGGAAATGTGTACTTTGTATTTCGGAAATGGGGGAGGGGGTTGTATTATTGCATTTTAAAGGTGCTCGGGTGCGTGCGATAGCGAAAAAAAAACGCAACAATGTTTTAAAGTTTTTCCAAAAAACTTGTTTTTTTTTCAGAAAATTTAGAATTAGGGGCTCAACTTTCATTCAAGGGGAATCAATTCGTCAGTACGAGACCGTTGGTATAGAATTCGGAACGGGCATATATATATAACTCAATTTCTATTGTTATGAAGTGTATTTTGGTGAAACGTATTTTAGAAGTTCTCACCCCGCATTCCCCCTGGCAGAACAGCATTAAGAATACCAAGTACATTTCATCTCCGCAGCCAAAAATTGTAGCAATACATTATCGTTCAAATTATTCCAACAAACAATTATTTTGAAGACAGCTTGTGCCTATCGAAATACTCCCTCGACGTCATTTCGACAAGTCTGCTACTCGCCCGCTGAAAAGCAAATTTGAGCTCACGAACGGAGCTCAACTCGCTGATCACCATCCCATTGGACTGCTTTACATCGAACCACTTTTGGTAGGTCGTGTTTGTGTTATGTGCCATCATGCTGCAAGCAGGCAGGCAAAAAGGTGTGATGAGCAGTGAGATCAGTTGAGATGGATCGGATCGGAGAGAAATGACAAGAGAAACGACAATGATTAGCGAAAAAGTAAAAATTACGGCCTAGTAACAAAAAGCAGAGTGTGCTCGAATCAAATAATCATGCCTGATCAGATGAGGCACGATAATTCGTAATTTGAGCACCACTGCCAGCCTTCCTCCTTCCAGTTCCCAAGGCAACTCTCTCTCTCACCTGTTGTTGAAACGATCAACCTCTGGATCTTTCATCGTTCCGCTCCTCACATAAGTCCCGCTTGCCTCCGCCTCGTCAACAATACCCCTATCATCGTCTAAGATTCCACCATCGCCTTCGACAGAGAAAACATCGAGCGGCCCCTCCTCTGCAGAGCACACGACGCAACACTGCGCCTCGTACAGCTCGTCGATCAAGGTGATGAACCTCCGCGATGAATTGTGAGACGAAAGGGTCATCAAAGGAATGTTCTTCAAAATGACCACCCGAAACGCTTGCGCAACGGCCCTAAAATCGGCTGCTCCCAGCTCCTTCTTGCAGAGCTCGTCAAAGTCGAAAACACAAACACTCTCGCCGTCAGCGCTGCATTTGGGGACTTTCAAGGTCCGCCCGAACATCACGTCGATGACCGTGGAGAACGACGCCGTGGTACAATTTTCAGCCAAGAGGGAGTCAAATATTTCTTCGCAGCGCTGCTCCCCACCGGTTGCAGTGCGGAAAAATACAGAGTCATGAGTGGACGAGTTCATCCTGTAGTCGGTATCGCTATTCATATCGACAACTTTGTTCACAGCCTCAATCATCTCTATGCAAGGAAGGAAAAACTACGCCGTCGTGCGTCAGGGACGAGGTGAAACAACAACAGGAAGTTGAGTGAGCAAAGTGAGTTAAGGGAGTGAGCAAAGTGAGCAAAACTGGACTGGGCAGCCGAAGCAACTTCAGCAATGGCACATTTTCATAACAAGCAAGCCCCCCCCAAAAAATGGCTGCACAAGAAGGCCCAAGACACTCACCTCCCGGTTAATCCCTCCAAGGTAGAGCTCTTGGGGAGACCGGTTGCTCGTGGATACCATGACGACGCCATTGCGCACCATTGTCGAGAGCAATTGCGAGAGGATGCTGGCATCTGCTATGTCCGTCACTTGGAACTCGTCGAAGCACAGCACATTCGCCTCGCGCGCGAATTCTAAGCCAACTTGGTAGACCGCATTGCGGCCATCTTCCTTCTTGGCCGCGTCGACGTCAATATGAAAGCTCCTTCCATGCTTGTCAATATCTGCCTTCTTGAATTTGTGGATCCTCTGGTGAACCTCATTCATAAAAGAGTGAAAGTGGACCCTCTTTTTGTTCTCAATCGTAGAGGGCAGAGTAGAGAAGAATTCATCCATCAGCATGCTCTTTCCTGTGCCAACACTCCCATAAATGAATGCGCCCTTCACCAATTTTGTAGGACCACCTTGGTCATCATTTCCAGAAGAAGGGCTGCTGGCAACAACCCCGCCACCCCCACCCTTAATCAGCACGTTTTGCACATTAGACAGCGCGTTCATTGCGGCCACTTGCCTATCGTCATTCAGTAAATCCCCTCTTTCGATCTTCGCCAAGATGGAATTCGAGAGTGGGGAGTTTATGATTTTCTTAGGGGAGGTCGAAAAAGAAGGGGCAAGGGCTGAGCGTAGGACAGCACAACGCAGAAACATCTCAACTCACACTTCGCGTCCCTTCCAGGCACACTGCCTCACTTTTTATCTCCCTTTTCTCCGCGAAATGAGTTTACAGCAGAGGCAAAGAGCCAAAAACTCAAGCTGATTCCGAGCAGCTGAAGGACTCTTGACTCTTCAAGCGTCTTCGGGATCGACAAGCGGAGGTTGATGTCGTGGCTGTGACTTATCTTTACGTTTGTAGTTTCTTGTGCGAGCGCGTCGTATGCGCCCATCGAGTAAATGAGGTAATGGGTAGGGTAGGAGGTAGTGTAGTGTAGTGTAGTCGGAGTGAAAGAGCAAGGCAAAAATGAAATGGAGGAAATGCTGGGTGATTACGTGCAATATATAAAAGAAAAGTACGTTCAGATGTCTTCTGACGGGCACGTACAATGCAAATAACGTTCGGTTTTATTGAAACCAAATATATGTCTCTACTCGGGATTTTTTGGAGCCAAAAAAAGAATTGAAGAATTTTCAGAACCGTACATCTTTGTGCAGTCGAATACGACAAAGTCCGCGACATTGGGCTGTCTGGTAGAAGTGCGCGTTGCCAGAATAATAAAAACATCTCGATCACTCCTCACCTTGCTGCTGCTGACTCACTTTTCCGATTAGTTCTGTCTGGTGTGTCTGTGTTCTGTTTGTATTGTGTGTGATGAAGTATTCGAGCAGCATACTTCTCCTTCTACCAACTCTACCCACTACTGCGTTTTATCACGGCGCCAATTCAAGTGCAGCAACGAACCGTTATTTTTCCTCCATGCGTAGGAAGACGTCTGAGACAGCTGTCGAGGCTGGTGCCAATGGCAGTCCTGAGGTGAGTTTGGTCATTGCTGCTGTATATAATAATAAGGAATTGGCGCCCCATTGCTGTTATGTATAATAGTAAGGAATTGGCGCCCTGATAAAACGCAGTAGTGGGTATAGTTGGTAGAAGGAGAAAACGCGAATACCTCATCATTCAATTTTTTTCTCATGTACCACACAACACCAACACAATACCCACCACCCCTTCTTAGTACCAGCGTAATGTGCTCGGCACCACCCTCGAAAGTTGCTGCAGTGACGTGGGTGGATCTGGAATTGCGACAGGCTTTTATCGAGATGGGTATTGCTCCACAGGCTCCAATGATGTTGGTGTCCACACAGTTTGCGCAGTCGTCACGAAAGAATTTCTCCAATTTTCTAAACGGAGCGGAAACGATTTGATCACACCTCGCATGCCTGGCTTCCCCGGGCTTAAGGAGGGCGACAGGTGGTGTCTTTGCGCTGGGCGGTGGAAAGAAGCGTACGTCAATGGGAAGGCACCCAAGGTCGATTTGAGGGCAAGCCACGAGAAGTCACTTCAAGTGGTGGATCTAGAAATCCTGAAGCAGTTCAGTGTTGAGGACATCGGTGAAATCGATCGGGAGATGGAGTCGGTTGTCAGGGATCGTCAGGCTCTTGAGAAACTTGCTGGTGAAGAGAGCGATGATTTCTGAGTAGGAAATGATTTGTGCTGAGTGTTTTATGCTGTTCTTTCGCTTTATCAAAGGCGAAAAACGAGATGAAAAGGTAGAAGACAAGACCCCTCTAAAACGCTCTAAAAGAAGCTCTACTTTTTATGGGACACTTTACACTTTCAGGGGACACTCTCATCTACATTAATCCTATCGGAAATTCCCACTGTGGGTACCGCCTTCGCATTTGCCACTCCCCGACTAAACAGAAACCTGCCGAATCCCAAGAACCATTGCCGAAGTGAGCCGAAAAAACTGTCGTCATAGGGCTCAGCACCATTAAGGTATTTCACGTAAAGAAAGCAGTTGTATGTCTTCTGTCCAATGACGTAATAATCCACAATCTCGCGAACTCGTACGTAACCATTTTTTTCATAAAACGATATCGCAGCAGTGTTGTACGTGATTACATGAAGAAAAATAGCCCCCGTACCCTACATGCGTGTCAAAAGAGTGAGTTTGAGTTAGTGAAGGCCCCCCTGCCATCTAAAGCCATCTACTGCCTGCCAGCAGTGAGCATCCGTAATCTTACCTCCTCGCTCTCAGCATTTTCCTCGCACATTTTGAGCAACCTTTTTGCCACCCCCCTTCTCCGCCAATCACTCCGTGTCCCAAGAGTCATAATGTACACGGCCCGGGGCCAAGTGGAGGGGCAAGACACAGTTGGGGAGTCCTTCATGGCATGGAAGGGCAAGCGCTGGGATATTATAACGCCGGTCATCTGAGAGGTCGGATCGGGGAGCTCCGTAACCACGCGCGCGAACAGAGTGCCATTTCTATCGCTCTTAGATTCTGAGCTGACATTCTTAATTGCTTGCCCACTGACTGCAGAACGATAAAACTCATCGTTATACTTCACAGGAAAGAGACCATCGTGAAGAGATTTTAACTCCTCAACCTCGGACGAATAGTGGGGAGAAAGCCGTCGAATGAACAGCGGCGACGACGATGGTGACGAGAATGGTGGCGGTATTTGTGAATCTGCTACGAGTGTTGCTTTGGTCGACATGGGGATAGTAGTGACGAGTCTTCAGTTGCGACGAAAGCAAGAAAATCGATAAATTCGCACGTGTGCTACTTCTGCAAGAGAATAAATAACGACAAGATTTGGCGCTTGTTACTGTTGTTGTTGGTGCTGGGTGATGGTTGGGGACAGAGAGACGAGGAAGGGAAATTTTTGGGTGGGTTTGTTTGGAGAAACAGGGTGAATTCGGAAAGCCTAAAGAGCGAGAAGACTAGAGGCCACACACAGCCGCCGCCGCCGCGCAAGAAAAAAGTAGCAGGGATCAGCTCCGTCTTTGATTTTTTTCTTGTTCTTTTTTTCCTCGGTTTTTTGGAGTGGAGTAATAAATGGTCGTGCAAATGAACGTTTTCCTCCTGGCTGCTTGCTGGGTTCTTCTCCTGGCCCCTCCAAGAACCTTAGCAGGGCGCGCGGCCAGCAAGGCACCCAAGTTGCCAGAGGGATTTTGCCCGAAGACTACAGGTGTTATCACTCGGACGACGGGAGAATGCATGTGCAACTACCAACATAAAGACGGATGCCGCGGCAGCGGTTGCAAATATGAATACGGATTATCGTGGTACCACTATTCATGCAAGGACTGCGAGTGCATTCCCGAGCCCGAGGAAGCATAAGTGATGAGAGAGCCGTGAGTTGAAAAACTGTGAAGTAGGAAACTAAACTGTGAGCGTGTTTTTTGAACAGGGCAGTAAACTGGGTCCAGTGAACATCACTATCGGGGAAAAAATTACAGGAAAGAAAAGGAAACGAATAATATTGGCGAGAAAAAAAAAGGAAATTGTCTCAAAGACAAAGACAACGTCATCACAAAATGTTCGCTGATCATCGATCGTTTTGGTGTTGATTTTTAACGCCCCGCCGTTGTCAAACCGCCCTCAAAATAATCATCTCTTCCGCCCGAAAATTCACGCTGCCTGCTTGGAACTCTCCCTGAGCTTGGCTGCGGCCGCCTTCTTCTCATAAATCTCCCTAATCTTGAAAGCAGCCAGAGTCTGGAAGAATCCAGTCCCGTTGTCGCTTCCGGGCGCGTCAGCAAGCTTGAGCATCTGCTGGGTAAGCTCACCGTAAAACTTGGTCGCAGTATTGGAGAGATGAGACTCGACATAGACGAGCTCCTGGAGGTTATCGAACGTTCCATCCATCTCAATAACGCTGACCTCGTTATCGAAGAATACGTCAGGACCGTACTTGAACTTGATTCCGGGGAAGCTGCAGGAAAGCTTGCGTCCACAGGGTGTCCACTCGACTGTGGAGCCCTCGTCAAAGAGGTAGCTCGGGTTGAAGTCTGCGACGCCTTCTTTCTGGATCATTCGGACGCGAAGCGTCTTGCTGTCATCCTTCACTAGCTCGGTGGGGAGGACCTGAATGGTCAAGTCAGAGAAAGCTTTCTGTGGGGCAACAAACTGGTCAAAATCAGGTTTTCGTGCCTAGCATGTGTGCAATTACGTACGTTCATTGGATGGATAGACAGATACATAGCATAGACAAGTAGACAGACAGGTCAGTAAGTGCGTTAAGTGAGGGAAAACAGTCACAGTCTTGGTTAGTAACTGAATGCGCGACTTGCTCTGTGAGCAAGTTGGCAAAGCTCAAGGCAGCAGGCACAAACAAACAAACAAACATTCAACCGGTGAAACTTCTATCACTGCGCGAAAAAAATACACCCCGCAACACACGAGACACAACTCGCGCGGCACGGAAACGGAAAATGACTTTACCTCAATAGACGCCTTGATGGACTCCAAAGAGTGACCGCGTTCCTCCATGTCTCGCTGAATCTTCCAGGCGAACTTAACGTCGTCAGAAATATCGAGATAAAGGGAAAAGTCCAAGAGCTCGCGAACACGCTCATCGTACATCGGATGAAGACCCTCGACGATGACAATTGGTGTGGGCTCAATCGTCTCGGGGGTGTCAAGAGTGCCGTTCACATGGTTGTAGATGGGCTTCTGAATCGTCTTCCCAGCCTTGAGCGCCGACAGCTGCTCGTACATGAGGTCGAAGTTGTTCTCGCGGGCATCAAGGGCCGTGAGCATGGTCACTTTGCGCCCAGCCCGGTCGTTCAGGTGGAAATCATCCAGGCAAATCACCGTTGTGCGGTCTGAGACAAGAGTGTTGGTCTCCCAACTCTCAGGAAATCCGCCGCCAAGAGGGCCGACCGATTCACCTCCAAAGATATTGGTAAGGCGGCGCATAAATGTGGATTTACCACAACCGGAATCCGCAGCGACTCCGATCAAAACCACCTGTATTGAGAAGAAGCAAAAATGCAAAATCAGATGAATGAGAAAACATGGCGAGCAAAACGGTGACGAATGGGAGCCCTCT
>ERZ651776.2202-NODE-2202-length-21689-cov-4.920646_pt1 | contig 21689 bp, 8 predicted proteins | sample MGYA00514761_ERZ651776 | MGnify/ENA metagenome assembly ERZ651776 | reverse complement strand
CGACCTTCGGAGTGAATAGCTCGCAAATGGCACAAATAAGAGCCAAAAGACCCAAAATGACCCAAAATCGAAATGACTCTCGCGACTCCACTACGAAAGGAAAACAAAAATTGAATTTCGTTCACTTAAATACATTTTTAATATACAATTTCCTTTTATTATTTTAATTTATATATATTTTATAATTTTTTTGAATTTTATAATTCTCAATAAATTATAATAATTAGTTTAATTATTTTTTCATAATAGTTAAACTTTTTGAATATATAAAAATTATAATATATTTTATTAAATTATTTTATATATTAATTTAGAAATAATAAATTACATATTTTCATAATATTATGAAAGAAAATTGTATTACAAAAATGTTTAAGTAAACGAAATATCATTTTTATCAAAAAATTGCAGCATTAATATTATCTAACCCTAACAGGGGTGTGTGTTATCTAACAGGGGTGTGTGTGGTTATTTTCTCTGTTAAATTTCTAAAGCTAGAACAACAAACAAAATGTCTTTTGTTTTCTGTCGATACGGACGCACGGACCCACCACTGAAAAACCCATTGTTGTTTGTGACCTCATAGAAAAAAGTATCGGAGACAAAAAAGTTGTCCCCCGTGTTTCGTGTTTGTAGCAGCTGTGAATGTTACCATTTTTGCGAATTGTTACACTAGGAACCTCAAGATTATCGATAATGAAACGCAGTTTTTCTGAATCGTTCAGCACGCTGCCATCGGCTCCCTTCACTTTTATCCCCCCTTCTGTGCTAAGCTCTCAGGCAGCTTTGACCAGCTTTGCCTCAAATTTCGCGAGTAAGAAGGAAAAAGAGGAGGCTGACCGTGAAGTGAACAAAGACCTTAACAAGCGTTTTGCGGAGGCACTTCAGGCGACAAAGTTGGGCATTGAGAGGGGCAATGTGAGCGGGGACCGAAAGCAATTCGATGCTGACCTTGCCTCTTTGGATGTGCTCGCAAAATCTGTCTTGGATGCGACCAGCCCCCCCCCACCAAGCAACGCCTTTTTGAAGATTGATCGTGATTATGGTTTCAGCCCCAAGTTGGAAGGAGTGATTGAAATAAAGGCATTTATCCACTTCTTGGAGAGTGGCAATCTTCTCCGGCGTCCCGAAGGTTATAGCGACGAAGAGTATATGGCGGGGATAATGCAGTTCTCTCACGATCTTGCGAGGTACGCGCAGGGGAGGGCGATTCTTCGTGACTCAGCCTCTGTGGAGATGGCTCGGGACTTGTGCGATGAGATTTTAGCTGAGCTGTTGAAGTTTGATTTTAAGAACGGTCCTCTTCGGCGCAAATATGACGGTGTAAAGTATGCTGTAAAAAAGTGCGAAAACATACTGTATGAGCTGTCTATTACTGACCGTGACAACAAAAGCAACGATGCTGACACTACTGACAGCAACGATAAGAATGACAGACAGCCTCGGCTGGACGCGGACGAACTCGCTGCGATTAAAGAACGCATGGATAAATACGACGAGAAACGCGAGAATGTGATTAAAAAAAGCAGGGATATTCAGAAAGCTGCCAAGCAAGCAATTTTTTCCCTCCACCGGGGTGACAACTCCAAGGCAGATAAATTGATGGAAACTTGTGAGAAAGTTGCCGCTGAGCTCGCTCCAGTGCTGGCCGACGAATCGTCGCTGCGCTACGGCAGCTATTCGAACGGCATGGAGGAGTACGCCGAGGCGCGCCTGTTCAGCACCTGGCTACGCGAGAATAGCCGCATTGCGCATCTGGATGAGATGCCTATCATTAAGGAAGAGGAATATATCGGAGGGCTCTGCGATTTAACTGGAGAGGTAGGGAGGGTCGCGGTAATTTACGGCGCCAAACGTGATAGCGATAGTGTCACTAAGTGCCTGGGTACCAATTTGAGCATTCTCAACGTGCTGCAGGGCGTCCACTTGCCTGCCAAGCTGCACAAAAAATTGGGTCCATTGGAACAGAGTGTCAGTAAACTGGAGCAAATTTTGTACGAGATTAGCCTAATCGAAGCCAAGGGGGGGGGAAGTGTTTCTATTGAGCAGGTCAAGATGGATGATGCAACCAACGAATAATGAATTATTATATACAATGCAGCAGCAGGAGATTTTAGTAAGGTTGTGGTTTTTTTCCATCTCATCTATGTGCTCTTCCGCCGCGACCTCAGCTCATCGCCGCGATCTAAGCTTCCGTACCTCCGCATCCCAAGCCTTCGTCTGAGGGAACCGCGCTTTCCCCATCGTAGATTCGAAAAAGGTGGAAAGATCGATGGAGGGAAATTTTCTCTCGTAAATGATGGCCTGAGAAAGCATTTCTATCCGGTCTACATCCTTGACAAATTGGGCTTCAGGAGTCTTTTGATCTTCGTACTGAATCCAAAGCCCACGAAGCTCTCCGCGAAGTCTCTCGCCCAGAGCGGAAATTATCTTCTCCATGGCATCATGCTCTCGCCGTTTCTTCTCGGCAGGTGAAATTCCGCTCGTCTTCTCTGGTGTTATATCGCCAGTAATTGTCTCTGCAAGGTCATGAATAACACACATCATCACCATTTTCTCAACACTCAACTTCTGGCCCCAATTTGCTTCTGGAGAGTACAGCATAACCATCATCGACATTCGCCACGAGTGGTCAGCAACAGACTCACAGTCAGCCGAAGGGATCATGTTGTTCAGCCAGCCTGTCCGTGGGGTAGTCTTCAGCCCTCCAAAATATTTATCAATTATCGCGACCTCAGCATTAGAAGTATCCCTCCAATGAATTCGTTGGAAGTAAGCGGAAACGTTACCAGCCAAGCCTTGCAAAGAGGACCCAATCTTGTAGGCAAAAATAACAGAGAGAAAGATCGGTATTCCACCACTACTCATGACTAATAGTATTTAAGCGACCCGAGTATACGGCCCTCGGTGGGGGGGGACAGAATGTTGTTGAAATTGGAAAATCAAAATAAAGGCACTTCTTCACACAACACAAAAGAAAAAAAAAGGTAAAAAAAAGGTGAAAACTTCTCTATAACAGCACAGAATTTACCCGGAAATTACCCGGAATAGCACTCCATGGTGGTAGCTGCTTTGAACTTTGCTCCGCTGCTCCGACTCCCAAACCAAGACAATTCTATCTGAAACTATCCCAAAAAACAATCCTTCCCCCCCACCCCCGAAACCACAACATCCCCTATTCCACCATGTCACCTACTCCCCTCCACTGGAGGACGAGGGCTGACCGGTGCATGTATCGGGCTGTGGACGCTTTAATGGAAAACATGGGGTCGATAATGGATATCGTGATGAGGTTCCTCGGTCCATTTCTGATTCTTGTTGCTTCAACAATTATATACTTTCTCCTGTACGAGTTTTTTTATCTAGTTCTCCCGCTTTTGCAGCATCGTAGATTTAGTTTTTGGTGGGATATCCACGTATCTATCGCCATTTTCTTGCTTGTCAATGTAATTTATAACTACGTCCTGTGCGTTAGATGCAAGCATGGGGGTGAAAAATACCATCAGGTTTTGGTTGAATTGGCTAGGGTCACAGATTACAGATTACCGGAAACCGAAGAGGACCTTGTAGACCTTGAGAGGAAATACGAAACAAAAATAATGGAAGTGAGTGTATTGATCGATAGCAGACAAGAACCTTGGAATTTTCACGTGTCCCCTTCCTTCTTCCTTCTTCTTTCCTGACCCCCGCTTTTTTTTCTCTCCTTTGGCAGGAATATAGACAGCGTGAAATGCGTGCAAACAAAAATATGAACGGATTGACTCCGACTAGAAGCCATAACGTTGGCTCTGCTCACTCCTCCTCTCCTGCTTCCGGTACTCCCACCTCTGACTCTACTACTACCCCCATCAATTCAAATTCACTCCAGTCAACATCAACATCAACATCAACATCAACATCAACATCAACGTCAACATCTTCCCCCCAAACCGCCACCGCCGCCGCTCCCCCCGCCCGATCTAACTGGACGAATCAACGCCCAACTGAGTGGAGCTACTGCCGGCGGACGAAAGCCCCAAAAGCACCCCGGTCGCACTATGACCATGTGACTAAACAGCAGGTGCTGAACATGGACCACTTTTGCCCGTGGATGGCGAATGTTGTGGGCTATTTCAACTACCGATACTTCCTTAACTTTTTAATCTATGTTTTCCTGGCAATGGTCTACGGCTGTTCGATCACCTACAAATTTTTCATGATGGAGGGTCCTCGGACTACTTCCAAGAGGCTGAGGGATATCAAGGCAAAGCCTGACATGAGCGAGGAGATGATGCGGGATGAAATGGCCAAACTTGCAGGGGTTCCTCATCTGAACCACAGTGACAAGAGTAACATTATGCTGTGTTTTATGCTGTGCAGCGCAGTCGGCTTGGCAGTGTTTGGTCTACTTTCTTTCCACATTTACTTGACCTTAACTGCCCAGAGCACAATAGAGTTCCACGCCAATTGGGATAAGAAAAAGAGGGCCCGCCATCTTGGCGTACGATGGGTTAATCCATACGACTTAGGTTGGAAGAGAAATTGGCGGCAAGTCTACGGATACAAGACGAAAAATTGGCTACTGGCCCTTTTGCCCTCGTCTCGGGAACCAGAATTTGTGCCGGTACCTCTCCCTGGAAACATGGGTAAACGTGGTGAACTTAAGGACCAAGACGAGGATGATATCGAAATGGGAGGATTGAATGCGCGCAATGAAACGGGAAATTACGAGGGGCTCTCGTTACTTGGACGGCGACAAGCGCGTCGGTCGGACGTGGTGGTGAGTGTGTAAAAACGAAGTTTGGTAACCAAGTTTGCCAAAAAAGTACAATTACATTGTTGCGATTCCCATTAGCACGATAATTAATCCCCACGTTGTTGAGAGAGTCCCAAAAGTGGAGCAACCGGCCCCGAGTAAATTACTCCCCGGATCATCCCTCACCATTACGGCTTTGTCGACGCTATCAGCGAGCTCCTCTGGCGTCGGCGACACATAGGTTTCAACGCTGATATCATCGAAACGAGCACTTACTGCTTCGTCTTCCTTAGCAAACTCAGCAATGAGCTCAGTAACAAAAGTGCTCTCTTCGCCGCCCTCGGTGGCCTCAGTCAAGCCATCACCCGCTTGCGTTAGGGTATCAACAAGTCTGTCACCGTCCTCTCCTGAGCAACTACCGTTGCAGAGGGTTTGGGCAATGAAACGGAATTTCACCTCTCCTTCGGCCAAACTTCTCCGCAATGGAGTCCTATCAACTTCTAGTGGCACTTCATACCCGTCGATACTCAAAATTTCGATGTCAAGACTTTTACCATCCAGATCAGGCAACGCTGACAGCAACGTTCTCCGGATTACATCAGCAACAATCTGAAACACTTCAGTGTCCTCAGCCATTGTGTCGTCAACCGTAAGCCCGGTGATCTGCAAGGAACTCTCGACTGTCACTGTCATTTTCTCGTTACCAACGGGCTCCCTAGCAACATCATCATCTCCAACCTCAGTCACTTTCGAAGTCGGTTGCTCTGTAGCTTCCCTGGTGGGCGCAAAGGAGGGCGCCATGGTGGGCGCCATTGTCGCCATGGTGGGCGCCAAGGTGGACTCCTCCTCCTCCTCTTCTTCTTCATCCCCACCTCCACCTCCACCTCCACCTCCACCCTCGACCCGGAACTCAGCGCAAGCATCCTCAAAGGGCTGAATGATGCCAGTGATGCCCATTACAGATCCTGCTCCCTCCAGTACCAACAAAGTGGTCTCAAAACAGGGAGTAGCACAAATATCTGCTTGTGCCAGGCCAGCAGAGGCAGCAGGTCTGTCAGAACTGCTGATAACAGCAACAGCTCCAGCATTGATCATACTACAGCAATTCGTCCCGATGGTACCAACAGGAGTGCCCATGACGCTGCATTCACCCAACACATCATCGCCCCAGTCAGGAGGTGCAGGAGCTCCTCCAGGAGCCCCGCAGAGTCCAGTGGAAAAGCATGGCGCACAAAAACCACCTGCGTTACAGGCGGCATAAGGACCAGTCCATCCTCCTCCCTCGGTCCAATATGCCTGACAGCCCTGGGAAAAGCAGGGCGCCGCATCCGCGCACGCACTACACTCCCCTTCCCCTTCCTCTTCCCCTTCCCCTTCCCCTCCCCCTTCAAGAATATAGCAAGTTTCGCAGCAAATGTCACGGAAAGTACCTGAAACACCAGGAGCTAAACCCTGGATAACAGTGTTAGTCGCTAGATCTGTATCGCAAAAAATACCATATTGTTGCGCATCGCCGACCGCAGGGCAGCCGCCAACTGCAATGAGAGGCATGAATTCGGCAGGCCATGTAGAAGAATCAGAGTCAGAACACATTTCACCCTCGGGGGCCTCAACTGTACCACCCTCGGTAAAACAGACGCGATCTTGTACACACTGGGCGCATAATTCTGGAGCAATTTGATAGTTACAGGGGTCATAAACGCCGCTCCAGACGTTACCCACTTCGTCGAAGTTATCCTGGCAGCCCTCAGTATAGCATGGTGTCGCATCTTTACAGTTCAACTGGCACCAAGACCAATCTATTTCAACCGGCTCTTCTCCCCAAGAAACGCACTTGTCAAGGTTACTGTAGGTGTGGGTATCAGTGTTCCCAGCGTCGTGGTCCGCTAGTTGGTCCAACACACTCTCCGCCCTCTTTGCATAAAAGCTCAGCAAGGGAAACTGCCCCCCGGCATTCCAGTTGTCTGGATCATTCTGAGTTTGAAGCATCGAGTTGCTGTCTCCGCCGTACCAGTTCCAATCGTCGACCTCGGCGTAACTTGCTATGGCACTAAAGTGTGCCTTAAAGCTATCAATCAGACTTTCATCGTTGAGTATGTCAGTTACGAATGACCTTACATATTCGAGATATATGTTCATGTTATCCTCCACGACAAGCAAGGGACCAATTCTCGGGTTACTGCTCAACGGTGATTCACATGCAGGGTGCTTGATGCTCCAGGCGTACGGTTCCGCGGCGCACTTTTCATCGCACAAAGTCGCACCTATGCCCTCAGCCACATTATTATGATCGTATTGAACTATTTTCCAGCCATTGCCATCGCCACTGTTGGCGAGGAAGTAGTTATTTCCGTTCCCTACGATACTATCCTGGCCGACTGTCACAGCATAGACTGCAATATTTTTCAGCCACTGGTCTACATCTACGTCAGAAGCAAGGTCAGAATTGCTGCACATGGCGTCCGAGCAGTCGAATGCGCCCAAGTTACTGTTAATGTACTCCTTCATCTCTTGATCGAGGGTACTGGTGCCCAAATCGCGATCAATAAGTCCCTCTCCGACCAACATCTCGCCACAATTACGGTTGTAGTTGTTGTAGGCCGCCATCGTCGATTGGTATTCGCGACCCATCATTTCACTGAACTGGCCAGAACACTGCGCTAAATGTAGAAATGGATTATCTCCCACCTTACCAAATACCTCAATTTTCTCTCTATGCTCACCCCTCTCGAACGTATAGGGGGGCTCGACGTTGTTAAACATAGGCAGGTCCAAAGTATCCTCGGAATACCTCCCACACTCTATACTGTTTGTCTTCACCTTGAAAAGTGCATAGTTTGTGGGATCATAATCAGGGAATGAACGCCGAAAAACGTACTCTTGATCCGGAGCCTCCATCACGTCATAAAGACCCATCAGCATATCATTTATGTAAAAGCGAGCTTTTCGCGTCCGCAAGTAGGGCAAGCCAAATCTCTGGAGCATTTTATGCATAGACCAGTCTCTCATGTAGCTGCCATCGAGGAGGTGGTTTCTAAAATAAACCTTCTCGGCACCAAAAAGCGTTTGTGAGATGTTATTGTGGTTCAAATCTAGTAAAAAGGGGATAGCGTTGTATCCCAAGCAGGTCCCGAAAGCGAGTGTCGATTGTCCTCGGGGACGGATGCGGCCGCCGCTCTTGAGGTGATCAAATACAACGGTCTCCCCTCCTCCCGGCGGACTCATCACTTCAAGGCTGTCCCATTGGGTCCATACTTCGTATGATTGGTCCTCCCACATTTGATTGAAAAGTGTCTCATCCATAGAAAGCTTGATGTCTATAACGTGTCCAAAGAAACCCTCGACAGAATCGTCCGTCGTCGCTCCATCAGTGCTGTAGCCGAAGAACTTGTTCCCAGCCTCATTTTGTGCGACAAGGTCCCCGCCAAAAGGTAGGAGAGAGGAGGGATCACTATTATCCGTGAAAGAATTCGGTGAGTTAGGGGTCGGATCGCCAGTATACTGATAACCGTTGGTATCGCTGTTGTAAGCGTAGGTTTGGTCCAGCATACCCAAATCGGGGAGCGCTCCAGTAGTAGACGCTATCTCCCCGGAAGGAGAGACGAGAGTGACAGTATCATCTCCTCCAACTTTGAAACTCGGCGCTGATACACCGTCCCCATTGCAGCAAAAGACGGCAAAAGCTCCGGCCGCTAAGGTTATTCCGTTAGGAAATGTAAACGCTCCGCCATCATCGATTCCTTTGTCGTCGTGAAGCACCCATCCAGAGAGATCGACATCATCAGATTGTACATTTTTGAGTTCCACCCAGTCCTCTCCGCCGCAAGTTCCATCGGAAGTTCCTTTGTCCGATACCTCCGAGATCACAATAGCGGTTGGAGTTACAACTTCCTCTTCCTCCTCCTCGAAGGCGCCTTCGCTCGAGAAACTGTAGGAGAACGAGAACTCCTCCTCCTCGACGACGCCTTCGCTCGAGAAACTGTTAGCGGCTAGAGGAGTAGGTATATTGCTGTAAAGGAATGCGCCGTCATTGCTCCTTGCCCATACACGATCTTCGTCGTGATCGTCTCCCATCACACCGCTGGTACTGACTAAGTTACCAGAGGCATCGAGAAGGGTAACTTCGTCGTCACCACCAATTTTGAAATTCGCGTTGTCGGAGTCACCTTCGTAGTCGCCGTCGCAGCAAACAATGTGGTACGACATGGCAGAAATGATTGTGGGGTCAGGGAAAGTGAATGCATCTTCGTCACCAGCGCCATTATCATCATGGAGTAGAAAATTGCCGAGGTTGATATCCCCGTCGGTAGGGTTGAAAAGCTCCACCCAGTCGTTTCCATCACAGGTCCCATCAGATGTCCCCTTTGAGCTGACTTCAGTCATCACTACAGGGGAAGATGGTACATCGTCTCCACAAACAAAGGGATAGAATGGTGAGGCCAAAAAACCTATCATGGCTGAATGAATGAACTTCATTGCCACCATTTTTTCTCTTGGGTATGGATATGGCCTGACTTTTATTTTGAGAACAGCAACTAGGAGAGGGCTCTGCAAAAGGGAGGCAAACTTTAAACTGCAAGTTTATGCTCGGAAAAGGGTAAAACTAAGATAGGAAGGTGACGTGACGACTGTACTAATATATATCCTTTATCCTTGCTTGACTACCAAATTTGTGATTTTTTTTGTTTTTTTTTTGTTTTGCTTGTCAGTTTTTCCGGTTTTCGGACAGTTTCACGGCTGCTGTCATGTTTTTTTAGTGGCTCATAAACTGAAATCTCATTCATTGAACTAATTATAAGAACGTTTCCTGCGTCTCCTTGAACAATCAACCCCGCTGCGTGGCATGTTTTTCATTTCAACTGTTTTATCCCTCCTCGTCTTTACCCAAGCAAGAGATGAGAACCCCACTCCTCATCGTTTGAGTAGTGAGGGTTCAGGATTCAACCCTCTAACCCATGTGTTTGAGCACACTCACCGTCCACGTGACGTTATGGATTATGAGTTAGAATGGTCCGTGATTGGTGATGAAATTTTCATAAAAATCACTGCCGACACCAAGGGTTATGTCGCTCTTGGGATCACCGAAGCTGGTGGTATGATCGGGTCTGATATCGTGGTAGCAAGTGTTGATGATGATGATGGCTCTTTGACAGTGATAGACTATTACGCTGAGGCTGAGTCGATGCCTGAGGTTGATTGTAAGCAGGATTGGGTAGGTCACTGGGGCCAGCAAACATCCACTCATACTTCTGTCATCATTTCGCGCAAGCTCAATACGGGTGATTATCAAGACCGCCCGATTTTGAACGATGGGTATCCAAGTCGCCTCTTGTTAGCCTACTCACCTTTTGATCTTGACAATCTGCATTATCATGCACAATCCAAGTTCGCTTTCCGCCTTCAATTCTTCACTGAAGAGGAGTCTGTTCCTCTACATCATCAAACGATGACATTCGAGGAAATGAAAAATGATCCCTCCGTGAAATATTTTGATGTGAAAAGCAATGATTATGCCATACCCTCGTGGACCAAAACTACTTATGTAAGCTTCAAGGAAGGGTTCCCCGCGGAAGATGTTGGCAAAGACTTTCACATTGTGGGAGCTGAGCACATGGTTCAGCCTGGAAACGAGGCTTTTGTGCACCACTTTGTGCTGTATGGGTGCGATACGAGTAATCCAAGTGCCTGCGGAGACCAAGAAATCGTCTGGGCCTGGGCTCCTGGGGTTATTCCCCTCGTCTTCCCCAATGAAGTCGGAATCAAGGTAGGAGCACACGGATACAAGAGTTTCTCGATGAATACGCACTACGACAATCCCTCGAAAATTTCGAATGTCAGAGACACAAGCGGCGTCAGAATTTACTACAGCACCAATCTTCGAGATAATGATGCAGGAGTTTTACAGGTGGGCGATGGTCAGATTTCCTACGCCGGAACTAAAGTCGAGGAGGGTATCTCCACTTGGTCTTTTGACTGCCCTTCGACATGTACTCAGCAGTACCTTGATGCGGGCGTCGAATATAAAACGTTGAGCGTCCAGCTCCACATGCATCAGGTCGGAGAAGCTATGAGTCTGAAGCAATTTAGGGATGGGGAGATGATTGATGAGATTGTTACTGAGTTCTATGACTTCCGGTTCCAGGACGTCTCCGATCCGTACCACGCTCACCGCATGACAATTAAGGCTGGTGATTCTTTCAAGACCCAGTGTTTTTTCACGGTTGATGACGGTGAAGATGTTCGTTTTGGATTGGGAAGTTCTGACGAGATGTGTATATCATTCATTACCTACTGGCCAAAAGTCGACAACTTAAAACACTGCGGCAGAAGTGGAACTTCTGCTTGTAATGGAGGCGTCAACACCGAAAAGTTGACCAGTTACGAGCCGATCTGGTTTAGAAACTTCGGTAAGAGTGCCGAAGAAGAAGTCTGCACTCATACAGTTTACCCTACCTATGACGATTTTGGTGGCGACGACGGTGCCAGTGACGATGGTGCCAGTGACGATGGTGCCAGTGACGATGGTGCCAGTGACGATGGTGCCAGTGACGATGGTACCGGCGATGACGAGCTGATTATGAATGATGACACCAGCAGTGGAACTGGAGCCGCTGGGCTCCCATCTGAGACGGCTATGCAGTTACTTGCCGGATGTTACGACGGCCGTGAAAACTTGATAGGAGGATGCACTTGCCATTCCTCTTGCAAGGCTTGTGGTTATTTTTCTTCTGCTGAGGCGAAAGACGCTGACAACCTATCAATCCTCAATGACGGCAGACACGATTACTGCCTGAGCTGCAACGACGGCTTATTCTTCCATGCCATGTTCGAAAACGGTGGGACTAGGGAGCGGTCGGGAGTTTGCACCTCGCAGTTGCTTCTTGGGGGGGGGTCTGGCAAAGCCTCAACGTTGTCATGGCTTTCCCTAATGGTTGCTTCTCTCGCGATTCTGTTGGACCTTTCAGGCATATTCTAATGAACACAAGCTTGAGAGAAATTACATTGTAAGCTGATAAGATAAACAAGTAAAGGCCTTGTATATTTCTCATGACAAAAGAAAAAAAGTTGTTAAAAAAAATGATATTATTTGGTGAAATCAATTTTACACACAAAATTCCAAATTTTTCGAGGATGTCTTAGACGACGAGGTCGAACAAAAACAAAGCCAAGCCTAACAAATAAAAGATTGGTTGACCTAATTTTCGTTCAACGCAATACATAGAGCTTGTTACACTGCACTGTGTGGTGTCCGCAAAGATGACCATAAAATGTTCGAATACCTAGTTTTGGCCTCACTTTATTCGCAACAACAACTCCTATCATGTCAAGTGATTGGGTACTAACCACAGATCCCTCTACTGGATCGCCGTATTATCACAACAGCATAACTGGAGAATCATCTTGGGAAGATCCAACATACAACATAGACTCTGGCGGCGTTCACTCCGCAAAAATTGACCAAAGAGACGTTCTGGATGTTTTCGGCAACAACAGTAATGATAGTAGCGGTAAAGACGACGAAGACAGCGGCGGTGCTGCCTTTAGCGGTAACATGCTTGGGCTGACGAAGCTTGCACAACAGCGTCAGGGCCAGCAGCGGAACCAATCCCCGAATCGTGGGCCAACCTCTTCTTCCTCCCTCCCAAACGCGTTGATTATATCTCCAGTTGAGTCAGACGACAATGTGGGAGGATGGCAGGAGTGCTCCGACGAGAATGGAAATATTTACTACCACAACTTGCTTTCCGGTGAAAGCGTCTGGGAGGAGCCAGAAGAGCATAAAATGAGCAGAGAAGAAGATCTTGCTCAGGCGAGGGAGGGTTCGGTAGAGAAGGAGAAGGATAGTGAGAAGGCCGAAAATCGGACTGGCGTTGGGGAAAAGAAGGTGGATGACCGTTGGCAGGAGATGAGGGATGATTCGGGGCGTCAGTATTGGTACGATTCGTCCAGTGACAAAATCACCTACACAAATCCAACCAATAATAAAAACAATGACGAAGAGGAGGACTTCGAAGAGGCCGACTACGAACAAGAAGACTGGCCAATAACCGACACGATCGTGGGAACTCTCGGCCACCTGTATGCGCAGCGAGTTGGGATGTCCGACGAGGCCTATTCAAAGGTTTCGGGGGTAAAATGCGGTGTCCCCGAGAAGAAGGAAATTGAGTTTGAAAAAGTCAAGAGTGCAGCAGTTAGGGTCACCAAGAAGGAGGTTTTCAAGGAACTAGACAATCTGATGATTTCTAGCTTCCAGCTCATCAACAAGACTTTTCGCGATATGGACGTAAATCGAGACGGAACTCTGCAACCTTCCGAATTTAGGGAAGCCCTGAAGATTCATGGGATGGTCATGAGCGACGAAAACTTCATGGAGGTATGGAGAGAGTTCGACGAGGACGACGATGGCAACATTACGTACAAGGAATTCGTCCAAAAGTACATCCACAGAGAAGGACAGCCCATAAATGATTTCTATGCTTGGAGCATTTACCCCTGGAGGAAAGTACAAGACCAGAGATTCAACAAGGAGACAAAGATGACAGAAGATTATGTCTATTATCAGCACACAATAACGAACCAGACTCAAATGGAAGTACCTGAATATGCCTTTGAAAAGAAAATTGATGCTTTGTCGAGACTAACGCCGCGGGATAGTGACAACCCAGGTAACGGGGAGTTTATGTGGAGAGAGGAGCCAGAGGAAGAGAGGAGACGACAACGGTATGAGAGGCAAAAAAAGCGGGACGCAGAGAAAGAGAAGAAAAGAAGGGCGGAGAATCCTACGGAAGATGAGCAGGTTACGGACGTATTGAGAGACATGGTCGATTCTGTTACTTATCATTTGGTCAGGGAAGACCGACTAAAGAAACACAAAGAACGCGTTGGGGTTAGGGCCATTTGGCACCCTGCGAGTAAAGGATTTCACATGAAGGAATTACCACAGGGAGGGCAAGGCTCGAAGGGCACGGAATCGCGACGCCTCGTCACCGACATCATGTTCTTCGATGCGAAGGTCACGATGTGCGGCGATGTCGTGAATTGGACTCCCCAGAGCAAAGAGCCGTACAAAACGAAGTCACAGGGTCGATGGCAAAAACTAAAGCTCCAGAACAAATTTACAGGCGGTCTCAAGACTGATGCGGCCAAGACGGCCAAGGCGAAGGGGCTTGCTGAGATTGTCAGTAAAGAGAAGAAGAACAAAGCCGCAGCAGCGGTTGCTTTCAAATTGGGCAGGGATGATGGTGAGACGGAGGCTGGGTTGAGCATAAAGCCGATGGACGGGGTTGAGGACCCATCCGCTGAAGAGGAGGGGAAGAAGGCAGACGAGGAACTGCAAAACGAAATTTTACAGGCGGAGTCTAAGAGGGGGCTAAAAGGGTTATTGTTAAGGATGAGCGGAAAGACTGGGAAAAAAGATGGCGAGATCTGGGGGGGGGGAGGAGGGACCGGAGAGAAGAAAGGGTAGCATAACATCTCTTTTGAGCAAGATCAACCCCCGAAAGACAACCGCTTCAGCAAAGCCACCCCCTGTTCCGGCTAAGGACGCTGATACCGACGCCAATAACGACGTTAATGCTGACGAGGCCTTCCCCCCGCCACCATCACAACCGATCACTAACCTTAATGTCAATGAGACCGAGGAAGGAACTAGGGAAAGAAAAGACAGCTTCTTTAGGAGATTATCCTTTAACCGAAGGAAAAAGGGGAAAATATCAAACGGGGAGAAAACAGAAATAGAAATCAGGTCCCCAACGACGTCCCCTCCGCTTAGTCCGACAACCCTTGGACGGGATGGCGAATTTGTCAAGAATAAGAAACTCTCCAAGTCTGAGAAAAAGGATCTTGCCCTGGTGGAAAAAAAGAAAAGGATTGAGCACTGGAAATACCCTCGCCCGAAACCCATTGATACTGCTCGTGTGTGCATCAGCCTTGCCTTGAAGATCCCCCCGGCATACGAGATACGCACAGTCACGGAGGCAGTGGTTAAAGATGACGCAGAGGGGGCTAAGGACGGAAAGACGTCGGAGGCAAAGAAAGAAACGGTAAAAACCGTAGTTTACGATACGAAGAAGAGAGACTTATTCGACAAGAAGCTACGCCTGGAGCTGGCAGAGATGGCCGGAGCGGAAATTGAAGATGTCGTGATCGAAGAAGCGATCAACAGAGACATCGATGTAGGATATTATGAAAGGGGGAAATGGATTATTGGGAAAGCAGGGGAGTTCAAAAGCAAGGTGGAGGAAGACATGGAAAGGATGGAAAAGGAAGAGGAGGAACTTAAGAGGTCAAGTTCGAGAAAAAAATCTTTCTTGCCGACTCTCAAGAAAATTGGCGATGCAGACGCCAAAGCTGAGAAAGTGGTCGAGGACGAGATAGAACAGAAAAGAGACAAGGAAGCGGAGGCTTCGTCATCGCTAAGCCTCCCGGCAATCGATGACGCAAATCCTCGCGAAGGAGAGGTCGTCATTAAACTCAACAAGAAGACTTCTAAGGGAGCCCGACAGCGACGCGCCGCCAATTTGAAACGAAAGATGTCGACAAATGACCTGGTTGACGAGTTGGAATCCGAAGGAGGGGCCAAGGATATGAACAAGAGGCGGAAAGAGTTTATGGAGAATAAACAGCTAGAACAGGGAGTAAAGGTCTACGCAGAGTACGAGAAGAACAAGAAAAACAAAGACAAATATAAGCTGGAAGAGAAGGAGATAAAGTATGATCGGCACGGAAAACGTCTAAACAAATTTCAGGCCGCAAAGCTCGCAGCAAAGTCGAAAACCGCAAAGCTCTCTTCATTCTCTACCAACGTGGGCTCTTATGTAAAGCTCCGTGGAGGTTTCGGCACCTCTCGTGGTAACTTTGTGATCACAATAGTAGGACGCGATGGTGACCCGGCGATACACCGTGCGATGAGAATAAAGGCCATTGTTGGGGGCCACCAATCAAATGTAATCGACATCAACCGGCTCACCGCCAATGCCGTGCGCGTAGATGTGGATAATTCTGGCGAAGTTAAGTTCTTTGATCAGTGGGAGCACTACTGGACGCATATCATTAACCCCGTATTTTTCGGGTATAGCACCGAAAGGATCATCTCGAGAAGAAAGCGGCTCATTTTGGGCCCCAAACCACCGAGGAAGCCCATCAAATTTCGGGATCTCGAGGCGGAGTACGAACGCGCCTGTTCCCTTTACAAGAGGGAGTTCGCCAAAGGGCTAGTCCAAGGAAAATACTGGACCCCTGAGCAGTATAAGGTTAAGCAAGCTCGCGACCGCGCAGAGTTCCGTCTCATCTTACAGAAGAAACACGTTGCCCGCTTAGAGAGGAAGAAAAAACTGTTGATTGAGCCGGAGCCTTGGAAGCGCAAGACAAGGGAGGAGAAAGTCTTCACCTTAGAAGAGGTTGAAAAATGGAAGGATAAAGCGGCAAAACGGGAATGGAAAGAGAGGAGTGTTATGAGAGCCAGAAAGAAGAAGGAACACGCCGCTAGACAGGAAATTCTACAAGACAAAATCTGGGACCGTAAGGTCGAGAACTGGCTACAGAACAAACTGCTTTCCTTTAACCAAAACAAACAGGAGCTTGCAAATGTGATGAAGGCGGAAAAAGAAAACGATGAAAGGACCGAAATGGAGCGAATCATTCACGAGAATAATCCTGAAAATATCGAAGCAAACAACGCACGCCTCTCCAGACAAAAGGAGGCCAAAAAGAAGGAAGCGGAGGAAGTCAAAAGTATCTACGACGCCCTGAACACCACTGGCGAGCAATACCCGACAAAAAAGGCCATCATGACTGCTCTGAGTAAGAACAAGGAGTTGAAGGGGAGGTGCAAGCGGGTTGACAGCCTCTCACCCCTTTTTAATGTCCAGTTCGTCAACGCTTTTATGCTCCAGCCAGCAAGAAGTTCTGGGAGGGTTAGCAGGAAAGAATTCTGCAGCTTTGGCGCTGCAGTAGCCACCGTCGGCCAGTTATATTTACGAGCGAAGAGGAAGACGGAGGACGAAAAAGAGAGGAAAAAGAAGAAGGAAGCCGAGCGAAAAAATAAAAAAGAGGAATTGAGAAATCTGCGGAAAGTGCAGAAGCAGCGCCGAGAAACGGTCAAGATGGAAAAAGAGGAGAAAGAGAGGTTGCTAGCCGGAGGCGAAGAGGGCGTGCTGGTTGTCGGGGGGATCGTTTTCAAAAAAGATCAGAGGAGAGATCGAGCAACCGACAGAATTTGGGAGAAATTTCACCACAAATGCATCATCAAAGTGAACCAATCTCGTAACTACTGCTGCAACACAAGGCGAAAAAAGTACGAATCGGACATAAAATCGTTACAAGACTTGGAAGAGGATTGGAGATTAGATTGGGACGATAAGTTCTTCGAAATGAGGACTGCCAAAGAGAAAGAGACGAAAGAACTGATCGAGCTCCGAATCAACAGTGGCGCTCAGGAGCTGTCGGCCGCCCAAAGGGCGACGACTAAGAAGTGCCTGGATGATATCATTGGACAGGTCATTAACCGAGCGTGGGTGGAGCGAGAGGTAGCGGAGGTTGTTTGGAATTTGGCTGACAAGGTCTCGCTGAAGGAAGCATACAGGCTACATTATAGCCACCAAGGCAATGTCTTCTCAGAATTGGAAGACGAGAAGAAAGAGGAGGAATGGAACAGTCGCGAGCTCATTGAAGGTTGGACAGCCTATTTAGACGAAGAGAGTGGGGCTTACTACTACGAAAATGCCTCCACGGGAGAGGCAACGTGGGAACGCCCCGTGAGACCCCTCACTCCTCCCCTGAATCTCAACTTGAAGCATTTGAACAGGTTGGACGAAAAGAGTAACGCGATCTTCGCTGCTGGAGTCAAAAAATATACAGCGAGCAGCTTCCTGAAAGAAGGGGAATTTACAGTTGAAAAAATAGGGCTCAGCAATGTTGGCGGCGTTGGTAGTGAAGGTGATCTAGGAGCGAGCGCCGGTATGAATATATTGAAGCAGAAAAAGCCCCTCACCCTCGCTGAAAAGCTGAAACAGGCGAATCAGCAGGCACACGAAGTTGACCGTGAAAATAACGAGAACCTCAACGGAGAAATGATAAAGGATAACAATGATGTGGTCATCGCGCACGGTATCGCGACTGATCAAAATGGAAATGTACGTGTGAGCACCCCTCAAAATAGCAAAATTGCACTCGAGCTTTACGACGTGGACGTTGCAAACAACAACAATAAAAAGAAGTTTTTGGGCACTACTTCGATCCCGTACTTGAATTTGACGGAGTCGAGCGATAAAAGAGACCAGTTCGGGTTTGAGGTGGTGACTTTGGATTTGAAGGCAGCAAGTGGCCACCACCATCACAATACTGCGAAGGCTATGAGCGTAGAAAACGTTACGGGCTCTATTACAGTTGCCATCGGCGACATAAATATGGCGGAAAACTCCCCTCTAACCTCTCGCAAGTGGAAAATTACAGTTCTGAGAGGGAATAATTTGGCAAGGGCGTCACACGAGGAGAAGAATGACACGATATGCGAGATCAAATGGCACCACGAGCTGGTCGGAACTACAACTGTCGTAAAAGATAGCCAAAATCCTGTGTGGACAACAGCGGATGATCTGGAAAACACCGTAATCGTGCCATCTGACGTCGCGCTAGAGAGAGATAACGAAAAAGACGAAGCTTTACGGAAGAAAACCCGCGCAAAGACCATCATTGGTAAGAAAAAGATGGTCTTAGGATCAATCTTGAAGAAAGGAATGCTCAACGTGAAACAAATGGTCGGCTTGGGAATGGCTAGCAAGGCCAAGATCGTCAACGAACTGGAAGAGAGGGTGCGGTTTTGGGAGGCTGAAACAACCAGAGAAGAGATGGAGAGGCGGTACTTGTTCAGGGAGGAGGTTGAACAGAAGAAGAACGAAGAAGTTAGGCTTAGAGCTATCGAGAGGCCTCTGAGAGACGAACAGGAGAGTGGACACAGAAATTACTTGGAGATTGTAAATTTGTGCAGAGGTTTGCGGTCGGGTTTGCTCAGGTACAAATGGCACCGGACCCTACTATCTGGAAATATGGAGATGACGTGCCAGGTCCAAGATCCCTCGAGCGGGTTTTACCAGGTTATAAAATTTCTTCCATGCGAGTATGAGGAAGATGTTGTTCGGGTGGTGGAGGAGGCTGAACTAATCGGAGATATAACTCACCGGAGCATTGTCAGAGTCAAGAGCGTGGAGAGACATCTCATCCAGAGGTTCACGCTGCACGGTAGTGCGCACCAGCAGTGGCACTTGGCGGCATTTGTCTTCGAGTGGTGCGGGGGTGGTAAGCTAGTCGATTACATCAGAACCGTGGATTTCTTAGAGATTGATCCACACACTATGCAAGGATGGTGCCAAAACGTGGCCGAAGGGCTCAAGGTCCTTCACGAGCTGGGTTTGACCCACCGCAACCTGAACCCAGGCAACGTCTATCTCGACAGTGGTGGTAGGGCAAAAGTGGGAGGTTACATGTGCTTTAAAGCGGCGAGAGCTCCAGGCTGCATATATAGCATGGGGCGATGTGACACGGGGAGTTGGAGCGTAGTATCGCCCGAGGTCGAGGCGGGATATGAAGTCGGACCAAAAGCTGACATTTTTGCCTTTGGCTGTTGCATGTTCTACTGGTGCACGGGGAAGCTCCCAAATGTGGCGAAGTTTGGAGTCGAGGCCACCGTCCGGGAAGTGAGCTTACATTTTGGGGAAAGAGTTAGAGGGGCGATACGGATGGCGCTACAACCCAACCCTGACGTTAGAGCTGATTCTGAGGAGCTATGGAAGTATCTTAGCGTTCAAGATATGGTGAAGCAAAAGAGGGGCCGAGCGCTCGCCAAACTGAGGCGTGTGGTGGGCGCAAAAAAAGGGATCGACCATGGGGATAAGAGCGTTTTTGGCAGGCTTGTTGACCAAGTGACAAAAACAGAAAACAAATTCTTGCTGGCGGCTTCAAAATCGAAAGGAATGTAATAATGTTTTTGTGTTACACTGCTGTAAAACGTTGCTATACAACATTTTTACTATTTTTACAGTTCTTGCTTGCCCTTGCCAGCATTTGCGTTGTCGGAATACACATTGTATTCTTCTCCACTCCCCCCTGTTCCTTCATCCCCAATTAAGTCCCTTAAAAGCTCCGCCTCAAACTCGGCCTTCTCGTTTCCTAAACCCTCGACGGCGAGCCAACGCTCGGCTTCCAAAGCTGCAGCGGCCCCGCTTCCCGCGCTTGTTATGGCTTGTCTATATATGGCATCGCTGATATCTCCAGCGGCGAATACACCAGGGACGCTTGTTCTAGGTGTGCCATCCACTACTTTTAAATAACCACTGTGGGACTCGTCGAATTCAACCTGGCCATTGAAAATCCCGCTGTTGGGGACATGTCCTATGGCAACAAACACGGCGTTGCAATCGATCGAAGTAACTGCGTTGGTGTTGACATTACTCACGAGTACTTTCTGCACAACTTTCTTTGTCCCAATGTCGTCAAGGTTGTCTTCCTCCTGCTCTTCATCGTCGTCGCCATTATTATCGTTCAGCTCGTTGCTGACAACCTTCCCGACAATCTCCTTCACCGTACTGTTCCAAATCACGGATATGTCCGGGTGCTGCAAGACTCGCTGCGACAGAATATGGCTAGCTCTGAACTCGTCCCGGCGATGAATTACCGTGACAGACTTGCTCGTTCTGGCCAAAACTAGGGCGTCTTCCATGGCGGTGTCGCCACCCCCGACGACTACAACATCTTGATCCTTGAAGAGGAACCCGTCACACGTCGCACATGAGCTCACCCCCCCCCCACGCAGCTCATACTCCCCCGGGACATCGAGCCACTTGCTCTCCGCGCCCGTGGCAACAATGATGCTGTGCGTCTCAATCGTTGTTGTGTTGGTAGTAACTCTGTAAGGACGTTTGCTCACGTCGACACTGATGGCCTCCTCTGCCTGGAAAAGCGTCCCAAACTCAACTGCCTGCTCTCTCATGGCCGCCACAATTCCAGGGCCAGTCATGTTGGCGAGGCCTGGGTAATTCTCAACATCTACGCCTTTCCCCTGAAGCTGACCTCCCATGGGCGGGGCAACGATCACTGGTGTCAAGCCGGCTCGAGCCGCGTATATGGCGGCGCTCATCCCGGCCGGCCCACCGCCCAGAATCGTCACTCGCTCCGGAAAGTCGCTCGGTTGCCACAAATTCAAATCCTCATCATCGTCGTCATCTTCCTCCTCTTCTTCCCGCTTCTCACGCTCAGCTTCCTCCCTCTTCTCAAGCTCCGCCATAATATCTTCAGTGCTAGCGAGGTGTAAATTAGGTTTCGGGGGAGATGGTGATGGTGTTGAAGAGGTCTTGCGTCGCTGCTTTTGTTGTTGCTGCTGCTGCTGCTGTTGCTGCTGCTGCTGTTGTTGCTGCTGCTGCTGATGATCATCTTCACCATCAGCAGCAGCATCCTCATTTTTAGCATCCGGCTTAAATCTTTTTTCCATCTTAGGGCCCTTCCCGTATTTCTTCTTCAGCTTCCTGTGCAGGTCAGCAGCTGCACCCCCCCCACATTCCTCACCCCCCTTTTTCACAGAATTAGCACACTTCGCATGGATTGCAAGAACCGCCTCGGTCTCCTTCTCTTTGTCGAACTCGCTATAAAATGCTACCAAATTCTCCTCAGTAATCTTAACGTTGTTCCGCCGTGACTTATTCACAATCTGCTCGGTAAACTGCCTCAGCTGCTGCTCCCCTGCCCCACTGAACTCATGCATCTTCTTACCCTCAAGCAAGAAAATGAACGTCGGCATCGAACGAACCCCATACCGCTGAGCAAGCTGGTGCTGAGTATTCATATTAACTTTGACGAAGACAGCCTTTCCCTCATACTGCTTCGCAACTTGCTTGTAGACGGGGGCGATTTGTCTGCAAATGGGGGGGTCAGTTTGGGTGGGTGAAAAAAAGCCAAAGGCGTA
>ERZ651776.2199-NODE-2199-length-21695-cov-7.165834_pt1 | contig 21695 bp, 15 predicted proteins | sample MGYA00514761_ERZ651776 | MGnify/ENA metagenome assembly ERZ651776 | reverse complement strand
TTTTTATCTTCCTGTGAACTTTCTTCTTCCAAGTCTGGAAGATTTTTGTATGCCGACGTCGATGAGACCGCCAACTTCTTCTCGCGATTCTATCGATATCTTCAAGTATATTCCAAACGTGAATAAAGCCAAAAGAGCAATCATAGCCGCGTTCCGAACAATTTGGTACTCCCACATGGGATGCCTCGCGAGCGCATCCAACGCATCCGCAAAAGAGTTCAATCTTCCTCCGCCGGTATTCCTCGCCACGTTGGCTAAATTTTTAATCGCAACGTCCGTTTTGAGATCGTTCAATACTTTATCGATTTTTGACATTTCTTTCGACACCGCGGCTAATAATGCCGGGTCATCTAGAAGCAGCTCCCCTCCTCCTCCTCTTTGAGTGTTTTTCGCATTATTTTGTGAGCCGTTGTTTCCAAACTGCAAAAAGTCTCGAAAGAATGATTTTTTACTCTTTCTTTGCGGCGTGAACGAAGCCTCGAGTTTATCGAGTTCTCGTTGTGCTTCATCGCTCATGAACGTGCTCTTTATCTTTTCGAATCGTTTATCGTCGTCGTCATCGTCGCCGTCGTGGTCGCCGTCAATGAGCTTGCCATCGTTGATGCCATTGTTCTTCCTTCTTTTCGTAGATTTTATTGGTAAGACTTTCGCGAGATACGAGGAGTACCTCTCCGTTAATCCGACTCGCACGTCTGCGTTCATTTTTGCCGAGTTATTCGCGTTCTTGTTGTTATGATTCTTTTCGTCCTCCTCGGTGTTCGTGTCGTCCATATTGTCAAAATCTAAAACTCTGTTCGTCGTCGCACTCGTTGTCGTCGTCCAGTTGTCCAGTTCGTTTAATACGTTTTCTCGTTTCCGTCGTTCCAACATTTCCTCCGCTTCTTGCGCCTGCTTGTAGGTGTTCACGAGCAAGTCCGCGACGAAGTTCCCGCCGCCGCCTCCACCGCCCGTGATGATACCGCTTTGACTATTATTGTTGCCTCTTCCCATTCCATCATCCTCATCGTATTCTTCTTCACCGAGCAACATCGCGTTCTTTTCCCGCCGCATATTGTGATGGTTGATGTACGCATCGTCTTCGCCCGAATACAACAACACGCCTTCTTCTTGACTACTCGTACGACGACCATCGTCGTCCTCATCATATTCTTCTCCTTCTTTGAGCGGTGGTAACACCGGCACGGATTCCCAGAACTTGTCCTCCTCTTCCTGCTCTTTCGTTGTGTCCAATATCGTGCTTAAAGTTTCGTTGAACGCCGAGAACGTCGCGCTGACGACTTTGTTCGCCCCAGACGCGGTTTGGAGCAATAAAGACGACTGTGATGAGGATGATGTTTTATCTTTGTTTTGTTGTTGTTGTTGTTCTCTTCGCGCGAGCTCTTCCAGAAGTAACCGCTCGGTTTCCTCCGCATCATCGTTTTTCTCGTCTCTTTTTGTTGTGCTCATCGTATCATCGTGACAACGCTTTTATCTATCATCTTAACAACTTAACAACACTAACGCTGTGCGTGTTCTCCTCTTCTGAAAAACTAACGAAGAGTGAACACTTTTCGTCCATATTATTTTCGGGTGTGATTTGGCAAAAAGTGATGAGATGTCAAAAAGTGTGATGAGAAATGCGCAGAAGAAGAAAGAAAATTTGGGAGAACGAGAGCCACTTGTTTTTTTATTAATCTCTCTTGTCTCAAGAACAGTTACAAAAGTTGCACTTCTTTTTATTCGAAATCTTCACTTAAACACACACACTAACTATGTCTGCAAAACTTATGGACGCGACTCCCGATCTCAAGAGATTGGCACCAGTCGAGAATCTCGCGATCGATGTCATCTCTTACGCGCACGGATCCGTCACGCCGACGTTGACCAATTTGTATACCAAAGGCAAAGACTCATTTTTAAAGGTATCAAAATCTTTCTTTCTTCTCTTCTTGTTCTTCTTCTTGGTGCCTTTCTCTCTCTTTTCTCTTCTTCTTTCATTCTTCTTCGTCTTCAAATTGAGCGTAATGGTTTCGATCATCTCGATGCTGCTTCGACTTGTGTTTACGCATCGTGTTTACTACTGCGGTAGTAGACTTCTTCTAGAGTTTGGCAGCAAACGCGCGTTTGTTGCGAATTCTTTTTTTGCGTGTGTGTGAAAAACGGACGCGACGACGGGAACGAACCGTCGTCGCGTCCTCTTTGTCAAGTCGTCTTTATAACAAAAAAATACTAACAATAACGAATCGAAACAACTTTACTTTTGTGAACGCACGCGCAATATTTTAGGGATCTATCAACACCATCGAAGGGTTGATTACGTCGTACGGCACGCCGGTCGTCTCGACCGTGCAAAAGACGTACCCGAAAGTCGTTACGAACGTCGACAAGAAAGTCGACGGCGTCTTGACGGCTGTTCAATCCGTTTGGGAGAACAGAGTCAAGGCTTCGTATCCGGCGAAAGCGGTCACCTCTGTTTCCACGGCGATTCAAACGCAACGCGAACAGTTTCCGGAAAACATCGCGTATTTGAAGTCGTTGACGACGAAGGAGAAGAGAGAAAACTACTTGAAGTTTATCGAACTCAAAATCCAAGAATTGCAAAGCGCGACGAAGGAAGTGCCGCAATTAGCGTACGACGCCATCAAAACCGCCATCCAAAACGCCCGCGAAAAACTCGATTCGTTCGAACTTTTGAAAAAAGTCGACGAATTGTGGCAAGCTACCTTGAACTTGAAGCAAGTCAAAACGGTGGTCAAAGCGAAGGAAGATCTGTCCCAAAAAGTTCACGAGAAAGCAACGGAGGTTTCGAACAACGCTTACGTCAAGAAGGCGACCAAATCGGTGAACGAAGTCGTGCAAACCGTGCAGTCTAAAGTCAAGGGAACGCCGACGCCGAAGGAAAGCCGCGTGGAAGAGATGGATTAAGTTTTCTTCTCTTCTCGTCGGGTTTATCGATATATCGATACGAGTACTCCTCTTTCTTTACTCACTACTGATACATAAAAATAGATACGCTTTAATTTTGAAACGCTGTAAAGTGTGTTGTTCTTGTTCTTGTTTTTGTCGTCGTGGAAACTACGACGCGATTAAGAACAATAACAGCATTTTACTCCAAGTACTACTACTCTTACTCCTTTTGATGATAAGAAGAACTGTGTATTATGATACAGTATTATATTTCTTCTAAACAACTTTTTGAGTGTTGTTTGATTTTCGTCTCTACGAGTAAATTTCTCTCTTTTTTGCTCACTCATCTCGTCTGAGTGATGAGTGATTTTCAGTCAAAAAGCTTCTTCATTTTTTACGAAAAGAAGAACCAAAATGTCTTGCGTAAACATACCTCCATCGACCACCGCTCCGCGTTGTCATCGTCCGAGCAGCGTGGGACGATCGACACGAGGAGCGGCGGTGCGAGCGAATCTTTTCCCACGAAGCAGAGATACTCAACAACAACAGCAACAACATAAAGCGCCGTCGTCGTTGTCTTTGTGTCTTACAACGAATGATAGAAACAAAAAGCTGAACTCTTTGAGAACGTTCAGAGTACAAAGTGAAGGAGACGATGGTGAGTAGTAGCATTTAGTGCATCGACGTTCGTGTTCGTCGTTTTTCTTCTGCCCTTCGAGGCTTTTCCTTTTCAATTCAGACGACAAGGAAGAAGAACCTATGTATGATGAGTGAAATTTTGTTTGCGCTTTATTTTATCCAATCGGGGAAGAGAGTTCAAGAGAAAGAAGAGAAATCTCATCACGCAAGAAAGAGACTGCGCTTATCCCTCTTTTAGCTCTCTCTGCTCTTTTCTGAGAATCGTCCTGGATCACCATCGTCTGGAATATGCTCTCAATATCATTAATTGCGTTTTTCTTTTTATAAACTGACCCCGATAACTTCTTTTTTCTTTCTTTCTTTCTAGGAGAAAACAACGTCGTAGAAGAAGAAGAAGAAGGAGGTTCCAGAGTGCAAGAGGAGGCTGAGGAAGGCGAAATCGACTTTAGCGCCCCCATGGTGAAGTTTCCAAGAAGGAACGAAAAAGACCCGTACAAACGATTAGGTTTAACGGCAGACTCCTCGTTCGAGGAAGTGCAAGAGGCGAGGAATTTCTTAGTGAAAGAGTATATGAGAGATGTGGATGGATGTGAACAAATCGACCTCGCCATGGACGCCATTTTGAAAGAAAAGTTAAACACGAGGAAGAAATCGAAAGGTTTGAAGAGAAAGAATCTGAGACAGAAGAAAGAAGAGGAAGATTACACGCCGCCATTTGTTGAGCGCATTAAGAACCAGTTTGAAAAGCCAGACAAGACGACGTTGATGCGACGAGCGGTTTTGTATTTCGGTATTTCCATCTGGTCTATTGTGACTCCGGCTTCGCAAGGACCGGCGTTTCAACTCGCCTGCGCTTTTGCCGCGTGCGTCTTCTTTCTCAACGACAAAAGAGGCGGACAAAAGAACAAGGCGCTTGGAAAGTCCTTTCTACACACTTTTGCAGCTATGCTCGTCGGTTGGTTGATTGGTTCGATCATTCCGGTGTACATTCCTCTCTTCCCAGAGTCGTTCTCGCCTGAGTTGATTTTGAGTTTGTTCTCGTTCCTCACCTTATTTGTCACGTGTACGTTCTTAAAGTAACTCTGATATAGCGAATCTGAATATTATTAAAAACATTGTTGTTCTTGTTGTCGTTGCTGTTGCTGTTATTGTTGTGAATTCGAATTATATAACTTACACACACATATGACGACGCGTTAAAATGACTATTGCGTATTAGTATATATATGATTACAACGTTTCACTCAACGTGTGATGTTTAATTTTTACACCTCCTCTTCCTCCCTCTCTCGCTTGCCTCCGTGTTTTGCTAATCTTCTCGTCTCTTCTTTTAATCGAACCATTCGATCGTCGGCATCTTCCGTGTCGCTCTCTCCTTCGCTGCTGCTCGATGAAGACGACGAAGTCTTTTCGTTCTCGGAGTACTCCGAGCGTCTCGGCTGGCGCATGGCGGTGTCGTATAAATCTTGTCGGCCCTTCGCTTTCAACTTTTCGAGCCATTTTTTGCTCATTTTTGGTCTTCCCCGTCGCGTGGCTCTGTACACTGCGTCAAATCTCGGCGTCGTGCAGAAATTTTGCGTAACCGCGACGGTATGCGTGATGTTTAACACGGCGTGCCACCACCCGTCTGGGACAAACATAATCTCGCCGGCGTTTTGTACGACGTCGAAACTCTTTGGACATCCGCCAACTTCCGACCACTCTCGCGTTTGTGTCATTGGATATGCTTTTTGGAACCACGTGACTGATTCTCCGTCTAATCCAATACCTTTTGGTTTCAGAAGAGGTTTTGACAAGCCTTTATCTGGCGGGTACAACACCCAGCGTTTCTGTCCAGAAATCAACGCGTTCCAAGCGGACGTCGCTAACGGGTCGACGTGTACTGAGGATCCACTTCTCGGCGGTCCAAACACGACCCATCTGTGCGGAGGTCTTCGTTTATGTCCGACGTATTTGAACAAGTCTTCGGAGAAGTAACTCGGAATGTCGAAATCTTTCTCGAGCTCTTTCGTATTCTCTTTATCAAAGACAGAACCGTCGAAAACGTATAATGGACTATCGTCTCTTTTGCAACCGTAGTCAGGATTCCTTTCCTCGTCGCAGTAAAACTGAAACTCAGTCATCGTCATTCGTACGGCGTACCCATCGTCATCGGAACCGACTTTGAATCTATCCTTCGGAAACCTTTTTTGTAACTTATCAATCGTCCACTCTCGCGGGTTATCCTCTTTCCCTTTGCTATTCAACGTTTTCATAAAGCACGGCCAATGGTCCATGGCGTCGGTGATTATGCACGGCGTTCTCGTCAAGGAAAAGCGTCTGTCGAACTCTTCCGGGGAGACTTCTTTCGCGGATATGCGTTCGATAATTCCCGCTTTTGATTTTAAGTTTGTCGTGTTCAAAACGTTCGCGTTGTCGTAGGCGTATCCGTGCTTAGTCCAACCGCCTTTGGAGACGGAGAGCTCAGAGCGCGTGCCTCGCTTCGCCGCGCGGATCTTCTTCTTCATTTTTTCCTCTTCATTTTTCGGTTCATGCTGTTTTTCTTTGCGGTCTTTTGTCTTGTTCTTCGTTTTACTCTTCTTTTTCTTCTTCTTCTTCGTCTCTTTTTGTTCTTTCGTGGCCGTCGTCGTCATCGTTGTTGTTGTTTGTTTCGTTTTCTTCTTGTTTCTCTCGATTTTTCCCCCTCTCGTCTGTTCACCTCCTCCACTTCCTTCATCGTCGCTTTCCGAGGATGAAGATGACGATGTCGTCGAGGAAGACGAGGAAGATCTCTTCGTAGCCCCATCGTTCTCTTTCTCTTTCTTTTTGTTGTTGTTGTTGTTATTGTTATCATTATTATCGTCGTTCGAGGAAGAGGAACTCCGTTCAGAGGAATTCCTCGATTGAATTTTCGTCTCCTTCGAATTCTGTCTCGGAGATTGAATGCGTTCTTCTCTGATGAGTGGTCTCTCACTCCGCCTCGCAAAAACATCAGTCGAGGGAGGAGCACCATCATTCTTCGCAGACAGAACAGGCGATACTGTATGCGATGATTGTTTGTTCATCATCGTATCTGTATCAGTAGTGCTCTAAAAGCGTGGGTGGGTGTCGAGGTTCTGAGGAAGAAAGTGCTTCTCTTTTTTCTGTTTGCGCCGTCAAAAAACAAAAGTATTGGGGATTTCGTAAAAAAGCACTTCCTGCACTCTTTTGTCGCTTTAAAAAAAGCGAACAACAACAACAACAGAGAGAGATGACGAGCACAACGAACACGCGATAGAAACGGTGGTGGTAAAAACAGAGAGAAGATGAGTGCGTCGTCGTCCTTCTCGTCTGTTGTTCGAAAGAGGTTCTTACAAAAATCTTCTTCTCTATTTTCCTCCTCTTTCCTGACTCGAATTCTCCCCGGGAGTGTTAAAAATGGTGTTTGTGCTTCTTCGTTTAAAGAAATACGAACAACAACAACAACAACAACGACCGCGACGACGATTCCGTCGTTTTTCGTTCAAAGAAAGAGTGAGAACAATTGGTGTCGGCCGTGCTTGGTGACGATTGAGAATTTCAACTCGCCTTCATCGTCGTCCGCCTTCAGAAGATCGTACGCTTCGTCTTCCACAGAATTAATGACTTCCAGAACAAGTCCGACTGAAAGCGCACAACAAAACAACAAGGAGAAGAAGAAGAAAAATAAGAAGAAGAAAAAAAGTTCGACGACGACGACGACTTCAAAAACAAAAGCGGAATTGGAGGAGTTGAAAACGTTGATGGATATGAAAAAACCCGGTAAATGGTACCCTTTGGCGCGGACTATGCAACGTGAAATCATTTTACACGTCGGTCCGACAAACTCCGGGAAGACGCACGCGGCCATGGAGCGCTTGAAGCGAGCGTCATCGGGGGTGTATTGTTCGCCTTTACGTCTGCTCGCTTGGGAAATTTCCGAGTCGCTGAATAAGTTTGGCACGAAATGTGACTTAGTTACTGGTCAAGAATTGAAAAGAGTAGAAAATGCGGAACACATAGCGTGTACGGTAGAAATGGTAGACGTGAACAAAGTTGTCGATTGCGCGGTTATAGACGAGATACATCTTATCGGGGATGATTTTCGCGGGTACGCGTTCACGCGAGCGTTACTAGGTACACCCGCGCTGGAGGTGCATCTTTGTGGCGACACTTCCTGCGTAGAATTGATTGAAAAGATATGCAAGGATACCGGCGATAAGCTGAGAATACGAAACTACGAGCGCTTGAGTCCTTTAAACGTTGCCGAGGAACACTTTTCGAAGAAACGTTTGGAGCAAAACATTGAGAAAGGGGATTGTTTTGTCGCATTTTCGAGAAAGGCGGTGTACGCGCTGAAGAGCGAAATCGAGAGAAGAGTGCCCTTGAGAGCGTGCGTGATTTACGGAGGATTGCCTCCCGAGGCGCGATCGAGGCAAGCAGAATTGTTCAATAAGCCGGATTCGGGATACGACTTGTTAATCGCGAGCGACGCCATTGGTATGGGATTGAATCTGAACATTCGACGCATTATTTTCAACGAATTAACAAAGTTTGACGGAGTAGAAATTCGACAGCTGTCGAGTCCAGAGGTGAAACAAATTGCAGGCAGAGCTGGACGGTATAAAATGTCTTACTACGATAAAGGAGGTGGAGTTGTGACGACGACGGACGATGGCATGGTTCTTGATGGTAATAGAAAAAATGGCGATAACGCGAAAAGTGATATCGTAAAAAGTAGCGGAGTATCTGGTTTACAATTCATACAAAATCAACTTAATGCTCCTGTAGAAGCTTTGAAAACTGCGGGTTTAGCACCAACGTTTGAGCAAATACTCGAGTATTGCTCTAAAGTTGAAGGTGCGACTTTGGAGGATGCAATGAAAGCGTTATCGTCGGATGCAATAGTTCCGAAATATTACAAGATGCGCAAGAGCGATGAAGTTATTCGATTGGCAAAGTATTTAGAAAACCTTGGCATGGAGATTGAGGATCATTACACGTTCTCCGTATCACCCACGAGTGTTGATTGTCTGCACAGTATGAAGACGTTGATGAATTTTGCAAAGGCGTTCCTAAACGAAGGTCACGTGAGCGTAAAGTTGATTCCAAAGTCAGTCAACAAACACGATAGAAAGTCTAGAGCAGATGCGCAGACGCGCATGAACCAACGAAGTGTGGGCATCTTGGCGACTTTGGAAGAGCAACACCGAGCGTACGATTTATATTTATGGTTCGCGAGGCGAATGAGCGCGCAGTTTCCAGAGTATAGCCTCGCCGAAGCGTTACGAGTCATGTGCGCACATTCGATTGATGCTGAACTCCAGAAACTATCTACAACAGCTACCATTGAAAGTAACTCAAGGAAGAAAAAGAGCGAAAAGAAGGAAGAGGGTTCGAGCAAGCCGGTTAAACAAATTGAGGAGCTTGATAGAAAAATTCTCCGCTCTGCGATAAATCGGGTAAACGAGGAAAGGAAGAATTTGTCTCTCTTATCGAAGCCAGCGACAACGAAAAAAGCAACAACAACGACATCGAGGCAGCACTAGTTCAGCAAAAGCAGTAGGCCCACGTAGTGTATGATAGGAAGTAGTACTAGCAATATTGTAAGCAATACATGTAGAAGAACTAGTTTATTTATACAATTTTCCACTTAAAAATCTGCTTTCTTTGGTTTTGGCGGAAGAATGTCGTATCGTAATAATCGCGTGTCGACGCCGCCAATCCCCAAGACGTGCTTGCGACTCGCGCGCATATAAATTTCTCTCGATATAGAAGGGTCTCCAGATAAAACGAACGCGGACTGGTTTGGCATTTCTCTTTTTAAAAAGATTCCCAACTTTCTCCAAGCGTCTCCGGCTTCGGTCGAGTTCACATCTCCCGGCAAAATTTCGTTGTAGTCATCACCACCGCCATCGCCACCACCCCATCTTTCTTCGTCATTGTCTTGGTCTTCGTTGTTATAGCCGTTCTCGCCTCCGTAAGAAGAATCTCTATTTGATGATCCGCTGCCGTTACGATTCACGTCGCTCATTCTACTATCGAGTGAAATTCTCTTCCCCCACGGTGGGTTCGTACAAATGCTTCTTCTTTTCGATTCTAATAACGAAGGCGGAACTACCCACTCGTCAACGGAAGATTGGTACACTTTCACGACGTGCGGTACACCGGCGGCTAGAGCTGAGCGCTGCGCCAACGATACTGAACCAGGATGGATGTCGTTGCCTAAGCACGTCACTTTATTCTTTTGGTCGGAAAACTGATGGAATTCTTCCTCTGCGATTCTCTTTTTTTCGGCGTTATCGATGCAATCGAGAAAGACGTCCTCGTTGAAATCTGGCCAATTTTGGAACGCGTATCCACCATTTTTGTACCGAACTAGCCCAGGTGCAACATTCATAGCCATCAAGGCGGCTTCAACAACCATCGTACCTGAACCGCACATTGGGTCTATAAATACAGGAGGCGATATATCGTCATCTTCTTCTCGCTGGCTTCTCCATTCGTCGAGCGCTTCCGGCCATCCGGCGATGTGAAGTAATCCAGCTGCCGCGGCTTCGTTCAACGCGGCTCGATGAACAGATAAATTTGCTCTGTATCCTCTTCTGTGTAAAGAATCACCGCTCGTGTCGCGATAAAGCGTCGCCCGATCTTTATACAAAGTCATAAACAACGGAACGTCTGCTTTCACTTTGTTGCCGCGAAAGTCGCGCGGATCTCTCGGGCGAATACCACCGCACGCGTCTGAAATGTAATCGCAAATGGCATCTTTTGCTCTCGTGCACGCGAGTTTCGTGCTCGAAATTTGAGAATTTGACCACACTCTCGCTTCGATCGAAAACGTTAATTCTGCGTTGATTAAAACTTCTTGCCACGGAACGCAATGTTTAACAAAATCATACACGGAATCGAAACCTGATTCGAGCGGATCTAAATCCCCAGACGCGAGTTCGCACAATACTCTCGTTCCCGAACGAAGCCAAATGTTCGCGTTGTATGCAGTTTCTAAAGTACCGACAAAGGAGACACCAGATGCGCCTATTTCAACGTGCTGCGCTCGAATCTCTTTCGATGAAAGCTCTTTGGCGACAACTTCCTCCAAACCCGGATGGCAGGTGACGAAAAAGCGAGACATGCCTTTTGACACTGGTGCGCGTTCGGGTGCCGCTTCTTGGTCTTGGTATGCATCTTCACCTCTTCTTCTTCTATTACTACTGTTACTACTTTTTTGTGCATTAAGAGGGTTTCTGCTCGTTTCGGAAGAAGAAAAGAGTCGCTCGCGGCCTTCTCTTTGTCTCGGCGCGCGTTGCGTCGTAGAAGTTGATGACGCCTCGCTCCTTTGCTTGAAGTTTTCGTGGAAGCTCCTAAAGTCTGCATCATCATCATCATCTAAATCATCGTAATCATCGTAATTGTCATCTCCGTCAGAATCAGAATCATCACTGATTTGCTTGAATTGATCCATTTGTCGTTGAAATAATCGTTTCCGCTCTTCATCACCGCCTTTGCCTCGGTTCTCTTTGAACCTGTTTGTCGTCGTATTTTTTGGCGAAGACGATGTTTTCTTGGTCGTTCTCCTCATACCGTCTCGAGGCGGTTCCGTAGTCGCCGCTCTGATGGCATCGAAATCGTTTTGCATATCCTCGCGTACACTTGGTTTCCATCCTGGTGGTGCCGGAGGTGGTACTGCTCCTCCACCAACGCTTTGTGTTACTTCGTGTTGATATTGTTGTTCCGCAGAGGCTGAAAAAATCGGTTTTAATTGTTGTTTTTCTCCTCCTTTTCCTCCTCCTCCTCCTCCTTGTCGCGCGTTTCGTAAACCAGCGCCCCAACCACCGGAATCATCGAATGAATCCACGTCTTGTCTTCTTCCTCTTCTTTCTCTCCCTTCGCCTCTTCCTCCTCTGCCTCTTCCTCCTCTTCCTCTTTGTTGTTGTTGTTGTTGTTGTTGTCGTGAATCGTTCCCGGCGGCGTTCGTTGAAAATAAAGCGCAATTCCTTCCTCGTCTGGGAAATCTCGACGACGACGACGAATCAAAGGTGTTGTTGTTGTTGTTGTCGCGCGCGTCGAGAAAGCGCACCAAAGATGAAGGCAGGAATTGTCTGACTAAAGAAGAAGAAGAAGAAGAAGAGGATGTTTTTAATCCTGCTCTTCCACCGTGTGTGCCAAAGGTGAACCCCGTTGTTGTTCTCATCGATAATAATCGACGACTAATTTTTGTTTGTTTTTTGTTTGTTTTTTGTGAGGGAAAAGCAAGAAAGAATTCGTCCGCCCCTTTTGCACACACAACCCTAATAATTTCTCCTTCAAAAAAAAAAGCAACAAACAAGTTTCTTTTGGACAAAACGTGTACTCACCACACGTACGTATTCTTCGATAAAATGGCGACGACGAGGATACGATTATGACGATGATTTCGACGACAACATCAGCATCAATACCAACACCAACAATAGGGATAAATGTGAAAGGAAGAAGGCAACGGCGATTGATTATTATAATAACTCTTTTCGTTTCCTTTGTATTATTGCTCGCAGGAGTGGGTCTGTCGTTTACATCATCACCTTTGAGTCCTTTTGCATTTGGAAAGGAAGAAGGAAAAATCAAAGGACTTCTCGGCGCAGACGATGCGGGATTCTTAAATCCAGACGAGGAAGAATCGACGAAAGTATCAGTCGAGGATGAGGTGGAAGTGCACGGAAAGAACGAAGAAGAAGAAGAAGAAGAAGAAGAAGAAGAAAACGGACAGACGGGGGAATTATTAGGTGTTGGTGACCAAGAGGAAGATGTTCGAAACGAAGATAACGACGAAGAGGAAAATGTCAAACGAGATGAAGCAGAAAGTGAAGAAGCAGTTGCTTCAAAAACAAAGAAAACTACGACGACAACAACGTTCTCTCGCCACGCTTCGCACTCGCACGTGTGCTCGCCAGAGTACATCGCACTCTTCCCGCCAAAAGCGAAAGCAAATAAAGCAACCATCGTTTCCACACTCGCGCATAGAAAGAACTACGAAAACACGGGAGCTTATCGAGATAAGAAGATCCCCGCGTCCATATTACCAAACTCTGGGAGAGATATTTTGGCAGCACCAGCAGTAGTAGCGACAAATAGTGTAGCAGCAAATGGCGACGCGCCCTGGCGAACGTGTGCGCTCGTCGGGAACTCAGGACATCTTCTCAAAATGGATTACGGGAAACAAATCGACGCGAACGATGTAGTCGTGCGCATCAATCAAGCCCCGACGAAAGGATACGAAAAGTTCGTCGGAAAGAAAACAACGCACAGATTATTAAATAGATTGTGGACAATCGCATACCACGACGGAAGCGGCATAAACAAAATCTACCGAGGCGGAGGGTGGCCTTTGGAAAAAGGAGTCACTCTGATTTCTTCACGCACGGCGGCGGAAAATTTCGTTCGGTTAGCGTATTACGTAAAGAATAAGTTGAAACGAAAAGACGTGCAGACTTTATTTCTCATGCCTGAAATCCGAGCGGTGGCGGAGAATTCGTTGAAGAAGTTCCGAAAATGTTACGAGAAGAAGCACTCGAAAAACTTCAAAGGCGGTAATTGCGCGTCGTCGGGTTTAGTAGGTATCGCAATGTTACGTCCGTTGTGCGTGAATATCACAGTGTACGGTTTAGGAAAAGGCCAGCGAGGCGATCCGTACCAGTATTATCGTTTGAAACAAACGCATAGGAGTTATGGGAACCCAGTGCACAGCTTTGACACGGAAGACATCATGTTTAGGACAATGGCCAACGATGGAGTTATTAACTTTTGCAACGCAAAAGAAGAATGTAGATTCAATTATTAGCAATCATAGAGAACAAGAATGTAATGTAGTAGTAGTAGTACTAGTAGTTGAAGGCGTTTAGCAGTTTACTCGTATATTAAATTGTTCACGCTTTATGAAGAGTGTCGTGTATTTGATTCGTTTGTACTTTGGTACTTCTTACAAAAAAAAAGCGCTTCACGTCTTTCTTTTCTCTCCCTTTCTCTCTCTCTCTTCTTATTCTTAATTATTTATTAGTTATGCTATTGTCAGTCAATTCGTCAGCTATTCGTATTAGTATATTATTACTGGTATTATTGCGTCAATCTTAGGGCGATGCGCTCGCTCGCCCAGTGCAAAGTCGAGTCAAAGTTGGTGTCGTCTGAAGATTGCGAGTGAAGTTCTTGGAACAACGCTTGGTAAAACGTCTTTTCTTTGAACAGCTCGCCGATACCGTCCATGGTATCCGCCATATCTCCCAACAACGCAATCATGTTCCTCGTCACGCTCGCGTCTCTGTACGGATCTTTTGAAACGTCTTCGATGAAGGATAAAATAAAGCGCGCGTGCTGCGCCAAACTCGCGATTTTGGACTTATCGTCTCGGAACCCTTGCAAAATCCCGGTGTACGCCTCGAAAATGCCATTTCTGAGATCGTTCTTGTATTGCACCGTATCTTCGTCTAATTCAACGTTTGGATCTTGATTTGTCATCGCCAAACTCGTCGCGCTTTGCAACATGGGTAAAACGAATTCGAGATATTTATCGAACGAAGGACCAACCGCCAAAGCAATGTCTCCGAAACAGCTCAAAATCGGCGGCTTCACGGCTCTGTGTAACTCGGACGATTGCAAATCTTGCAACAACAAAAACACGATGTTGTCGCACCATTGCGCCAACTTTTCGTCTAATGCTCTACAGATGTCCCCAACCACACCAACCGTCGCTTGGCACACAGAAAACTCTTCGTGGTTTTTCAAACCAACCTCGACGAACGGGTAAAACGCCTCCATGTATTTTTCGAAATCTTTACCTACCGAGTGCGCCAAAGCGCCGACCGCGAGCATGGCTTCTTCGTGCACAGTCGCAGATCGATTCGCTAAAACTCTCAAAAAAGCAGTCATCAAGTTATCAGAGTGCTGCGCCAAGGAGCCTTTCGCCGCTTCTTCCGATCCCAAGCGTTGAATGATAACTTGCAAAGTTCCGCACAACAACGCCTGTTGATCGGTTTGCTTCTCCAACATGTCTTGGGAAGTCACTTGCGTCTCGAACGTGCTCCCGAGCTTTTGCAAGACGACGGGAATGAGCTGGTGCACCGTAACTAACGTTTCTGTGCTCGCACCTCGAATGATATCGTTCAACGCTTCGTAACATTCCACTTTCAACTTCATCTCCGCATCCGGTCTCTCCGCGGTGACCAACAACGCTTGCACGATGGGCTGGAAAAACGGCGAAAGTGCCGGTCGCAATTGATCATCTTCACCGAGAGAGGTGACTAAATTCTGAATACTCCAGCACGCTTTCCCAGCGACGTTCGGCACGTCTTTGAGAGATTCCGTCAGCGCCGCTAACGTCGTTCCCAAATTACTCTGCGTGATCAAACGATACTCCGGCGATTGCACAAACTCAAAGACGCGTCCAATCGTCCAAGCCGTGGTATCTTTCACGTGCGTGTTCTTATCGTTCATCGAGTTCAACAAGAACGGCAACGCATCGTTCGCGAGAGGAGCTAATTTTTCTCTCGACGGACCCTCTAAAATAGCACCAAAAGCAAACAGAGCGGCTTCCTTTTGTCTCCAGTTATCTTGTTGGATGTTTTGCGTGATGTATTGCATGACGCCGTCCACGACTTGATCGCCGGTCAAGTTTGCGATCAAGTTCAAGCACGTTCCGCCCGCCATGGCTAAATTCCACGCGTTTTCGTCTTCGTCTTGACCTTCCTCTTGTTTCGTCAACTGCTCGAGCAACATCGGCGTCAACACTCCCAACGCCTTTTCGATGAATTGATGATACTTGACGTCCCGTTCGCCGTCTTCGATGGCATCCTTTCGTCCAATTTCTTCCTCGCAAATCGACGACCAAAACTCAATCGCTTGTAAACCAATCTGAGGATCGTCTCCGTGTAAAACTTTCACGGTCAAATCGTAAATTGCGGAGATGTAACTTTCGAGATACTCGTAATACTCCTCCGCGACGCCGACTAAAACTTCAAAAGCGGCGTATCGAATCCTTTGATCCGGCGAGACCGTCGCTTCACACGTCACTTGCATGATGTAATCTCTCTCTTGCTGCTTGGAAAAGTTCTCCGAGGCAAACGTTAACGCGATCGATAACGCGTTACACGCCGCTAATCGCACCTCGTTGTTCGTTTCCGTTTTGTCCATCCCTTGAATAATAGCCGTCAACATCGTATTCACCGCGGTTTGGTCCAAACCGCCCATGCCGCCAAAATCATCCCCTTGCTCTCCGTTCAACGATAATTCCTCGCAGATGTATCCTAAAGCTTCCAACGTCGATTGCTTCAATTCCGTGGAACTTTGAGGACCGGAAACGCTCAATTGCAACTGCGGTATCAGCTCCGGCCACTGTTTCGCCGGTATCTCCGCAGCGGCAAATTTAGCCACCACTTGCGCCGCCGTGTGTCGAATCTCCTGAACAGGCGAGCTCAGCGCCTGGAAAATCATAGACTTGATCTCCATCCGTTGGTTTTGATCGACTTGATTGAGCCATTTTTGCTGTAAACTCTTCTTCGTTTGGTACGACCTCGAGTCGATGCTGTTTTTCAAGATCAAACCGGCGAGTCGTCGGACTTCGCTCGGTTTCGCCTCATCTCCGAGTTCTTTCGCCAACGAGGAGAGGTACAAGGAAAAATTCGCCTCTTTGGCTTGCTCCAACTGCTGCTCGGCTTGAGATCGAACGGTTTGATCCGGATTTTGGGTGTTGACCAGAATCTGCGTGATGTCCGCCATCTTCTTCTTCTTTAACTTCTTCTAAGAAGAAGGGGGGAATTTATACACAAACTCTCTCTTTTAGAGGAGGAGGAAAAATGGAAATCAATCGCAAAAACACAAACACCTTCTCTTTTGTCTCTCTGATTGATAGATGTTCACTAACAGAAAGAGAGAGGAAGAAGGAGGAAAACGAATCACTCCGACTCGTCGCTCTCTCTATAATATATATATATAGTGTGTGTGTGTTTACTTTTAAACTCTTCTTCTTCTTTGTAGTGAAGCAAGAGTTTTTGACAGAAGCGTGGACAGACTTGAGAAGACAGACTTGAGACAGACTCTACCAAAAAAGAGAAAAAGAGAGAAAAGACTGCATGCATGAAAAAGAAGAGAGCGAAACAACAACAACAAAAAATGACGATGCGTTTAGGTGTTCTCGTGAAGTACTCTAACAACTGCGTTTAAAAAGGGGCACATTGACCATGACTGATGCGTACCACTTACAACTACTCTACTATTACTAAAATGACTACTACTCTCGCTTTTACTTATTCTCTAAACACTATTATATATTACTACTTTTGGCACCGCTGACGACGACTTGAGAAACGCGCGCTCGCGAGCGAACATACGTACTTCTTTTCGCTTACGTATATTTATCAAATCACGTTTAAAACCCTCGTTCTCGTCTGCGTAAGATCCATCCAATCTTCTGTTTCAGTTTCTTCTTGAACACTCTCCTATCTCTCTCTTTTAACGCCAACACTCTCTTCTCGCTCGGTTTCTTAAACCCGGCGTCGCGTCCTTGTCCGAGTCTCTCTTTAAACGCATCGAACATCTTCTCGTTGATCATGGTTCGTTTCATTCTTCGCATGGCTCTGTCTACGTTCCCATCTTCGACGACAACTCCTACGTACGATCGTTTCTTCTGTGCCGATGAGGTGATGAAGTTGTTATTTTGCAATACTGTTCGCGTCGTCGTCGTCGATGCAGAAGAAAGAAGAGACGTCGTCTGACGGAAAGCCGCACTGAACCCACAAGAGGAGAAAGACTTCAAGGAGGGTTTCAAAAATGCATGTTGTGATGGAAAAGAAGATGATGATGATGATGATGATTTGAACGAGAGCGCTCTTTCTCTTCCATTATTTAACAAACACGATGATGATGATGATGATGATGATGATGATGATGATGATGATGATGATGATGAGAGTACTCTCGAGAAGACTTTTGCGCGTCGAAACATCATATACTTAATTAATAAATCTCTCTTCTTCTTTTTGTGTTTTTGTGAGAACAAAAAAAATAGGAAAAATTTGAGAAGAGAGAAATCAGAGAAATTTTCAGAGAAATCAGAGAAATCAGTCCTCTGATGAGTCATCAGACACGAGTTTCTTCATTAGTATCTTTGCTGCGCGATAACAGTAACACTTTTTATCGACGGGAGAAGAGTAAAAAAAGAAACGACCACGTGAAGATGACGACGACACTCTCGACCACCAACACCACTGTTCGTCGCATGAACAACAACAACGCGAGCGCGCGAAAAGTGCTGAAGCGACAACCCTCTCTTTATTGTTGTTGTACAATTGAAGAAGAGAAAAAGAAGACAAAACCATCATCAACTTCATCGTCATCGAGAAGAAGAAGAAGTTTAAGAACAACAAAAGAAAACAACGAGAACGAGAAGTTCAGGTTTACGACGAAAACGGCGGTGTGCTTTGCCGCGTCCTTGACTGTGGCCACGTCGACGATGACGATGCCCATCGCCGGGAACGCGGACATCTTCTCCGCACATGCAGACGAGCAAGTGGAAAAGTGCACAAAGACGGTACGTTGGTTTCTTTCATCATAGTCTCGTCGGCGTTCGCGAGCGATATGTATATTCATATATTTCTTTCTGTTTTCATCCTTTCGTCGGTGTACCTTATCACTCACCTTTATCGCTCTCATCTTCACCCAACCAACTCATCGTAATACTCATCGAAAACAGTGCGTCAAAGCGTGTTTAGATCTCGCGCCAAAATCTGACGACTATTGCAACGAGACGTGCTCGGACGAGTGTAAAGCGATGAAAGAGGACGGGGACGAAGGGAACACGGCGTTTTCCGCACCAGAGCCAGACGAGGGATTGCAAGGGAAAATCAACAACGTCCTCGATAAAGGCGCGGTATTCTTCGTCCGATAAAAATATATGATGCTTCGTGAGTTGTGTGTATAAAAAATATTACTTGAATCTTGAATCCATTCCTCGTTTACCTTTACGTCGTCGTCACTTTTCTCAAAATTTACCTACGACGACGACATCATCTCCGTTTCCCTTCTCTCATAATAACGAACGATTTTACCGCCCTACACACTCTTAATAAGAGAGCGACGAGCACACGAAAATGTTCACTTTGACTTCGCGCTGTGTCTTTGACGTCCTCTGTGCTTTTGGATCTGCTTCATCCTTAAACCGAACGAACAGAAGAAGCCGAAGAAGAGGTCGAAGAGAAATGTTGGATATCTGTAACGACGACGACGCGACGACAACAACTCAAACGCAAACGCAAACGCAAACTCGATACAACACTAAGCAGTGCAAAAACAGAAGAGAAGCGCTGATGGCTCTCGCTTTCCTTTCCTCTTCCTCGTTATTCTCCTCCCCTTTCTCTGTATTCCTCTCGTCCTCGTACGCGTTCGGGGAGGAGGAAATAGGAAAAGAGGGAGATTTATTTCGACCTCAAAACATAGATATCAGCGACGAGTTCAAAGAGATTTCGCAATGGGGCGACCCTCCGGTTTTCTTGAGAAAAACTTTAGAAATAGCATTAGCCGTTGCTTTATTGAGATCATCGTACGATGCCATAGATGAGCTGAACATTTGCGCGATGGATGAGTTTCAGATTAAGTCTTGGAAGACGCGGCAGTTATCGTACGAGGCGTACAAGTCTTTGATTTACCCGCTCGCGATGGAACAAGGAGATTTGAAGAATCCATTATACTTTGACCACATTAGCTTTTCGCAATATTCAACCTTGAACGCGATTTTGAACCGAAACAACGGAAAACCGGACATGGAGTTTGAAGAGAAGCTTGGGTTTGAAGGGGAAGTGAAACGCGTGAAACGAGATGAAAAATTCGCGACCCGGAAAGAATTGATTCCAGCGTTTAGTTACTTGGTTGGCCGGAATATTTTCAATTTCTTAAAGAATGGCTTCGAGTTGACGGAAGACAAACCGTTCGATGGTGTTCCCGAATTCATCAATCTCGATGGCTCCCAAGAGGAGAACTCTGTAAAAATTGTCGACGGCGTTAAAGCGTTGTTGCAAGTTTTTCTCAACTACGGCTTCTGTAAAGAGTTTCAAGTTTCACTTCAGGATGATGGAAAGTTAATCGTCACTGTTGTTGGTCCCGCGATGTTATGGTCGATTGGTGCGTTAGAAAATGAAGGAGCGCGAGTGGTGAATGATTACGTCGGGTACACGATCAGTTATTTTCTATTTGAAAGCGGCGTAAAGTCCAAAAGGAGGTACGCGAAAACCGATTCGTCGATGGTGTATACGTTCGATTTGTTCGTGTAAGAGAAAGGGAAAAGGAAATTCGAGCGTATGCTCGTAGTAGCTGAGGATTATAGTTCATGCAGTAATAATAGTACTAGTAGTTGTAATAGCAGAATGCGTGTAGCGACGTGATGCGTGACTCGCGGCCATTTCAGACAGCACAAAACGAACATTTAAACGAGAGGTCGCGTTTAACAAAGAAACAAACAACGCGTCAAAAAAAAAGAGAGCGCACACGCGCACACTTTTTATTTGAATAGGATGTTCCTCTCCTCCTCTTCTCCGTCCTCTTTCTTCTCCTCCTTCTTCGTTATCGCGTTGATCGTGCTGTTCTCCTTCGTTCTAACACCGATCAGCGCAGAAGTGATATCAGAAATCGCGTGCGAGACCAACACCGTCGCGTTACATTGTGGCACAAAGCTGATTAAAATTATACACGCAAACTATGGAAGAACGGATTCTGAGACGTGTCCAATGGAAGGAAACGCTGATGCAAGCACGAACACCGCGTGTCTCTCCACTTCAGCGTTTAATTATGTGAAAGATTCGTGTCAAGGCACTCAATCGTGCGAGATGACTGCGTCCAATAGTAATTTCGGTGACACGTGTTTGGGGACGTATAAATATCTCAACGTGACGTACGAGTGCGTTCCAGATTGGCCTATCGTATTGTCCAAAGATGGGACAGTTGGCGTGATCAACGGTGTTGGTGAAGTACACGTTTCGGCGTCGGAAATGAAAGTGTACGGGAACATGAACGTTTCCGAGGGTGATATTAATATTGGAGGATACGGTTTATCACGTTTCAACTCGAGAATAGAAGATATCGAAAACGCGACGGCGACACTTTTGCAACTGCAAACGCAATTGGAAAATAACACCAAAACACCTCCGTATTGCATGCCTCCTGGTGCAGACGGTTTACAACATAACGGGACGGATTGGATTTGTGGCTGTAAGGAAAACTGGTCCGGGACGTCCTGCGAGACGGATGCTTTAGCCTTCGACGGCGGCGACAAGGACAACTATCTTCTTCTCGGTGAGTGTGAAGTTATCGAGACGTTCATACCAAGGGAGGCAGCGTTTATGGGGTTGTCGATGGCATCGGAATATCAGGGTGCGACAACGACGGTTTTCGACACAAGCAAAAGCGAGCAGCAAACTGAGAATTCGCGCACGTACATTGCCGCGTTTCAATCGGTCGATGACTGGTGTAAAATGGTGCAATTTGAAATTAAAAAAGATTCGAAAGAGTGCTATTATAAACCGCTCGCAGCGGGATATTACAGATCTTACGATGGGAGTGAGTCGACGTGCACGATAGGTAACGTAGCAACGGGATGGTTGTCTAGAAATTATAACGATCTGGCCACGGCGAGAAACGAGAACGGCTACGGAATTGAAACGATATCTTTCACGCACCCGTCGCCGCCGACGCCACCGACGCCGCCCCCGCCAGTATCCAATAGCCCACCCATAGGAGACTGTACGAGTGGATTTAGTGAAGTATTTGCAAGTGACGGCGGTACGGCGTTGTGCATGTACGCTTATGGTTCGAGCTCACTCTGCGCTACGAATGGCGCTGGTGAGAATGATGAAGTCTGTGCAAAGACGTATACCAGTGGCGATTTTCGTTATTCCCATAGTTGTCGCGTAAATGGGGCGTGGGACGAAGTATGCATCGCGAATCTGTGCCTTAGTTCAGAGCTTTGCACGGGCTACCAAAAGGATGTTACTGGCACAACTTATTGGTTACAGGGTGGAAGCGGGTCACAGGCATCATACTCAAATTCGAACTATAAGTGTTGTCGAAAGAACTTGTGAGTATTGTACAACCTCGTCTCTCGATGACCGTGATGGGTATGTGACGACCTCGAAAATTCTTCGCTTCTCCTCAGCTTGACGTCGGGAGTGCAATTGATG
>ERZ651776.2193-NODE-2193-length-21754-cov-9.532823_pt1 | contig 21754 bp, 18 predicted proteins | sample MGYA00514761_ERZ651776 | MGnify/ENA metagenome assembly ERZ651776 | reverse complement strand
ATAAGTCCAAACGCCATAAGCCAACAACTAAAGGGCTTCACAATGGAAAAATAAAGATGTATCTTTAGCCCTACGTTAGCTTTAATTTCCAAGAAAAATTCAGAATAAAAGAAAAATATGATAATTGTAATAAGTTGTAGTGGCTCAAAAAACGGAGGAAATTTAGTTTATAAAAACAACGAAATTACATTTACTTCATCGCAAGATAAAGATAACTCTAATAGTTTTAAACCTGACAGTGAAATTCCCAACGAAAATAGAACTTGGCGTGAGTATGTAAATTCTCAGGAAAATGAAAATTTACTGGAATCCTACAAACTTTACAAACCAAAAATATATAATTCATTATATGAAAAATATGAATCCAATTTATTCATTTTATCAGCAGGTTGGGGTATAATAAATTCCGAATTTAAAATCCCAAAATATGATATTACATTTTCAAAAAAAGCGGAACAAAACTCTCAACGAAAGAAAACGGACTTTTTTAAAGATTTTAACCATTTAGAAAAAGTCAATCCTAAGGAAAGAATCGTGTTTTTAGGTGGTGCAGATTATTTAAAACTGTTTTATAATCTAACGAAAGATTTGCCAAACGAAAAAATAATATTTTATACGAAAAAGAATATTTATTCAGATTTACCATTTCTAAAAAACGAAAGTTCATTTAAACTTATGAAATACGAAACTAAAGCGAGTACAAATTGGCATTATGCTTGTGCGAAAGATTTGTTAGCTGACAAAATAAAAATATAATGGAAAGTTTAGAAGTTAAATTTATAAGAGAAAACGACCTAAAAATCACAAAAGAACCAATTGTTTATTATTGGTGGTTTAAAACAAACATTTTTAAGAGTTTGCTTTCTAAATTAAAAACAGAAATTGAATTTGAAAAGGTTAAATTAAAAACTATTAGGAAAACAGAATATGGTTTGCTCTATATTGGTCAAGCAAAAAACGGACACGATAGATTAGTGAAATACCATATGTTAGATTATAATAATTTTCACGAAAAAGGAGTTGAAAATGGCAGGTTATCTTCATTAAGGACTACTCTTTGTGGATTATTAGATTTACCTATGTCAAAAAGCAAAAATAAAGTGAATGAATTTATTGATGCAAGTTGCTTTGTGGAATATGAGAATTGTTCGTTAGAAGAGCTTAATGAATTTGAACAGATTAAAATAAAAGGAAACTATCTTCCATTAAATTATCAACATACAAAAGGAATATTAACTCCTGAACACAGGAAAATTTTGAGAGAATCAAAAAAAAGAATGAGGAAATAAAAACTAAAGCTAACAATGGCTATAAGTAATTGCTTGCTCTCGCCTACTTCTGAAAATCCTTGCGGATTTTCAGTTTCGTATGTACTTGCAAAGTTTAGTACTAATCCTCGCAACTACTCATAGCCGAAGCCGTTGTACTTCATTCACCAGTTTCAAATAATAAATAAACTCTAAAAAATAAAACATGGAAAACTTAATCACCTATGGATTGACGGTATTTATGGGCTTTTTTGCTATTATGAATCCAATAGCTAACACACCTGTTTTCTTAGGTCTTGTTGAAGGTGAAGATAAAGAAGGAAAGAAAAAGATTGCTAAAACAGCTTCAATTACAGCTTTTATTATAGTCGTAGCTTTTATTATCGCTGGTAAATATATCTTCGAATTATTTGGAATTACAATCCCTGCTTTTAAAATAACAGGAGGAATCCTAATATTTTATGTTGGCTTTGAAATGTTAATGTCTAAAAAGTCTAAAGTGCATAACAATGCCAATTCAGAAGATAAAAGTAATCTTGCAATCTCCCCTTTGGCTATACCCATTCTAGCAGGTCCTGGAACTATTGTAACGGCAATGAACTTTGTTACTGATGCAACATACATTCATATTGGAGTTGTTATATCTATTTTTGCTTTAATGATTTTTCTAACTTATTTGGCTTTTGCTTTAAGTGACTTGATAGTCAAAAAAGTAGGCAACAATTTAATAGCTGTAATTGGAAAGTTAATGGGATTAATTCTTGCGATAATTGGAACGGGGATGGTTACAGAAGGTATCAAATTGACATTTAAATAAAAAACGGAGTACAACAATGTATTATACACATTAAAACGATTTGTTAAACTAAACGTTAAAAAAGAATATGGGCTCGTCACCAAAACAAATGGAACATGCAATTGTCAAAAACCTCCCAGAAAAAACAGGGAAATCATTGGAAGAGTGGTTCAAAGTACTAGATGGCGAAAAGCAATCCAATAAAAAGGAAATGAAAGCCTGCCTTAAAGAAAAATACAAGGTCGGCCATTTTAAAGCACAAATTATTGTTAATTATTTTCTAGAGAAAAGTGAACTACCATTATGACATTTTTATAATTGCAATATTTTTTAATTAATTGAAAATTAAATCATTACATTGCATTGTTAATTATTTATTAATCAAGTGTTTATAAATGAAAAGATATTCAAATCTTATCTGGATTTCATTGGCTTTTTCTATTGCTTTGACTGTGGGTCTGATGCTTGAGTATAAATTTTCAGTTGTTCAAAAAATCAAATTATCTATTGTTGCTTGTCAGAGTTCATGTAATGCGAAAGAAAATATAAATATTCCTGTAGACGAACTCAATCTCATAATTTCAGATTCTGCGTTGGCAGAGATTAAAACCCAACGTCAGAATGCAATAGATGGAAATCGAGATTTTTCATTTGTAGATGCAAAACTTGTTTATAATAACGATACGGTTTTAATTCAGGCACGATTAAAAGGGGATAGGGCGATACATTTTAATGATGAGGCCAAGTGGTCTTTCAGAGTAAAAACTACAGACGGGAAAAGTATATTCAATGTAAAGCGTTTTTCTTTGCATCGAGCTGGAGCAAGAAATTATATTTATGAATGGATCTTTCATAAAGCATTGCATTCAATTGATTTGATTGGATTAAAATACAAGTTTATTAGATTGAAGGTGGATGGCTGTGATCTTGGAATCTATGCCTTTGAAGAACATTTTGAGAATTCTCTAATAACCAATAATGGTCTACCGTTAGGGCCGATTATTCGCTTTAACGAGGATTATTCTTTAGATGATTTTGAAACCACTTATGTGGATCCATTTCAAGATAAATATTGGCAAAAAAATGATCCTAAATTAATGCAGTTGGCTATTTCAAATTTGGAATTATGGCGAAGAGGGAAGATGAAAACGTCAAAAGTTTTCAATGTCGAAAAGCTGGCAAAATATTTTGCTTTGACTGATGTGTTGTGGATACCGCATGCTCAAGCTTGGAAGAGTGTACGTTTTTATTTCAACCCCAATAACGACTTACTAGAACCAATTGGTTATGATGGTCATTACAACGAATATTTTTTTAAAAACAAAATGACTTATGAGGTCAGTGCTACAATCCCATTAAAGCAATTTGTTCAAGACGTTTGGGTGGATTTATACAAAGACTGGTATCGCTTTTTATTTGTAAGTCCTGAAACTTTTGATGTTGATTTTTACACGAGTTACATCCATTATCTCAAGCTTTATTCTGAAAAAGAATGGTTGATTCAGTTTTTTCAGAATAATGACAGTGAAATCAAAAAGAAACTTGCCATAATTCAATCTGATCCATCGTCATTTGAGGATGAGATTTTTTCATACGGAAATAAAAAATTCAAATACAGCAAAGCTGCATTTTTTGATAGAGCCAGTTACATTAGAGAATCATTTGATAAGGAAGACTATATTCATGCCTATCCTGTCAAGAGTAGGAAAGGTAAGTTGATATTAGAGATAGAAAATATTGGCTTTTATACCATTAAAATTGATCGTGTCTCTGTTGATAACGAGGTAACAAAGATAAATGAGATTCTGATTCCTCATGCTTCTAATGCATCTCCTGAATTCAAAAACTTTGAAATAAAGTGTCCCAATACCCATGGTGATATTATTGTTGATTACCATATTATTGGGGACAACGAAAGGCGTCAGATAAAAGTTTTTAAATGGAAGAGGAAGGTGGAATAATAGTGTACTATTTGTAACATATGATAGGATTAAAATGTAATAACGTTATATGAAATGTTTCTTTACCTTATTTTTAATACTATCTACTGGAGTAGTTTGTGGTCAGCAGTCTGTAGAGATACCTTTATATTGGAATAGTATATCAGCCATTAATCCTGCAACTTCAGGTTTGCAGTATAAGCATGAGGGTTTAATTCACTTAAGGCTTAACAGGCCCGAAGGTCTTGCTTCTCCATTTGGCCTCCTAGGAATTTATAATACTCATTTCAATCAGCATGGTGCTGGAATCACTTATAGATACGATAGGATTGGGTATAATAAGTCTTACCGTTTAAAAGGAAGTTACAATTATCAACTCGTTTTTAATGATGATTCAAAGCTTTCATTTGGAGGTGCAATGCATTTTCAAAATCATCTTTTTGAAATTCCATCGGAGGGTGATTTTACTGATATTTCAATGAATATGGATGTAGGCATTGCATATTTGAGTAAGAAAATTTTAGCAGGATTAGCGCTGAATCAAATCGGAATCATTGATATTACTAAAGAGCCCACCTTTAACTATCAGCCCTCTCCTCGTTTGTATGGTCATTTCAGGTATTTGTTCAAATTGGGTCCATCTGTTGAGATTATACCGCAGACTTTGATGGGTTGTGACCTAATTGATGTATCCTTTTTCTCAGAATTTAACCTGAATGTGGCCTATAACAATATGATTAATTTCGGCTTGGTTTATCGCACATTTCCAGCGATTGGGGCTAATATATCTTGGACCTTTCTAGATACGTATAGCATAGCTTATCAATATGAATACATTGATTATATGGGCTTCTCTAATCAAAACAGCATTATTCATCAAAACCATATCATTCAGGTCATCATGAGGATTCCTGATTAATTAAGATTATCAATTCCGAGTTTCTGAAAATACAAATTCCTCCTAAACGCGATGATTCGTTTTTTCAGAAATGAAGATGTCAAATTAATGAGGGTACGTGTTTGAAATGATATCAATCGCTTTTTTCAACGCCCAATCAAGCTGCTCTTCTTTAGAGAGTTCTGAGTTGTCCAAAACAATAGCATCTTCAACCTGAATTAATGGGCTTTCCTCACGTGTTGAATCGATGTAATCCCTTTCAATTAAGTTCTTTTCTACTTCTCCTATATCTTGATTAATCCCTTTTCCTTGAAGTTCGAGAAATCTTCGTTTAGAACGAATGGCAGTCGATGCCGTAACAAATAATTTAAGCTCAGCGTTTGGAAAAACCACAGAGCCAATATCTCTTCCGTCCATGACAATGCCTCCATTTGCTCCCATCTCTTGTTGTTGTGCAACCAATTTAACCCGAACTTCCTTTATGGTAGCTACTTTTGAAACAATTGCTGCAACATGAGGTTGACGGATTTCATCTTCAATATTTTCTGCTCCTAAAAACAAACAATTCGTTCCCTTTACATTCTTAAAGCTCAAATCAAGCTGGTCAAGAAGAGACAGTAGTAAGTTTTTATCTAGTTCAGGGTTCAGACATCCATTTCGGAGTGCAAATAAGGCGGCACCTCTATACATTGCACCTGAATCAATAAAAACATAGTTGAGTTTGGCTGCCATTCCTTTCGCTAGGGTGCTTTTTCCGCATGCGGAATGGCCATCTATGGCTATGGTTATCTTTTTATTCACGTTAACAAATGTAATCAATGAAATTCATGTATGCTTAATTGAGTGCTTTCTTTAAGAACCGGGAAGTTTCATTATTCTTTTGTTTAATCAGAGCTTCAGGGGTGCCTTCAAACAAAACATTCCCTCCATTTTTACCACCTTCGGGACCAAGATCAATGATGTGATCAGCACATTTAATGACCTCTATATTGTGCTCTATTACAATAATACTGTGACCTAAAGTAATTAATGCATTAAAGGCAACAATGAGTTTTTCAATATCGTAAAAATGCAATCCCGTAGTAGGTTCATCAAAAATAAATAGGGTAGGTGGTGTATTTTTACCTTTTGCCAAAAAAGAGGCGAGCTTAATTCGCTGCGCTTCTCCACCACTCATGGTACTTGATGGTTGTCCGACCTTCAAGTAGCCCAATCCTACATCAACAAGGGGTTGAATTTTGGATACGATTTTTTTCTCTATCCTATCGTTGCCCTCTTTAAAAAAGGAAAGGGCTTCCGTGAGGCTCATTTCCAATAGATTATGTATGTTTTTTTCTCGATAGCTGATTTCCAGTGTTTCTTTTTTATACCGACTTCCCTTACAATTTTCACATTGAAGATGTATGTCAGCCATAAATTGCATTTCAACAGTAATGGTTCCTTCTCCCTCACACATTTCGCAACGCCCTCCTTGAACATTGAAAGAGAAAAACCCTGGTTTGTATGCCCTCAACTTTGAAAGTTTTTGTCTTGAGTATAAATCTCTTATGTCATCAAAGGCCTTAACATAGGTAATGGGATTGCTTCTTGAAGATTTCCCAATAGGGTTTTGATCGATGAATTCGACGTGTTTTAGACGATTATAATCACCCTTGAGTGCGGTATATTTTCCTTGGATGTCATTACTTATGCCCATGTTCTTTCTGAGGGCGGGGTAGAGTATGTCTCCAATAAGAGAGGATTTTCCCGAGCCCGAAACTCCTGTTACACAGGTTAGGCAGTTTAAAGGAAAGGACACGTTGATGTTCTTTAGGTTGTATTGATAGGCCCCTTCAATTTCAATTTTACTCTTAATGGTCCGTCTTTTTTCAGGGATTTCAATGGTTCTGATTTTATTCAAATAATCACCGGTAAGACTGTTTTTGCTTCGAATTAGTTTTTTGTGACTGCCGTTGAATACAACTTCTCCACCATACTTGCCCGCTTTAGGGCCGATATCTATGATTCGATCTGCAGCTCTCATGATTTCTTCTTCATGCTCCACTATGATTACGGTATTCCCCGCATTTTGAAGCTGTTTTAGGACTTTTATAAGGTTTTCTGTATCCTTTGGGTGTAATCCTATAGATGGTTCGTCTAGAATATAAATAGAGCCCACTAAAGCGCTCCCTAGTGAAGTGGCCAAATGTATACGCTGTGATTCCCCTCCCGAAAGCGTGTTTGCTTGCCTATTTAAGGTGAGATACCCCAAACCAACATTGCTTAGGTAGGTCAGTCTATTAATGATTTCAGGAAGGATCCGATTGCTTACCGCATTTTCTTCAACATTCCCTTTTAGGTCTTTAAAAAACGCGAGGCTATCAGAAACAGGGAGAAGGACAATGTCTTGAATAGATTTATTGTTGATTTTCACATATGACGCATCTCCTCTTAATCTTGTCCCTTTACATTCGTGACAATCTGTTCTTCCTCGATATCTAGAGAGCATTACTCTGTATTGTATCTTGTAGGTTTTCCTTTCGACTTCTTTGAAAAATGCATGAAGACCAGTAAAGTGTTCATTCCCATCCCAAAGCAATTGGTATTGAGCTTCATTAAGGTCTTTGATTGCTCTATGGATGGGGAAGTTGAATTTTGACGCTTTGAGGGTTAGGTTTTTAAAGTAAGCGCCCATAACTTCTCCTTTCCAGGGGGCAATTCCCCCGTCAAAAACGCTTAAATCCTTGTTCGGAATTACGAGGTCTTCATCGATGCCCAATATTTTACCAAAGCCTTCACAGGTTTTACAAGCCCCATAAGGATTGTTGAAAGCAAAAAAGTGTAAAGAGGGTTCTTGAAATTCAATCCCTCTGTTCTCAAACTTTTTATTGAATATGCTTTGAGATTGATCAATAGGGTTTAGTGTGTGACAAATACCATGGCCTTCGTTAAATGCCAGCTCTATAGAATCCAATATTCGCCCCTCATTATCTTCTTCAGAGAAGTCTGTTTTGATTCTGTCTATTACAAGAAATATATCGTCTTTAGCGTTGAACTTATAGTCATTTATACTTACAAACTTATTATTTAAGTAAATACGTGTATATCCCTCTTTTACATAGTTTTGTATTATCTCTTTTTTGTTTATTTTTAAAGGTGATAGAAGCGCTATCTTACTATTTTTAGGGAGCTCTTTTAAGTGGTTTAATACATCTTTAATGCTATGTTTTCGAACTTTTTCTCCTGTCTGAGGGTCGTAAGTAGTGCCTATTCTTGCATAAAGCAATTTTAAATAATCATATATTTCCGTTGTTGTACCAACGGTTGATCTTGGGTTAGATGATATGACCTTTTGTTGAATGGCAATAGAGGGAGCAATTCCTTTTATGTAATCCATTTCGGGTTTTTCAAGTTTACCTAAAAATTGTCTTGCGTATGAGGACATACTTTCAATAAACCGTCTTTGGCCTTCCGCAAATATAGTGTCGAATGCGAGCGACGTCTTTCCAGAACCTGAAACCCCTGTAATTACTGTAAATGATCCGTGTGGAATTTCCACATCAATATTCTTTAGATTGTGCACACGTGCCCCTTTTATGACAATTGAATCTTTCACCATACAAAAATAACAGATGATGTCTAATGCGGTTCAGAAGTGATTGAATATTATGCTTATTTTTAGCTCAAATCGAAAATATGACTGATTCTACACGTACTCCTAATTTTATTGAAGCCTTTATTCCTGTTATTGTTTTAATTGCTTTATTGGCATTCAATGTATATGTATTTGAAGAAGATGCAACTGGAGGACCCAATCAGATCGCTTTGCTTTTTGGTGCAGTCATTGCATCGGCAATAGGAATGGGCCAAGGCTTTTCTTGGAAAATGATTCAGGAAGGAATGATAAAAAGTATCAAATCTTCCCTTGGAGCCATTCTGATATTATTGGTTATTGGTGCTTTGAGTGGAACATGGATGATTTCTGGAGTCGTTCCAACAATGATTTATTATGGGCTTGACATTCTTAATCCGAGCTTTTTTCTTGTCGCTTCATGTATCATATGTGCCATTGTAGCTTTGGCTACGGGTAGCTCATGGAGTACCATTGGAACTGTCGGTCTTGCATTACTTGGTATTGGGAGTGTGATGGGAATCAGTGAAGGTATGATCGCGGGAGCTATTATTTCAGGAGCCTATTTTGGAGATAAAATGTCACCCTTATCAGACACTACAAACTTAGCGCCTGCGATGGCAGGAACTGATTTATTCACCCATATACGGTATATGATGTATACAACGGTGCCTACACTAATCATCACCTTAATCATCTTTTTATTTTTGGGTCTTTCATTGGATTCAAAGACTGATATAGCTGGGATTGAAAGCATGCAGCACACCTTAAATCAAACCTTTGTTATTTCTCCATGGTTGTTTCTTGTGCCTTGTGTGGTCATTACCTTAATTGTTATGAAGTGGGATGCGCTTCCTGCTTTGTTTTTTGGCACTGTTGCTGGAGGAGTAGCGGCAATCATTGCGCAACCTGAAATAGTCAATCAGCTGTCCGGGATTACGGATAATTATTTTATGTCTTCCTACATGACTTTTTTTAATACCATAGCTGGTGAATCAAGTATTGAAACGGGTAGCGCTGCCGTAAATGATTTGTTATCAACAGGAGGGATGAGTGGTATGCTAAATACGATTTGGTTGGTCATCTGTTCTATGTGCTTTGGAGGAGCGATGGAGGTTACAGGAATGCTCAAGAAAATTACTTCAAGTTTTATTAGTAAGGTTGAATCTGCCGGTTCATTAATTGCCAAAACGGCAGGGACATGTATCTTTTTTAATGCCACTACCTCGGACCAGTATTTGGCGATTGTGGTTCCTGGAAAAATGTTTTCTAAAGAGTTTAAAAACAGGGGTTTAAAACCCGAGAACTTAAGTAGAACTTTAGAAGATTCAGGTACAGTTACTTCTCCTTTAATTCCATGGAATACTTGTGGTGCATATCACGCTGGAGTATTGGGTGTCGCCACGGGAACTTACTGGATGTTTTGCTTTTTTAATCTAATCAGTCCAATTATGACCGTGTTATATGGTTTCTTAAATATCCGAATCAGAAGGTATTCAAAAGAAGAAATGCAAGCCATTAAAAGTGGTGAAGTTACGCCAGATTAAGTTCTTTTTCGATTCCATCAATGAGGGCATGAATTACCTTAATATGAATCTCTTGAGCACGATCAGCATACTCACTATGTGGTGCTCTAATTTCAAGATCAGACAATGTTGCTAATTTCCCGCCGGTTTTCCCCGTCAATACTATTGTTCTGATTCCTTTCGATTTTGCCAATTCAACAGCCTTTATGACGTTTTCGGAATTCCCTGAGGTAGAAATACCCAATAATACATCTCCTGTATTTCCAAGAGCTTCTAAATATCTTGAAAAAACATACTCGTAGCCATAATCATTGGCTACACATGAAATGTGACTCGGATCTGATATGGAAATCGCAGCAAGACCCTTACGATCATTTCTAAATCGTCCACTCAACTCCTCCGCAAAGTGCATGGCATCGCACATGGATCCGCCGTTACCACAGCTGATAATTTTGTTTCCGTTGTTAATAGATTCGGAAAGTATTTTGATTGCATGTTCTATCTTTTGGAGATTTTCATCCGTATTAAAAGCAGAAAGGACCTCTAAGGCCTCGTCAAAATGTTTTTTGATGTCGTTATTACTCATATTGATTAAAGTAGAGTAAAGTTAAGTAAAAGTCTATAGAATTACGGATTCAATTGTTTTGTATCTTTGTTTTATGTCAAAAGAAGCGTATTTCAAGGATAAAGTAGTTTGGATTACTGGTGCGAGCTCGGGAATTGGAAGGGAGCTGTGTATTCAGCTTTCAAAGCTTGGATCAAAGCTCATTATCTCTAGTAGAAATGAACAAGCTTTAGTTGAGCTTTCGAAAGCGCTTTCATTTACGGAAAATCATCTTGTACTTCCATTAGACTTGTCAGAAAGTGGTTCTTTTGATCATATTTTAGACTTGGCATTAAATAAGTTTGATCGTGTAGATCTTCTCATTCAGAATGGAGGTATAAGTCAAAGAGGAACTGCATTTGATTCATCTGAAGATGTCGTAAGAAAAATTATGGAGGTAAATTTCTTTGGGAATGTCATGTTAACCAAGAGTGTATTGCCCTCGTTAAGAAAAAGTAAAGGACAGATCCTCGTCATCAGTAGTATAGCTGGAAAATTTGGATTCTTTTTAAGGTCAAGCTATAGTGCTTCTAAGCATGCATTGCATGGATATTACGAATCTTTGGCTCTGGAAGAAGAAGAGAATGGCTTAAGCGTTACAATCGCATGTCCCGGCAAAATTAATACACCGATTTCTACAAATGCAATCGCTGCAGACGGACAGAAACATGGTGAGATGGACCACAATCAAGAAACAGGGATGCCTGTAGAAGAGTGTGTAAGTCAATTGTTAAAAGCATTAATATCGAAGAAAAGAGAGGTTTTAATCGGGAACAGAGAGATTAAAGCAGTAACACTAAAGCGTTTCTTTCCAGCTTTGTTTTGGAAAATGATTAAAAATCAATCCGCAACTTAAGGCAAAAAAAAAGGCCATCCGAGGATGACCTTTTCTAATTCTTTAGAAATCTTAGTTTACCGTTGAAGATAAATCAGATCCTGCTTTGAATTTTACTGTGTTTTTAGCTGCGATTTGAATAACAGCGCCAGTTTTTGGATTACGTCCAGCTCTTGCAGCACGTCTAGTGATTGAAAAAGATCCAAAACCTACTAATGAGATTCTGTCACCTTTTTTCAAAGCACCTGAAGTAGCTCCAACAAATGCGTCTAATGCTTTTTTTGCATCTGCTTTAGACAATCCAGCTCCATCTGCCATTGCATCAATTAATTCTGCTTTGTTCATAATGAGTTGTTTTTTTATTGATTAATAATTAATTATCAGAACAAATATATTTGAATATCAATGTCAGCCGAGGATTGGTGACCAAAAAGTACCTAAAATGTTAATAAATGAGCCATTTTGTTAATAAACTAAGCTGAAGTGCTTGCTAAATATAGGCTTTATGTCATTTTTACTCATAGCTCTAGAGCTTTTGGCTATATATGTATTGTAAATAATATGATTAAGTTCGTCGGAACAAACAGAAATTTTAAATGTTTTTAAGCCATGGGCAAAAAGGCGATTGTTATAGGAGCGGGTATCGGTGGAATAGCATCAGCTATACGTCTTGCCCATCTGGGATTTGAAACTAGGGTGTACGAAACGAATTCGGAACCTGGAGGTAAGATCCGATCAAGTCAATTCAGTGGTTATAGGTTTGACATGGGTCCATCTGTTTTTACTGAACCACAGCTTGTGGATGAGTTATTACATCTAAATGCTTCATCAACAAGTAGTTTTAGCTACAAAAAGTTGCCTGTTTCATGTAATTATTTTTTTGAAGATGGTGTGAAGATCGCTCTTCCAAGTGGCGCGGATATGGTTTCTGATGTACTGCATAAGGAACTTGGTGAAGATAAGGCTCAGGTGCATAGGTATTTAAAGAGGTTGCAGGACAATTATGAGTCTGTATATCCAGTTTTCATTTCATCTTCTTTACACAGGATTTCTCATTGGTTCAATAAGGGGTTATTTCGTGCACTTCTTCGAATACCTAAATATGGATTGCTTACAACCATGAATGAAATGAATCGTAATCGATTCAAGAATAAAAAAACCATTCAGATCTTCAATCGTTTTGCGACTTACAATGGGAGTAATCCCTATGAAGCACCAGGAATGCTAAATATCATAGCCCATCTTGAGTTAAATATTGGTCCTTACATGCCAGATGGTGGTATGGTTTCAATCACCGAGCATCTATACGAACATGCAAAATCTATAGGAGTTGATTTTTCATTTAATACCCCTGTTACTTCAGTAAAGTATGATTATAATGGCATTAAAGGAGTTACGGTTCATGAGAGAAATGAAGAAGCTGATTTGGTAGTAAGTAATATGGATGTTCACAATACCTATAAAAAGTTACTTAGCAATATTAAAGGGCCTGAGAAGATTCTAAAACAAGAAAAATCTACTTCGGCTGTTGTCTTTTATTGGGGTATTAAAAAAAAGTTTCCGCAGCTAGATGTTCACAATATCTTTTTTTCCGACGACTATGAAGAAGAATTTCGAACCATGTTCCGGGACAAGTCAATTTGTTCGGATCCAACCGTATATATTCATATCTCTTCTAAAGCAGAGGCTAAAGATGCTCCTGAGTATGGTGAGAATTGGTTTGTAATGGTAAACGCACCGATAAATACAGGGCAAGATTGGGAGGCGTTGCGCATGGAATTAAGAAAAAACATTCTTTTAAAACTAAATAGGATTTTGGGAGATGATTTGGAGCAATTTATCGAATTAGAGGAATATATGGATCCTATTAAAATGGAGGATATGTATTCAGGAATGCAGGGTTCAATTTATGGAAATTCATCAAATAGCAAGATGTCGGCCTTTTATCGACACCCTAACTTTTCAAGTCAAATCAAAGGGCTATATTTTGCAGGTGTAACGGTGCATCCCGGAGGTGGAATACCCTTGGCTTTGAATAGTGCCAAGATTATTGAGAAATGCGTAAAAAGAGACTTTAATCTAGATTAATGCAATTGAACTTCAGGAATGTTTTCATTTTGCGACATGATTTTTCGTGCATTTTTTATGAATAGGTTCATTTTTGAGTTATTCGTTGCATTCATAATCGTTGTGTCGTTTTCATAGAGATTGCATGGAATGATTTCATATATTTTTTTTCCATTAACATTGGGTTTGTGAACCCAAACAAGATGATATCCTGGGTTTTTGATTTCTATGTTATCCTCATTTTTCACCAAGGTAAGCTCAAGCATCATTCCTCCGTCCGTGTTAACACTGGCTTGATTTGATACGAAATTCCCAAGAGAGAATGCGACCAATTGATTTTTTTCTTTTCTCCATATGGCCTTTTGAATGACATGTGGGTGTCCGCCTATTACCATGTCCGCTCCATTGTCTAGAAGAAACTCGGCAACTTTGATCTGTGATTTATTGGGAGAGGTTTGGTATTCCAATCCCCAATGTGTAATAACAATAAGTTGATCCAGATTTTCCAATTTGCTTTTTTCTATATCTAAACGCATCGTTTTTGTATCAATATAATTTACACTCGTTGGTTTTTGTGCTTTTAACCCATTGGTCCCATATGTATAATTCAGAACACCAATTCTTATAGCACCCTTTCTAAGTATGAGTAGGTTATTGTGCTTTCTTTCCACCGAATTGCGAAAAGTACCTGTATGAGGGATTTGATTTGCATCTAATACCTCGAGGGTTCTGATCATTCCATTTTTGCGTCGGTCGCAAGAGTGGTTGTTTGCGGTAACAAGTACATCTATTCCATTTCTTTTACAAGATTTAACTAATGCGTCTGGAGAAGAAAATTGAGGGTATCCAGAGTAGGGAGGACCCGCCAATGTGACTTCAAGATTCGCAATGGTTATATCAGCCCTATCTAGGACGGGTTTTATCTTTTCGAAAACGGCATCATAATTATAGCTTTTAGTTTCCGCATTATATGCAGCTTTTATTTGCCCACCGTGTCCCATGATGTCTCCAATAAAGATTAAGGATAAGGAATCTTGGCAGTAGCTTATAGAGATTTGAATGATTAAAGAAAAAATTAGTAGGATTACTCTCATTGTACATTATTTTCAATTGAAAAATACTATTTTCATCGCAGTATTAATAGATTCCGTATTTCTTTTTAACCTTTTTTTTAATAAATAAACCATTGAATAAATCTGATTTTCTTCTGTTTGCACAGAAAGTGATAGATGATAAGGTAATAAAAGCCAAGGAGTATATGAATTCTATTGAACGGTCAATACAAGGTGAATCGAAGAGTACCGCAGGAGATAAACACGATACTACTAGAGAGCTCATGCAGCAAGAGAGAAATAAGGCAGCACAAAATCTGAGTAATCAAATTCTTGATCAAAAAACATTAATTCAATTATTGAATACCTCAACTAATGAAGGTATCGGGTTTGGAAGCTTAGTTGAAACAGATAAGGGTTGGATTTTTATTGGGTTGGCATTAGGGAAAGTTTTATTCAGTGATGTGCATGTTATTTGTATTTCACCTTTATCACCTCTCGCTAAAGGATTTGAAGGATTGAAAGTAGGGGAGAGTTGTAGATTCAACAATATTGAATATAAAATCAAAATGTTTGTGAAATAAAAAAGTGAGGCACAACCCTCACTTTTTTAAAGTTTAAATTTTAACGGTAGGTTAAATTTAAAACAAAACACATATTAACTAAACAAACTTCTTCCTTATACTAAATATGATAATAAAGGTTGCAAAGAATTTCTTTTTTTATATTGAAATTAAGTTTGGGTTGCCCATATTTGTTTCCAATAGGCAGAAGAATTGGAGTTTGTATATTGCTTAAGGTGCTCAAAATCAATTTCTTTTACAGGTTTTCTATATGATTTTGGGTATAGCTCATTGAATTTTAAAATAGTTGAACAAATAAATTTTTTATAAGCTTTTGGTTGAGCCATATGGGGCATAATATCCAATAAAGTATGGATCCATATTTTTGACTCTGGGTAGCTTAGTGATTCTTGTTTGTCTTGAAGAAAGTCAAGTAACCAATGTTCATATTTTAATTGTTCTTGGTTACTTTTGATCGCTTTAAGGTAAAGTATTTTGTATATAAGATATCTAGCTAAAGGAAATGGGTCGATTTCCTTTTGGTTGCGATGAATGTTATTTTCATTTGAATATAATTCTTTTGCAACTTTTTCAAATGACTGTTCTTGATTGTTGAAAAAGTAATGTCTAGTTAGGAGAGACCTTGCAAACATGCGATCTTGCATGGTATTGAGACTAGAATCGTTGTTAGTATTGATAAGATAATTATGTAATCCGAAATCATAATATTCCAGGTCAAATTCGGGATCAGCTAATAGTTCAAAAAAGGATTTTCTAATGATAGGAACATTACTGAACTCCTTATAAAAGGACTTACAGGAGTTTTGGTGCAGAAACAATGATTTAAATACATCATTACCGATAATATGACAAACTGAATCTGGAGAATCCAAGGGAAATTGAAGGAAATAATTTTTAAGAACTTTATATTCCTTTAAAGCAATTGATACTTGAACAAATGAATCAAAAGGTACTTCAGGAACTGATGTTGTAATTGTATTTATACTTGATGTGTGGCGTTCGTTATTTTGAATCAAGTCTTGCCATCTTTCAAATCCACAAAACATAGATAGCACATTCAATGTATGCATGTAAGGTGTATATGATTGTTTTTTTTGAATGAACATGCGGTAAAGTGTACTTTCAGATATCAACTCTCCACTAACTTCTATTAATTCAGAGATTATTCTGCAATCTGATTTAGTACGAATCAGAATGCCTGTTTTCTTATATAATTCATGATGAATAAGGTTTTTTTCACTATCCGAAATGATATACTTTGGTTTTGGCATAATTAAATTCAAATTTTAAGATATAAATAAAACATTGATTTTTATTTTTTTATGCTGGTTCATTTTAGTTCATGTATTATTGAAAAGGATATACCAATGTCATTTACTTATATTTACTTCACCCAATTAAGGTTTATAAATGAGCTTGTATACTTTAACGATAATTCAAAAGTTGTTGTCATCAGTATTCTTTTTCTTGTCGGGTTTACTTTGGAAGAAAATATTGAAGAATCAAGTGAATTATCATTTGATATATTACCGCACATTATTTAGCATACTATTTTTATTTATTGTTACTCTAATTCTGTCTTATTTCGATAATGACTTTTCATATGGTCCCTTGTCGAAGGCCGACATGATGGATTGGGTCATAACATTGTCAATATGTTTCTTTAGTTTCTTTGGCCTTTATTATTTCACTCAAGCTCTTCAGAAGGGGAGATTTACGATTGTAGTTCCGATGTCTTCATTAACAGGTTTTTTTGCAGTTTTATCAGCATTTTTGTTTTTCAAACAAACGTTGTCTTCTACTCAGATTTTGGCTTTTATCGTAATTTTTGTGGGATTAGTTTACCACCAGTATAATGATTTAATTAACTTAAGAATATCTAGAGAATTGTTACTTATTTTAATGTTTACCTTTTTTTGGGGAGTATCTTTTTCATTATATCTAATACCAATAGAAACTTTTGGCCCCATAAATTTCACCTTAATTTTAGAGGTCTGTGTATTGGTTTCTACTTTATTTTTGCTTTTTTTCAAAGAGCGCCGCATTTTTCCAAAGCCCACAGATAAGATTACATTTTACGGATGTATTGCAATTGGTTTTTGTGTTGCTGGAGGTAGTATGTTAAGTAATATCGCTCTAGCAAAAGTAAGCGTTCTGGTAAATGTTTTAATAGGATTATTGTTCGAAGGTCTTGTTTTAATTATCGGGATTAAGTTTTTTAAGGATAAAATCTTTTTTAAAGATTGGATACTAATTATCGCTATAACGATTGGCTGTATTTTAATCATGTTCTAGATCATAGAACAGCTACAACTACTGTGATGGTTGGATATTACCTAAGTAGATTTAAATGACCGGTTATTGATTCTTTTTGCTCCCCATTACTCGATTGATATTCAATCTTGTATGTGTATGTTCCATCGGGAACATTCTTGTTTTTATAAGTGCCGTCCCATCCAACGCGAATGTCATTAGACTCCCAAATTAACTGTCCCCATCTATTAAAAATCATTAAGTTGAAGTGCTGTACTGAAATTCCCTCCGCAACTATAAACCAAGTTTGATTGTGCTCATTATTATCTGGAGAGAATGAGTTTGGTATGTATATATTGATTTCGGGTTCTTCATAGCATGGTTCAAAAGGATCTGCCAATACGATTGAATTTGAAGTTTCACAACCATTGTCGTCTATAACCGTTACCTCATAGGTATCCGCATACAAATTTTGAATCAAAGTACTGGAGTCTCCATTACTCCAGTTGATTGAGAATGGGGGAGTGCCTGAATTAATTTCTATTTCAACCGATCCTGAGTTATCACCAATGCACAATGGGTTTGTTGGTAGTGATGAGATCGAAGGATTGACCCATCCAGTTATGGTTACTTGTTGTTCCGCCGAACAGCCATTAATGTCTTGACCAATTACGGTATAGGTTGTTATTCCTTCATTTACTATAATGAGGGAGCCATTAGGTATACCATTATTCCAGCTATAAGTATTTGCTCCGCTTGCTGAAAGTGTTGCTTCATTCCCTGCACATTCAAATATATCGCTGCCTGCAACAAGTCCTGTAAGCACATTTATCGTTAAATCAAGAGTTACTATACTATCACATCCTGAAGATGTAGAAAGTAGGAATGTAGCTGTATTGTTATCGGAGGTATAAGTAATACCATCAATCCAAGTATAAGAGTCGCATGCTATTTGGGTGTCTGTCGAAGATACGTTATTGAATATGGTTAGGTTTAATGTGACAATGGAGTCACATCCACTCGCAGAACCACCTAAAATGGTAAATGTAGCCGTATTGTTTGAGGATGTGTAAGTGTTTCCGTCAATCCATGTAAATGTTTCGCAAGCGGATTGAATGTCTGTACTATTTATCGCATTATTGATTGTTAGATTGAGCGTGACCAAAGAATCGCATCCATTCGCGGAACCTCCTGGTATGTTATATGTAGCTGAATTGTTACTAGCTGTATAGGTATTTCCATCAATCCAGGTGTATGAGCCACAAGAAGACTGAGTATCAGTACCTGAAACTGAATTATTTATGGTTATAGTAAAACTATTTTCATCAATGCAGTTTGGAGTAGTGCCTGATTCTGCATAAACAAATAGAGTTTGATTCGTAGAAAAATACGCCCCCGAAGAATAACTACTGCCTTGCCCATTACTCAATGAGAAGTAATTGCCATTGGAAAGAGCTGGTAATATGTATGCGTTACATTCTATAACGTCGGCGGGTGATGTAGCAATTGGGTTTTGAATCACATTGATGTTTATGGTTGTATCATCGGTACAGATGCCATCGCTTACTGTTAAGTTAAGGTCGTAATTTCCTGCGCTAGAATAGGAATGGTTTGTAGTAACACTGTTCCCATTGGTGGTAGCATCTCCATAGTCCCATGTGTATGATGATATTCCTCCTGACCCTGTTGATCCACCTCCATCAAAAATAAAATTGTTGCCATCAAAACACTGGTCAGTAACTTGCGAAATTTCTGCGTTTATTCCACAGGATTGAGTAATAAGTAGATCTTCCATGATCACATCTAATCCATTTCCTCCTGTACTATTGTAATGTACGATATAATTTATTCCGTTCGTAGATACTGGGGCTGTTAATGTGATTTGTTGCCAACTTGTAGTCAGGGTCAAATTAGTAGAATCCATAATGATTCCGTTGTCATCAATTAGACTTATACTTACGTTCGGAGCATTATACGACATGCGCATCCATATTGATGCAGTTACGGTACAACCAGGATTTAATCCTGGAACATTGATGTCATATATATCAACATCTCCAATACCATTTTGCACATTAAACCATCCGAAAAATGTTCCGCTCAGTGCATAGCTTGCGTTGAAATCACTACCCCCGTTGCCATAAAGTACAGGTCCATTGGCTCCGGTTATTGTTGCGCTGTCAAACGTTTCAGATAGAACGGTTGAATTCGAATTGTTTATGGTAAGATCCAGGGTTACAGTGGAGTCGCAACCACTTGATGAACCGCCAAAAATGGTAAATGTTGCCGTATTGTTTGAAGTGGTGTAGGTATTTCCATCAATCCATGTATACGAATCACAAGCTATTTGTGTATCTATTCCGTTCACAGCATTGCTAATGGTGAGGTCAAGAGTTACAAGAGAATCACAACCATTTGCTGCGCCTCCTAGAATATTGAATGTTGCTGAATTATTTGAGGCAGTGTAAGTAATCCCATCAATCCATGTATAGGAACCACAAGCGATTTGCGTATCTGTTCCGGTGTTAGAGTTCGTAATCGTCAAATCAAGGGTTACCGTACTGTCACATCCTGAAGCATTTGTCAATATCCACGTGGCACTATTGTTACTAGCGGTGTATGTGTTACCATCAATCCAGGTGAACAATCCACAAGCCGTTTGGGTATCTGTTCCAGAATTGGAGTTGGTAATGGTAAGATCAAGGGTTACTGTACTGTCACATCCAGCAGCATTTGTCAATATCCATGTAGCACTATTGTTACTTACAGTATAGGTATTGCCATCTACCCAAGTGTATGAATCACATGCCGTTTGAGTGTCTGTTCCGGTGTTAGAGTTTCCTATTGTTAAATCTAATGTAACCAAGCTATCACATCCGCCACTTGCTGTTAAGAGTATTGTTGCTGAGCTGTTACTTGAAGTATAAGTAACTCCATCAATCCATGTGTAAGAATCACATGCATTTTGCGTGTCTGTTCCTATTGAATTTTGATTTACTATAACGGTTAATGTTGTATCAATTGCACATTGTCCGGCATCAGGAGTAAAAGTATAGTTAGTAGTTGATGTATTGTTTATTATTGGAGACCAAGTTCCAGTTATTCCATTATTACTATTACTGGGTAGGATGAACAACTCACCGGAGCAAATTTCCTCTATAGGAGTGAAACTTGGTGTGATTAGTGAAGAATTTTGATCTATTGTTACCTGAATAGTATCAAGACAGCCAATTGAAGATTCAACGATGCAATGGTAAACACCCTGACAAAGGTTTGATGCTGTAGCCGAATTTTGGCCAATACTGATAAAATTAATATCTGTCCATTCATAAGAGTAGGTCGGAATACTTCCAGAAGCCTCTATCGTTGCATTTCCATCACAAATACAGCTTGCATTAGCAATATTTGAAGCCACTGTACTGAGAATGGTAAGTGGCTCGCAATTATGGTTAAATTGAGAGATGTAATCTTCGTTTAAAGAAGAATTTGAAAGCCCTGGTGTCTGATCATCTGACCCACAAGAGGCTATGTCTCCAGCGCATCCTTGCGACCAATTGGTTTGAATACTCGGATCACCACCATTAAAAAAGAAAACATCATCGGTACCCGATCCTGGAAAGTATATAGTTGAATTTAAATTAACATCTCCATAACTTAATGAAAACACTTCACATCCAGCTAAATCAACAATTCGAACACAGTCTCCACCATTTCTCATTCCAATTCGAAACCAAACTCCTCCTGGATTCCATCCAGTAAGAGGGTAGTCGCAAGCAATTGCTCCAGGAGTACTTGTGTTATTATCAAATAAGGTTGTGTTTTCAATTGGGATCACTAGTCTGCAATTCCCATCTGTCATCGATATGTCGTCAGGAGGCAAGGCTGGATTGGCATCTGTTCCATTATATATGGTAATTATAGTGCCAACAGGAATACATGACCAAAAAACATCATTAGAAAATCGATTGCATCCACCAGCAACACCATTGCTTCCATGATATCCGTTATTATCATCTATAATCCACCCTCTAATGTCAACACATGGAATAGTTAGATTTACACAATCATAGGTTGCACCAGTATCAATTACAATAAATTCAATGTATTCTTTTGTACCTGATGGGCCGTTGGAAAACTCATTAATTGATAATGTTTGGGAATAAAATGAACCATACGAAAAAGCGCAATAAGAAATGACTAAGAAAAAATTCTTAATGAAACCTCGGAAAAATTGATCCACAGTAAATGAGTATAATAGTTTTGAGTCCTAAAGATACACAAAGTAACTTTTGAAATTCAAAATTGGACAGGGAATAATTTT